>Ga0307948_1002044_pt1 | contig 14531 bp, 17 predicted proteins | sample OrgLakmetagen280_FD_201824 | JGI IMG/M metagenome (GOLD analysis project Ga0307948, IMG submission 201824) | Saline water microbial communities from Organic Lake, Antarctica - #280 | ecosystem: Environmental > Aquatic > Non-marine Saline and Alkaline > Saline | place: Antarctica: Organic Lake...
AGAGACAGAGAGAGAGAGAGACAGAGAGAGAGAGAGAGAGCGAGAGAGAGAGAGAGAGAGAGAGAGAGAGAGAGAGAGAGAAGAGAGAGAAATGAAGAGAGAGGACACACACCACCTCATACTGACGCACTGACGTACCTCTGAACCTCTGTTTTCCCTCCTGCATAGCATCATCCTGCTCGTCCTCTTCCCGAGGCTCCTCCTCCCCATCCTCCTCCCCTTCCTCAGCGTCCTCACGCACGCGTTTGGCAGCAGTACCACGCTTTGGGCCTCCCCCCTCTCCTTCTCCTTCATGAACGGGTTTTGTTATGAGGTGTGTGAGAATCACTGATGCTCGTTTGTGCCTATGTGTTCATGCATGTGTGTGTGTGTGCGTGTGTGTCTGCGCGTGTGTGAGTGTGCGCGCGTGTGTGTGTGTGTGTGTGTGTGTGTGAGTGTGTGTGTGTGTGTGTTGTGAATGCATGCCAACCACATACCAAACACACACATACACGCACTACCGCATCCCCTGCAAAACACACGCACCTTCATCGCCCCCGCCTGCTCTGCCAGCGGCTCCCTCCTCTCCCCCCATTGCTGACACGTCCAGCTTGCCGATGCGCAGGCTTGCACTCGCTCCACTGCTACCCCCTTTCTTACGTACCTGCTTGATTGTGTGTGCGTGTGTGTATGTGTGTGTGTGTGTTTGTGTGTGAGTGCTTGTGTGAGTATGTATCTGTGCGCATGGTGGAAGTGAAAGTTCACTAACAAAACACATGAATGTTCGCGAGCACATGGGGCTTAGGAACCCATCACTTGCTCCCTCATATACACCTATGCACATGCATTCCTTCTTTGCGGGATTGGCCAGAACCGTATAGATATACACCGTATATGACCGTATATTGGTGATTTTCCTGCCAAAAGTACTGTATATACACCGTTTATATGTAGGCCCCCCCCCTCCTCCCCCACTTCCAGTCAAAGCTATGCTCAAAACACCACGCACACACAAGTGTGGTAAAGCACGTGACATGCCTCTCCTCCTCTTTTACCTGCTCAAACCGTGCACAAAACACTTGCGACTTTTGTACAAACGAAGCAGTGACGGCTGTCATAACACGCAAGCCCTCCTCCTTACAGCACCTCAAAACGTGCACCACAACCCTACGCCTTTCACACACACACACTCTATGTACCAAGCAGTGACGGTTGTCAAAACACGTGACCCCTCCTCCTCAAAGCACCAGAAACTGTGCACCACACACAGATGACTTTTGCACACACACACACATACACACACACATACATACACACACATCCTGTGTACAAAGCGGTGACAGTAGTCACCACACGCAAGCCCTCCTCCTCAATGCACACAAGAATCGCCGCAAAGAATGTACAAATGCAGCACCTAATCAGGAACCCGGAAGTGAAGCGGGTGCCAAAGTGGCTCCTCTTCCACAGTTCATATGGGGGGAGTGGTTTCTACGGCCGTCGTGATATTCAATCTCTTTGATGCATTAAGTTAATAAGGTGCATGAAGGTGGAGTAAGGGTGCATAGGCACCTGAGAACATTAGCGATATGGTACCAAAGTGGATATTTCATTTTCTTACACACACACAATTCGTTTGATATTACGTCACACACATACACCTCTTTTGTTAGAAAGTACGTCACACACATACACTTCTTTTGTTAATACGTCGCACACATACACTTCTTTCGTTAATACGTCGCACACATACACTTCTTTTGTTAGTACGTCGCACACATACACTTCTTTTGTTAGAAAGTACGTCGCACACATACACTTTTTTCGTTACTACGTCACACACATACACTTCTTTCGTTGTTACGTCGCACACATACACTTCTTTCGTTAGTACGTCGCACACATACACACACTCCTGGAAAGCTCTAGTATGTGCATGAAGATACATGAAGGTGACAAAACTGTGCGCAGCATGTACACGGTGACAAAACGGTGACAAAACGGTGACGAAACTGTGACAAAACTGTGACAAAACTGTGACAAAACTGTGCGCAGCATGTACACGGTGACAAAACTGTGCGCAGCATGTAAGCAAATACACCAAGCAGTTGCTGGCAATCCTCTGCACTTCAAACCACAACACGCACCTCCTTCTCCACTTCCAGCTTGAGCTTCGCACAAAAATCTCCGGCAAAGGTGTCAGATAGCTCCTTGAAGGACAGCCGGTATTCAGGGGGGTACTGAGAGGGGCTGCAAGTGCGCAGTCAGTATCCACATTCACATTTCAGTCATTGCGTGATCGACAAAATTCTGCGAGACTAACAAACGACTCATCACCGGTTCAGCGATACAAGACCGCTCTTTGGAAAACGGATTGTAGTTGGGTGGGTACTGAGAGGTGCTGCAAGCGTGCGGTCAGTACCCACATTCACATTTCATGTTTTGTCAAATGTTTGCTACCAAGAGCCGAGCATCATTTCAGTGATACACACAATTATCCATTATCAATAAGTCTCATCTGCGCAAAGCTAGTCACGAGTAAAAAGGTATCCCCATGTAACCGAATATTGTATTTTTCTTATATCACCGCCCCTAGTAAACATTTGTAGAGGGGGCGGTGATCTAACTGCTCAAACACCTCAAAACACATGTTTGCACACACACACACACACACACACACATACACATACATGCCCCCACACACTTGCTTACCCAAAGAATTTCAGGGTGGCTGTGTAGCGCCGCACGTAGCCTTTGCTGACATCCTTTGTCACTGGTACCTCTGTGAGGCTAATGCCTGCAAGGCACTCTGCCAAACGCAACCGCCGCAACCGCCCACCCAGCACTTGCGCATCACTGAACGCCAGGCCTGCACACGCAAGTATACACACACGCACAGGTTGGTGAACAAGCATGTAGGTATGCATGTACACACACGCACAGGTTGGTGAACAAGACATGTATGCATGTACACACACGCACAGGTGTGTGAACAAGCATGAAGGTAGAAAGCAAGTGAACCTTTGTCCCACGCATGTAGAAAGCAAGTCAACCTTTGTCACACGCACATGTGGGTGAACAAGCATGCATGAAGGTAGAAAGCAAGTGAACCTTTGTCACTGTGGTAATTCAGTGAGGCTAATGCCTGCAAGGCACTCTGCTAAACGCAACCGCCGCAACCGCCCACCAAGCAACTGCACGCTAATGAATGCCCCAGTGTCAAGGGTTAAATATATATATATATGCTCAAGCAAAAGATTTGCACACACACACACACGCAAAAGCACACACGCACACACACACGCAAACACCATCTTAAGTTAGTAAGCAACAATTGCATACATCTACACAAATACACACGTACAAATGCAATACCTTACATACGCTAGTTAACTCTGTTAACTCCAACGCTTGCTCACACACAAATACCATTATAGGGTTGGTCAATAACTGAACACAGATACGCACATGCACACATGTACTCATATATACACAAATGAACACACACTCAGGTTCCTTTTCTGAGTGGCAGCCTTATACACACGCACCTACACGTATACACATACACACGCACCTACGCGTATCCACACTCAAGTACCTTTTCTGAGTGGTAGCGTCATGACTGGTGTCTTAATTTTAGCCGCTGCAGTCATCAGAATCTCACGCAAGCGGGGAATTCCGAGGGTCACGTTTGCAGCCCCACCCTGCCCAGCTGTGTGGAAGGTATTCAGGGTCATTTGCGTGGAGGGCTCGCCTGCGTGATGTGTGTGTGTGTATTTGTGTGTGTGTGTTTGTGTGTGTGTATGTGTGTGTGTGTGTGTCAAATAGTTGTTTAAAGTGATACATTGAGCGTCTGTTGGCAGAGGGATGTGTCATACGTCATACGTCACACGGATTAAGAATTCCCTACAATGAAATAGCTGATAAATAGAAAATATGCAAAATCATGGCACCACACACACACACAAACACACAATTGCACTTACACACATGAACTGTTCACACACATGAAACATGAAATACAAACAGCAACGCAACGCACCCAGGGACTGTGCGCACAGCACCCCCACAGCCTCCCCAGGAGCAGCCAATGCCTTCATGTACTTAAGCTGCATGAGGGAGCAGAACTTGCGCGCGTCCACTGCCCCTGCTACGGCCACTTTCGTTGCTGCTAGCGCTTTGTTTTTCCTGTTGACCTTTCCTGTTGCGCTGTAGTGTGCGGCTGCTGCCTCTAAATCGATGGCAGCGCCTGGAAAAGGACGTGCGTGCAAGTAAGTGTGTGTTTGTGTGCGTGTGTGGACGTGCGTGTGTGTTTGTGTGCGTACAAGTGTGGCTCACTCAGCATTTAAATGGTCAGCATTTGCCTACTCATGCACGGCCACAAGCCACAAGCGTGCAAAATACACGCATTTTCCAGCTCATGCACACCCACATCTGTGCAAAACACACGCATTTTCCAACTCATGCACACCCACATGTGTGCAAAACACACGCATTTTCCAACTCATGCACACCCACATCTGTGCAAAACACACGCATTTTTCAACTCATGCACACCCACATGTGTGCAAAACACACACATTTTCCTACTCATGCATACCCACAGGCGTGCAAAACACACGCCTGCCGGCACCAGCGCATGCTTTGCAATAGACAGATTGACACACATGCACACACGTTTTCATTCACAAGTGTGCACCTGGCAGCAGTATGTGATTTGTAATACAAAAGAGGCGCATGTAATTACACACATACCTATACATTCATATTTTTTAAGTGTGCCACAAACACACTTACACATACACCTGCTGGCAGCAGTGCATACTGTTTCAGTACACAGACACACGTGCACACACACACAGACACACGTGCACACACACACACACATGTACACACAAACACACACACACACACACACATGTACACAAACACAAAAACCCATCCACAAGTGTGCGACACACCAACACTCATACACTAACATACACATACACACACCTGCTGGCAGAAGCGCGTGTTTTGCATCAAGCAGCTGTTGGTCAGGGTTTGAAGACAGGTAGGCCATGAGCTTGTCGGCAAAAGCCTCTGAAACAGAGCCACGCACGCTGGGGGGGTAGCGGGCCATTATAGGCAGCTGCAGGAGTGTGTGTGTGCATGCGTGCGTGCGTGTGTGTGTGCGTGCGTGTGCGTATGTGCGTGTGTGTGTGTGTGCGTGTGTGCGTGTGTGTGCGTGTGTGTACATGTGTTTTTAGTGCGTGTACTGTGTGCTGTTTGAAATGTACAGCATGTGAGCCATTCCTGTGAGCCATGATGCAGCAATGTGAGAAAACAGCATACCACATAAAGTCTGTGAACACCATACAATGTTTTACACCAGCACAGACAAAAAATATCGAGTAGTAGAAGAGCAGCATTTTATACCACTCCAATCTATTTGAAGGGAAGCCTGCCACTTGAAAAATGTTTGCCCCCGGGAAAATACGACCTACGTGTATGATAACGAGTTTAAGCTTCGAAACTATCAAGCCAATCCTACCTGCGCTGCCATTTTTGCCAACTCCTTCTGCTCAGCCTCCGTGTCTCCATTCTTCTCGGCCTCTTTGGCGCTGGCCATGCGTGCGGCACGCATGCAAAACGCTTTCTCCACCTCGACCTCATCCTTCTCGATGTGCGCGACCTGCATGGGTGTGTTGCATGCGTGGTGTGGAGTTTTAGAGTGTGATGTGAATGGTGTGAATTCTGGAATGGTGTTAAGTGTGGAGTGGTGTGAAGTGTGGAATGTTGTGAAGTGTGTATGTGTGTATGTGTGACTATGTGGATTCAGGTATCTGTATACGTGAGGTGCATGGAATTTGTGCGTGCAAGCGTGCGCATGTGGTCGCACATGTGGTGGTGCAAAGCCTGCAATATTTAATGTCGGATTGGCAGACTATTGCCACCTCCAATCACTATCCTCATACTCAAAAAGACCAAATTTCAACACACACACACATGTGAACACATATACTCACTTATGGGTCAGGATTACACTTGTATACATACACCACACACACACACACACACACGTGTGTACAAACACACACACGTGTACAAACACAATCACACACACCTGCGCAGCCTTGGCAGCAGCGCTTAAGTCTAGAGACTGGGCAAAGCGCTGCGAGTTGGCTGCCAGGAAACCCAGCTGCTGCGTCATGTACGACACCTGTGTGTGCATGGGATGAGGTGTGTTGTGTATGATGTATGGTGCTTGCGCAAAAGAACGAGTGCTGTGTCATGATTGGAACCTGTGTGTGCATGGAATGAGGTGTGTTGTGTGTGATGTATGGTGCTTGCGCAAAAGAATGAGTGTTGCGTCATGAATGGAGCCTGTGTGTGCATGGAATGAGGTGTGTTGTGTGTGATGTATGATGCTTGCGCACAAGAATGATTGCTGCGACATGTACGACACCTGTGTGTGCATGGAAAGAGGTGTGTGTTGTGTATGATGTATGGTGCTTGCGCAAAAGAACGAGTGCTGTGTCATGATTGGAGCCTGTGTGTGCATGGAATGAGGTGTGTGTTGTGTATGATGTATGATGCTTGCGCAAGAGAATGAGCGTTGCGTTATGGTTATGGTGGTTATAACCTTAGTCAATAGAATGAGAGCAAAAGGACGTGACTGCATGGTTAGCGCTCAGGCATTGGCCCAAATTTAAGCCATCCTCCCCCATATACAAACTCACAGCATCGGAATAATCCTGCTCAATATTCGACTTGAAGTATACACATGCTTCCAAAAATGACTTGTACTTGGACAGCACCCACGTCGTTTATCAACATGCAGGTCAAACATTCAGGCTGCCCTCCCTGTCCAGGAACTCAAAGCAAATAAACAATTACAGCATTCATGATTTGACTCAAGACAGACATATACTGTGGACCGTGTTTAAACTATCTACCAACTCGCAGTTTAAGCATACCTGCGTCAGGAACCCAGGCTGCCCTCCCTAAACAACTATAGCGTTCTAAACAACTATGGCGTCCATTATTGATTAAAGACAGACATATAACACGGACCATACTCAAATCCTCTATCAACACGCAGCTCAAACACACACCTGCGTTACATCCAGGCCGTCCTCCCCATACAGGAACTGCACAATGGACCCATCCCCATCGTCACGCACGGTGGAATCGTAGTGGACACGCAGCGATTCCAGATTTTTCACCAGACACCTGTACGTAGCAGCGCACGATGAAATAGTGTGTGTGGTGATTCTGAATTATAAAACAGTTAAAACGCGCACATAGTGATGTCAGCTTTCTCATCTGACACCTCTGAGGCGTAGCGCACTATTTAATTTTGTGTGTTGTAGTCAGGCTTGTGCTACTGAACCGTCTTTTGGCTATTTTGACCATTTAGACGGTCCGTACTGTATTTGCACCGTACAAGACGGTGTTAGTACGGTCTGTTTGAAAAGTGCGGTCCCAACCGTACAAGGACGGTGCCACCGAACAGTGTGATTTTGGTGAAATTTGGCCGTTTGGCTCCAATTTCGGCCCATAACATTTCATTCTTTCTGCAACAACTATTAATGGATAAAACACAAATTATTGACCGGAAATCAAGTACCGCGTCCGACTTTGAGCTTCCATGCAAGCCACTGCTGGGCCCTTCCCCCGAGCTATTGCAGCCCCAACCCAGCCTCAGGGTTGTTCAGGGAAGCATTGTGTGGCGTCAGCACATAAGAGGAGCATGCTGGAGGTGGAAATGGGAGGTGTTTGGGGCGGAAAGGCCTTTCTGAGGCCAACTTTGCACTGGCAGTGCCAGCCCCCGAGCTAATGCAGCCCCAATCCAGCCTCAGGGTCGTTCAGGGAAGCATTGTGTGGCGTCATCACATGGGAGGAGCACACCGGGGAGCGAAAATGGGATGTTTTGGGGCGGAGAAGCCATTCTGAGGCCATTTTTGCACTGGCAGTGCCAGCTTGGCACCGTACCATACACCGTACCGTAATCTACCGTCTAGACGATAAACTACGGTCACCGAAATACGGTAAGACGCCGTATTTTAAGAAAAGACGGTCCGTACCATCCTGATCGTACCGTACCGTCTGACCGTACTAGCACGAGCCTGGTTGTAGTTGATAGCAGGTTTGGTCATAGCCATAGTGCACATAAAGTGGTTTCATATTTCTTGCCAATCACGTGCTTGGTGCAGTGCAGCATTCAGAAAAGGTGAGAGGGAGCGAGGAATTCTCAGATCAGCAACGCTTGCACCGTACACCATCAGACACACAACAGGGACCTGGCCAAGACAGATCATGGCAATATAAACAATGATCAATGCAAACGCAGAACACAATGGCGCAGGTACAACATAACTGCATCATGCATTGAAAGGACCTGGCCAATATCAATAATGACGAGTATGCAGAAATGATTGAGAGCATACGCAGAACACAATGGCGCGGGCTCAGCATCATTACCACAACACGCATTGTTTGCGTGCATCAGATGATAGGCCATGCAATTAAAAGCAAAGGCACCCTCTATCGCCGTACCTCTATCCTCTGCAGGTACTCTGAATAGCCAAACTTTTACCCTCAGCAGGTATCCTCATCAAAAGTACCTAAACCCCCTGCATGTATCCTTAATAGATATACCTTTACCCGCTGCATGTATCCTTTGTAGACATACCTCTATCCTCTGCAGCTATCTTCAATAGACGTACCTCTGCAGCTATCCTTATTAGACGCACCTTATCCTCTGCAGGTATCCTTATTTGACGTACATACATCTGCAGGTATCCTCAAAGGACGTACCTCTGCAGCTATCCTAATTAGACGTACCTTATCCTCTGCAGCTATCCTTATTCGACGTACATACATCTGCAGGGTTCCTCAACAGACATACATCTGCAGGCTTCATCAACAGACATACCTCTGCAGCTATCCTAATAGACGTACTCTATCCTCATTAGACGTACGTACCTCTGCAGGTATCCAGACCGCGAGGTCTTCACGGTTGTGTCAACCAGCCCCTCCCGTCCGGCCATACAATGGAAGTAGTACTCCTGAGGACGAAGTCCTGTGAGGAAGCGGTCAGCCACAAACCCACACGACCGTGCCCCTGTGCGCACGTGTGTGTGTGTGTGTGTGTGTGAGGGCGTGTGTGTGCGCGGTAAGTGTTGAAGCCATATAATTTATGAGGACTTGCACCTCTGTCAGACATAATTTGGCAAACAATGCAATGCATTCACAAAAACGCATACGCACACCTGCACATACCCACACCCAGAGGCACCTACATTGTACTCCCCAAAGCACAGCAGCGAGGACATTTGTAGCACAAACACACAGACAAACCCCCCACATACACACACAAAATGCACACCCACCCACCCACCCACACACACACACACCCACACACAAACGCACAACACACACACAAACACACAAATGCACACACACACACACTCACACATACATACACACACCTGCATCGTACTCCCCAAAGCACGGCAGTGTCTTCCCAGAAGACATGCGCGGCACACGTCGGCCCTCTAGCTCTTGCTGCCCAAGAACGCAGCTGATCTGGGAGAAGTTGACAATTGAGCCCTTGGCACCACTCACGGTCATGAGGGACAGGCAATTGCGTGGGAAGGCCTGTGTGTGTGAGTGTGTGTGTAATGCATGTATGCAAAATAATCTGTGTGTGTGATGTCTGCACTCAAATCCAGCGGTGTGTGTGTGTGTGTGTGTGCAATGTATGTATGCAGATTAAACGGTGTGTGTGATGTATGCATACAAATCAAAAGGTGTGTGTGTGTGTTATTAAGCATACAACTCAGACGGTGTGTGTGTACGTGTGTAATCTTGGCCACCACTGTTGTTGGTAAACTAACACTGCTGGCAAAATTGGCAAGTAAAGGAGATTTTGACTCCGTTAACGTCAAGGAGGTTTTGACGTTACCCTACGGTAAATACAAAACCCAAATTGCTGACCTGAGAAGGGTGCAGACACTTAGAAACATGTGTGCACACACTCACACACATCAGCATACACACCTTGATCTGCCTGCCTGCCTGGCAGGCACACACTTTCACCAACTGAAAGCTTGCAGGGTGCATCACACATCACACAATCACCTCCCCCCCCCTCACACACACACACACACGTCAGCACAAACACACACACCTTAATCTGCCCGCCTAACAGGCACACTTCAACCATTCCTGAGCTCAAAGGGTGTAAGCTCAGAGGGTGCATCACACACACACAACCTCCACCCCCACCCCACACACGCCAGCAAACACACACACGCCAGCACACACACACACACACACACACACACACACACACGTCAGCACAAGCACACACACACCTTAATTTGGCCGCCTGGCAGGCACACTTTGACGACTTCTGAGCTCAGAGGGTGCATCACGCCACTCCCCTTCATGTCGTGCGCTTTTCCGGTGTCTCGGTTGGCACGGTAGCGTGCGGCCAGAGCAGCAGACACCTGTGTGTTTGTGTTTGTGTATGTGTGTGTGCTTGTGTGTGTGCGTGTGTGCTTGTGTGTGTATGTGTGTGTGTGTGTGTGTATGTGTAGAAAGAACATACAGGTGGGGTGATCAATTGCCACAGCAGCAGACACATGCGCTTGACACGTGACGGAGCAGAAGGTGCCGAGAAGAATTGCCAGTACGTGAGCTGCTGTATTCCAGTGCGATGCGCCTGGAAGCAGGCAGCCAGTGCTGTGAGCGTCTGTGCTTATAGCAGACAACAGTGCGTTGTGTACACTGCCACCGTGTGAAGCGTTGTGCATTGCACTTGAGTGCGATACATCTTACAAGGTGCAGCTAGCGCCGCTCAGGCTGTGCTTGCAAAGAAAACATAGCTCTCGTTGTGTGCCATGTCATCATTTTTACATGCTGGTACTGTGCGTTGCTCGTGCGCTGCTGGTACACATGCAAGTACTGTGCAAGTACTGTGCGTTGCGTAAACAATTTGAGCGCATGCAGCCAGTGCTGCTTTCATGAGTAACAAATGGCTTAACAGTCACGCCCGAGTGTTTAGTGGTTAATGCTTTCATGATTTACAAATGGCTTAACAGTCATGCCTGAGTGGTTAGTGGTTAGTGCTTTCATGATATGTACAAATGGCTTAACAGTCACGCCTGAGTGGTTAGTGGTTAGTGCTTTCATGATTTACAAATGGCTTAACAGTCATGCCTGAGTGGTTAGAGGTTAGTGCTTTCATAATTTATGATTTACAAATGGCTTAACAGTCACGCCTGAGTGGTTAGTGGTTAGTGCTTTCATGATTTACAAATGGCTTAACAGTCACGCCTGAGTGGTTAGTGCTTAGTGCTTTCATGATGTACAAATGGCTTAACAGTCGTGCCTGAGTGGTTAGTGGTTAGTGCTTTCATGATGTACAAATGGCTTAACAGTCATGCCTGAGTGGTTAGAGGTTAGTGCTTTCATGATGTACAAATGGCTTAACAGTCATTGCTAAGCAGTCACGCCTGAGTGGTGTGTGCGTTGTGAACAGCGCAACAGCGGCTGGCGCTGCAGGTGCCTGTGCATGCATGTTACTAGCAAACAGGAAGTGAGCGCGCTGTGAGTGCACACCATAGTGTGTATGAAACATGCGACCAAATTGAACTGCTGCATCTGTCATCTGTCATTAGCTGTCAGGTGCACATCTGGGGTCAGTGGCCTAGCTGTCACACACGCACACGCACACACACACACACGCACGCACACATGCACACACACACACACGCACACACGCACACACACACGCACACAAGCAAGCACACACACATACACACACCTTTTTCTCAGCTGCCTTCAGCTCTTGGGTGTACTTGTGAGGCTCAGTGGCCCAACGCTCTGGCAGAGCAAGGCCGACAAACTCAGCAGAGGCCTTGATGGCAATGGCCTCAGCTTGACTCAGCAGAGACTGTGTGTGCGAGTGCATGTGTGTGTGTGTGCGTGCGTGCGTGTAGGTGTGCATTTTAATGTGTGTGTATGTGTGTGTGTGTGTGCGTGTGTGTGTGTGTGTATGTGTGTGTGGTTGCGTGTGTGTGTGTGTGTTTGTGTGCATGCACGTTTGGCAGCGACTGACCAGCATGTCTCAACAGGGACATCTGCATATCTCTATCTGCATATGACTTGGAAGGAACGTTAGGGTGTTGGCACCAGAAAATTGTCTGCACAGCAATGCCAGTGGTTTGAAATCCTTAAATACAACACACACGCACACATGCACACACTAAATTATTTACTACGCACCGCACGCTTAGCCTCTGCCTTTGCGTTGAGCAGCAGGTCATCAAAGCCGCACGTGAAGCCATGCCATTGCATATAGGCCGTGAACACGCGGCTGAAGCTGTTCAGCATGCGGCCAGCAGTTGTGGGACCGTACAGCTCCTGTGTGTACATATGGAAAGTTATGATTGTGTGCTTGTGTTTGTGCCTGTGTGTGTGTTCCCCTGTGCGTGTGTGCGTGTGTTTGTGAAAGTGTGTGTGTATATATGTGTGTGTGTGTGTGTGTGTTTGTGTGTGTGTGTGTGTGTGTGTGTGTTTGATTAGAAAGTGTGCGCTTATCCGTGTGTGTGTGTATAAATGCAACATGTTTGTTTGTGCAGTGTACTCTGAATTTTAATTGTGGCGCGGCTTACGCTCTAAGTATGATGTCAAGTATAACCAGTACAATACAAGAACAAGCAAAAGCCTGCAAGCTGTCCCGTGGTAATTGCAGCAGCACAAACCAAGGAATTGCAAGGCAGCTTACCCACACCCACCCACACACGCACCTGCACCCACACCAACACCCACAGACGCTCCCGCACCCACACCCACACACAGACACGCACCCACACCCACACACAGACACGCACCCACACCCACCCACAAACATGCACCCACATCACTCCCACATCCACACCCGCACCACACCCACACCCACAGCCACACACACAAATCCACACCCACACACGCACACACACACCCAAACCCACACTCCCAATCACCCACACACTCACACCCACACCCACACCCACGCCCAAACCCACACCCGCACATGCACACACACACCAAAACCCACAACTACAACCACATTCACTCCCATACCCACACCCTAACCCAAACCCTAACACCCCCCCCTAGCCCTAACCCTAACCCACACCCTCACACACTCTCATCGCCACTGAAAATGACACACATACACACACCTGGATGGCATGTACCAGGCCGTACTTGCCAAAGGGTGCCTTGTCCACACAGCCGCTCACCATGTAGCCCCTGCAAGAGTGCGCATGTGTGTGTACATGCGTTTGTACGTGTATACGTGCATATTAGGTGTCTATGCATGTGTGTGAGTGTGTGCGCGTGTGAGTGCATGTGTGTGCGTGCATGCATATGTGTGCGCATTTGTGTGTATGTGTGTGTGCGCGTGCGTAAATGAGTGTGTGTGTGTGCACATGTGTGCGTGCCTTCTTTCACTTTTGGAGCATGAGCCGTAAACGTTTGTGTATGTACATACATGTGTATGTGTGTGTGCTCATGTGTGTGCCTTCACTCACTTGTGGAAAATGAGCTCCGTCTCTCCTGATTTTTTGCCACCCCAGTAGTCCGCCGGAACCTTGCCGCCCCCACAAAACGTCAGAGGGGGCTGTCCGCGTGTGTAGTAGGTCAGCGCAGAGGACACGACCTACACAGAAAACAGCAGCGAGGCATGCAGTGCTGTTCTCACATTTATTCAGCACAGCATGCTTTGATCAGCACAGCGTGCCTCGATCAACACAGAGTGACCTTCGCAGAAAACAGTAATGAGGCGTCTGTGCTGTTCATGCACACTTTTACTCATATTTATTCTGCGGTAGGAATGTCAAGGGGGGCTGCCCGCGTGTGTATGAGATCAGCACAGAGGACACGACGCACAAATACATGATTATATGAGGCAGATTTTGCTCTTCAATCTCACTTGTCATACAAAAAAGAAGATAATACTCTACATGCAGAGAGGACGGTAACCTTGTGGGCATACACACAACCATAAACACACGCAAACACACACACACACACAACCCATTTGAACTGACACGTACCTGCTAGCCACTCAATCAACAGAAAGGGCACTCCCACAGTTGCCCCAAACACACACACACACACACACACACACACACACACACACCGCCCTTGAACATGGGGTCTTGAGTTGCATGTCCTCAGGCCACACGTCCATACATACACAACTACACAAGCACATACAATGAACACGCAGGCCTTGCACGTGGGCGCGTACCTGCTTGCCACTCCACAACGTGCGGGGCTTGATAATGACAGATTGAGTTGCACCAGCACATACACACATACACACACGCAGGCCTTGCACGTGGGCGCACAGTATGCGCCGCATACCTGCTTGCCACTCCACAACGTGCGGGGCTTGACATTGACAGATTGAGTTGCACCAGCACATACACACACGCAGGCAGGCCTTGCACGTGGGCGCACAGTATGCGCCGCATACCTGCTTGCCACTCCACAACGTGCGGGGCTAGACA
>Ga0307948_1002046_pt1 | contig 14527 bp, 14 predicted proteins | sample OrgLakmetagen280_FD_201824 | JGI IMG/M metagenome (GOLD analysis project Ga0307948, IMG submission 201824) | Saline water microbial communities from Organic Lake, Antarctica - #280 | ecosystem: Environmental > Aquatic > Non-marine Saline and Alkaline > Saline | place: Antarctica: Organic Lake...
TGCCATGACACACTTATTGAGCACCCCCTCCCTGGCACGAACGGCCTGGTGTACTGGTCCCACACCCTGCCACTTGCAAGCACCTCATGCGCCGTCAAGCTCCTCAACACCAACGGCTTTGTGTGCTGGTGTGCTTGTAAGGAAGCTATGTCCTGTGGAATTCACAGTGCATGCATCATTATATTTTGGTCTATATGCTTACCATTTTCAGCGCTGTATATTACTATACAAACATATGCTCAAAATGTGTGAGGTGCTCGCGCTTTCAGCCATTGTCCCATCTTGTCATTACTATACTCCGTCCTGTCCGCGCAGGCCATTTACGAGTTGCTTGTGAGGAAGCCAGAGGGCGAAGCCAAGCTCCTTGGTGCCCTGGTCAACAAGCTGGGCGACCCCAACCGCAGGATTGCATCCAAGTCGGGATACCTCATGGCCCAGCTGCTGCTGCAGCACCCTGTGATGAAGCCCATAGTTGCTCGTGAGGTGCGGTGTGGCGTGTGTTGGGTTCCAATGTGTGACTCATAGATAAAGTCGAAGCAAAAAATGTAGCCGTTACAATGCAGCACAGCTGCAGCCCCCATGATGAAGCCACCTGGTGTGGAAGCAACAGCATGAGGAGTGCAGTCATCACAACATGCCTTGTTGATCAGCTAGCCAGCTCCATGGCAGACGCAGATCAGGAGGGCTTTGTTCTTGCTGCTGCGGGTTGCATGCAGTCGCTCTAAGTGCTGATATATTTGATGTAAACAGAAAATTCACCTGCCTGTTTTTCGAAATGGCTGTGAAATGGCTTTCACACAAATCTGACACGCCGCCACTAATGCCACTCAACCTCCGGTCGCTAATAATTATGTGCAGTGCTCGGCAAGAAGTTGCAAACATTACCTTTACTTGGTGCTGCCCATTTATGCGCAATGCCTTCATGTGGTACTGTGCTGGGCGGCATGAGTGTACAAACACAATTACTGGTGTGATTCCCTCATGCTTGCATAGCACTAGCTATACACAAATGCCACTCAACCTCCGGTCGCTAGTAATTATGTGCAGTGCTCGGCAAGAAGTTGCAAACATTACCTTTACTTGGTGCTGCCCGTTTATGCGCAATGCCTTCATGTGGTGCTGTGCTGGGCGGCATAAGTGTACAAACACAATTACTGGTGTAATTCCCTCATGCTTGCATAGCGCTAGCTGTACACAAATGCCACTCAACCTCCGGTCGCTAATAGTTATGTGCAGTGCTCGGCAAGAAGTTGCAAACATTACTTTTACTTGGTGCTGCCCGTTTATGCGCCATGCCTTCACGTGGTGCTGCGCTGGGCGGCATGAGTGTACAAACACAATTACTGGTGTGATTCCCTCATGCTTGCACAGCACTAGCTATACACAAATGCCACTCAACCTCCGGTCGCTAATAATTTTGTGCAGTGCTCGGCAAGAAGTTGCAAACACAAAACTACACTTAGTGTTGCCCTTTCGTGCACGGTGCCTGCATGTGGTGCTGCGCCGGGCAGCACAAGTGCACAAATACATGTTTAAAAGAGTTGGTTTGCGCATATCAACCAGATGAAACTGTACTTTACATGAAGCCAGCAAAGATTGAATATGCTTGTGCTGCCTGCTTGTACAAGCACCCTCGTGCTAATTCTCCGTGCTGCATACATGTAATTACGATGCCTGCTGGCTTGCCAAAGCAGCTCAACCTCCGGTCGCTAATAATCATGTGACGTGACCGGCAAGAAGTTTGCTGACATAAAATTACACTTTGTGCTGCCCAATCGTGTGCAATACCCATGTGTGGTGCTGTACCGGGCGGCATAAGTGCACAGTCTCATGGGAATTCTCGTTCCCCCTTGCACACTACTTTGCTGATGTATAATAGCAGGGGTAAGGCCGTATGAGGTTTCTGTCTACTCCTCGTTGATGTTATTATAATAGTTGCACTCGTCCATCAGAATTGTTGATGCACAGATAAATTAACGATTTTCATTCAAGGCCAATGGCCCGCACGGCTTGTGGCATCTTTATGCCATCTCAGCGCAGCTGTCTGCATGGCCGTCTGCCTGCGCTCAATGGATTGTATTCTTACCTGGTGCTTGCAGGTGGAGCGCTTTTTGTTTCGACCCGGCCTGCAGAGTCGTGCACGCTACTACGCGGTCCTGTTCCTTAACCAGCTTCCCCTGAGTCACAAGGTAAGGAAGCGGCTTCAATCTGTCCAGCAGTATGTGTCATCGGTGATGCAACAAAGGATTTGAGGTGTATGGTTGGAGGCAAATAAATGCATGTAGCCTTGTACAGTATGACGTGGTGCAGGTCACCTCTTGCTCACGCATCTGCGCCATTTCACTTTCATAAGATGTGATGCAGTAAAAAGCGTGCTGCTTTCAAGCACTGTATGCAGTTTAGGTTGTTTTCCATCACAATTCATGAAAAGCGCCTACCTGCTGACACAAACCAGCAGAAGCTCATTCCCATGTCAAAGCCATACTGCGCAGTAGAAGAGACCCGGCTGCCTTTTCCTGTTTTGTGCAAGCGTGACATCACGTTCGTGTTGACACGCATCTAAATCTGCCATGTTGGTTCCCAACGCGTGCGCTTCCACCTCTCGCTTTGATTTTCAGGAGGAGGGCGACCCTGCCCTGGTTGGTGCATACGTATCTTGAATCACGTGTGTTGAGACATCTAAAGTAGCCTTTGTAATTTTCAGTATGCTCCATCCAACTTACAGGAGAAGGAGGGCGGCCCTGTCCTGGCTCGCCGGCTTGTTGATCTGTACTTCACCATGTTTCGTATGATTGTGGAGGGTCAAGTGGGCTCTGCTGCAGAAGCCAGCAAAGTTCAGGTGTGTGTCGTCAAAAAATGCACAGGCCGACCTCTGAGCTTGACAATGGGCGCTCCTCAGAATGTAAGCATGCGCAAGCCTGTGAATGAGGTGCACGTACTCTCAATTGTGAGTATTCCAAAGTTAGGCGTGGCCAACAAGATATCTTTGTACTCCTCTGTCGGAAAGATGAACGAAACCTTAGCAGGCCTGTGAAGGAAAGTTTAAACCTTGAGTATATTGTATGCTGCGATTTTAACAGTATATATACACCGTATATGACCTTATAATTGGTGGTCTCCCTGCCAAAAACACCATATACCGTAGGTTCGCGATCACTTTATAGATTAAATATTATTTGGCAAAAAAACTTATAATTTAAGGGCCCTCTCCGAACTGAATTCGGAGTGATAAATTTATCATTTTAATGGTTTTGAGGTTCAATTAAAAAATGAGCTCCCGGCGTGCCCTGATTGCGAACCCTGACTGTCCGTGTTCTTGGAGCCCCTGTCCCCAGCTGAGAGGCTGGCCGCTTAGCAGAGGGACCATGAGAAGCTGCAGAGGGAGAGGCAGCTAAGGGAGCTGGCAGAGGCAAAGGCAAGGGGCACGGCTGTGAAGATCTCTCTAGAGGCCCGTGGGGTGCCCATGCATGCTGCTCCAGATGCAAGCTTCCTCCTCTCATAGCCCCTTCAGGCCTTTCTTCTGGGGCATCCTCACAGAGTGAGTGAAGAGTGGCAAGTGGGTAAGAGAAGGTGCTTCTCTGATTGAGGGAAGCACACGTGCAAGCACTCACAGCTGTCGTTCTCCCCATGCAGGCAATGGTCAGTCTACCCAGCAGCCTGCACAGCAACAGCAGCAGGGGCAGCAGCAGCAGCCAACAGTGGGGGGCTCTCGAATTAACAAATCAACTCTTGACGGGACCCTCACGAAGTCCCTTCAAACTCAAAAAACTAATTTCCAGACCCCCTTGTGAGCTAAAAATGGAATTTTTATTTTCAATTTTGGTGTCACGTGATCACAGTTGCGGCAGAGATGTGTCAAATGGTCATTTGGGACGTTCATTACGGTAAATTACGTGATAAATATGTAATACATTTTTAAGCAATTTCGGAAGTGCCAATGTATTATGTGTTACTAATATACTATTTAATAGCATTTGAAGCTCACTGAAAGACCGTTGTTGGGACGGAAATTGCCTAAACAGGCCAAAAACAGCAAATCTTGCAATTGTATAATACAGCCCAATTTGCTCAATATGGTAGAATACGCGTTAAATATGATGCGGCGTATTATACGGTTACGCCGTATGACACATCCCTGATCTGCGGTATATATGTGGTTTGAACAGCAGCTGCAGCCAATGATGATTCAAAACGATAAACATGGAATTACCGTCTGACTCCTTTGAGGAAAACATCGGCTTTAACAACACTGAGGCTCGCAGTCTGCAATTTGCATTAGCATGCGATCTTGTCATCGCTTTCGTTCAATTTGTAGGGATTGCTCTTTGCTAGGCATAGGCAACGCGCAATAAGTGTAATGAGATTGAACTGCCAGTAAAGCCAATACATACCCTCTACAAACCCTCTGAGTCTTCTTACGGCTTCCTTTAAGATTAGGATTTGTATTCCTATATGTATCGTTTCATTCTGTGCATCTAGCTCCCTCTATTATATCTTGAGTATGCCTTTTACAACGTGCTGCAACATTGGTATCAAAGCGCAGTACACTAGAATCTGCAGATCCCATACACAGATTTACCTTCTTGTGGCAAATTTCTTGACGCTCGAGCAATTGCTGCAGGAACTAGGTTGCTACTTCACGTGCCATACATTTGAATAATTGCAAATATGGCAACGCTACCCCTCAGGCTGAGCGCTACAGAAAAGAGGTCGCTACATACATGCGCCAGAAGAAGCGTCAGGATGAACAGGCACCGGCACAGAAACGAGGGTCCAAGGGAGGGGCAGCTGCGGGCATTAAGTCCAAGGCCAAGAAGCTGCTGCCACCCAAGAAGTCCAAGGCCGCAGTGGTGAGTTGGATGTTTACAGTTATAAAGGAATGTTGGGCAGCTTTCAAATGAAATGGGGAAGAGTGTGCTGCATCAGGAGTAATTTTGAATCTAGGAAGCTGCCTCCTGCTGATAGGCTCAAAGCAGTGGTAATCACAGAGGTATATGTGCGCAGAAAAGTGGAAGGAGGACTGGGAAACAGGTGGAGTATTTCCAAGAGAAGTGGAAAAGATGTTGCTTGCTTTGTGGCTTCCTTGGCCTGTCTGGCGTTGTTCTGTTTTCCTCCCCACCCCCCTTCTCACACGTGCGCACACACATACGTTTTCCATATGCTGCAGCCTGAGGAAATGGACGCCCGCCTACTCTCTGCCCTCATTGTGGGCATCCGCCGTGCTTTCCCTTTCGTTGCCGCTGAGGTGAGCATTGTACCATTTCACCTCAGCTAAGTACATGCTCAGGTCCGACGAAAACTGCTGCCTCATCTGCTCTTAAAAATGAGTTGAATGCAGGCTTGCACCCCGTACGTGCTGCTTGCAGCTCCTTGTACTTGTGCAGCTCATTAAATGCCCTCACGTTTTGGTATGCAGGCATGACGTGATGCAACGCGTCTAGCACTTGACCCAATTGCGAGCGTGTCCCTGTGTTTCAAGACCCTGGTCCCCCTCATTGATTTGCATGTGTGTGCGTGCCTCTTTTGCAACAACTTGCCAACAAATGCTCATTTTTAGGATTGATGGTCGGGGCCATGTCTTATTGCAATTGCTTGGATAGTATGTATGTGTAAGGTCACATGGCATTTATTCTGGCCGATCCCACAAGGTTTAAAAGGTTTCAGAGGGGAAGAGCAACTTGGCCTACTAAGCTTCTAAATGCTGGACTGCAAATTCACAACCTGACCAACTCTGCTTGCTTAATTCGTTTAGGAAGTGGAGCCCCTCGTGGACCGCAACTCCCAGCAGCTGTTCCGTCTCGTGCACGTGGCCCCCTTCCCAGTGGCTGTGCAGGCCCTCATGCTCATGTGGCAGTTGTTCTCCACGCAGGTGGGACTGCGCACTTGATAGACCCTTGTGCAAGTGATGTTTAAAAAAGGAAAGGGAACGCATGATCTCAGCCCCTGTACGGTAAATAGAAGTTTCGATCTCCTAGTTTTTGTAGTATGTATGTAAATTGAATCACTCACGAAAGCCTGGGTCGGTATCACAAGACTTAGACGTCTACATGTGCATTGGAAGCAAACAGGATACATCCATTGGGCCAGTCTTGGGCCTTTCACTTTCCTTAAGCAAAGGCAAGGCTCGCTTCAGAACATCCAGCCCAGATTAAAATGCATTGTCTAATCTAGCACCTTATTTGGCACCCTACAATAACACGCCTGCATACCTGCAGGCCACTGTTTCAGAGCGCTTCTACCGTGCCCTGTATGCTGTGCTTGGGTCTGACGGCCCTACCACTTCCTCGAAAGCCCCCATGTTTCTGGCCCTGTTGTACAAGGTGTGTATATCTGTGTCTATGTGCATGTGTGTACGCATGCGTGTCCGCTTGTTCGTCTAGCAAGAAAGCGCAATTTCCGTTCAATGCGTTTTCCGTTTTTGCATACGCTGGAGCGTCATGCGAGGTTCTGACTCTGCTGTTTGAAAGGGCACATCAGACAGGCAACCAACCAAGCCAGGATACCACATGAGCCATCCCCTCTCTTACCAGCATCGGATTCACCCGGGTTGTGTACACCGAGCGCAAATTGTGTCAGAGAGGCCTATATACGGTCATTTATGACCGTTGTATATAAGCTTCTGGTTAACCCTAGCTATTTGCCGTTGTCCTTGCCCCAGGCAAGGTTGCATTAGGGTGCTAATTCACGCGAACCCTAAAGGCTAATCCATTTTGCCCATCTTTTACTGCATGGACGGCCGATGATGCTCTTAAAATGAATATTTGCATTGAGCAATTGCTATGAACAAATCATACCACCAAGATATGAGGCCAAATGCCATGCTCCAGTTAAAATGTGGTTTGAAGTGCACCCCTGTTCCTTGTACATGCTGCGCCTTATATTCCGCTTATGTACCCGTTCGTGCCAAGTATTTTTCATTTTAAAGCCCACGCAAGCTTGTCATGGCTGTAGACATAGTTGTCACAGTACATTTATTGAATGCAAGCTGTGCTGCTGAAGTTCGACTGTACCAAACAATTTGTTAGCTTTGGGTTGTGATTAAATGTGTGGCTGTGACAACTCAGAAGTTGGGTTGACTCAATCCATTGGATGTATATTAATGCATGCTTCCAGCCGGGGCTGGCTCATCAAATGCCTGCTACTGTCAAAAGTTCATTGCAACATGGAAATTCAGGTGCCTCATTAACAGGCTGCTCAAACAATTAATTTTGCTCATGCCGTCGGAGGGGCTTCACAAATTTATAATTAGTGTCTCAGACAATGCATGCTTCCAGCCGGGGCTGGCTTATCAAATGCCTGCTACTGTCAAAAGTTCATTGCAACATGGAAGTTCAGGTGCCTCATTAACAGGCTGCTCAAACAATTAATTTTGCTCATGCCGTCGGAGGGGCTTCACAACTTTTAATATAATTAGTGTCTCAGACGATGCATGCTTCCAGCCGGGGCTGGCTCATCAAATGCCTGCTACTGTCAAAAGTTCATTGCAACATGAAGTTCAGGTGCCTCATTAACAGGCTGCTCAAACAATTAATTTTGCTCATGCCGTCGGAGGGGCTTCACATCAATAACTCGCATCACAACTTCTTGTATTCTATCATACATCGTAGGCTATGCCAATAATTGAAGCTGCGCATGCACACACACTCCCACCCTAAGGAATACCCTTGAATTTAATCTTGATCTATTCATGACAAGTGCACAATGTCACACACATCAAACGTACCAAAACGGCTGCCTTGCCAACAGCAACCTAAAAGTGGTTGCTGGAGATTGCTGTCTTGTCTCCAGCAACCAGGTTTAAGTTGCTGAAGGCAAGGCAGCCATCATGGTACGTGTCAATGTGGCATAGTATGTGCAATAGTTGATCCTAATATCAAGTCCCTTGCTTGATTTGAATTAAGGGGCTACCTGCTCTCGTCAACGTCCTCACTCCAAGCCGTCTTCAAATTTCTCTGGCTCTGCCACGACCAGGTGTTACACCTTATACCTGCTGAACACCTCGTGCCCTCGCAGGCCATGCGTGTGGACGTTAGTACCAAGCGAGCGGCCGCGTTTGCAAAACGCCTTCTACAGGTGGCCCTGCCTGGGCCGGCCCACTTTGTGTGTGGTGCCCTGCTGCTGGTGTCTGAGGTGCTTAAGGTGTGTATGTGTTTGCATCTGCTGAACAATGAGAGTGTCATTCTTGGTTTCTGGTCTGGTCTGTAATTCGTGTCATTCACATCATCATTGAGATTGCTACTGCTGTACGACGAGTGTGCTTGTTCTTGATGTTTCTGGTCTAGTTCGTGCAATAAGTGTGTCATTCACATCATCAATGCTGTACGACGGCTTGTGCTGAGCATGGTGCTGTCCCTAATTCAGCAAGGTATAATAAGGAAGATATTAAAAATTATTGCAGGCACTTGCCTTTCACTTGTTTGATATCTATAATTTCTGCCTCTCTCTCTCTCTCTCTTCTCTCTCTCTCTCTCTCTCTCTCTCTCTCTCTCTCTCTCTCTCTCTCTCTCTCCCCCTCTCCCTCTCCCTCTCCCTCTCCCTCTCCCTCTCCCTCTCCCTCTGTCTATCCATCTCAACCCAACTCTCTTGTTTACTTAATTACACAAATACACTCACCCCTCACAGGCACAACCTGCCTTGTGGGCAGGCATGCTGCAGCCTGAAGAGATGGTTGCAGGGGATGGAGTGGCAAGCAGCAAGGAAACAGGAGGCAGCAACAAAAAGGGGGTTGGGGTCGAGGGGGAGGACTACGAGGTGTTTAAAGATGTGGAGGATGAAGATGAGGAGGAGCGTGGAGGCGAAGGCGGTGCATTGCCTGAAGGAGCTGTGGGTGAGGCGGCTGAGACAAAAGAGGAAGTGGGCAGCTGGCCAAAGGCTGGGTATTACGACATGCACAAAAGGTGCACGGGTGGGTGGAGGAGGCGTGGGGGAGGCACAGGGTGTTCACACCTGCGCATGTGTGCAAGGAGTGCTGGGGCGTATAATCTCTTTCGTATCAGAGCATGCTTGATTCGAAAGAGTGCTTCAGAAGCACTCTATCAAGCATGCTCTGATACGAAAGAGTGCTTCAGGGTGCCGGTCTTTCTTTGCCTGGTGAACAACCCTCAACAAGGTTGTCTGCCAAGGCGTCGCTAACTCCGACAACAGCTGTTTAATCCACCAAAATGAGCTCAAACTGTGCCAAGATTGATACATACATGCATTAGAATGTGATGGGCGCCACGTGTAAGTTTGGGTAGACCCCGCTGGACACTCCTGCTCCCCCCCTCTTCTCTGCCCAAACCCAGATTAAATGGGGGTCAATTTACTCTTTCTTAAATTCTGCATCCATCTGTATACTTAGCTTTTACAAATTGTGTTATAAAGGTGAGCCGTTAGGCAGAAGTCAGTGTTTACGAGCTCATGCAAAGAGCACCCTGTGCCTAGAAGTGGCTCTGACACCCTTCTCCTCTCCTCTTAACAAGTGTTGCTTTATGTGTGTTAAGATGCTTCTGTTGGTGTGTACATGTATTCATTTGCTGTCTTGCCGAGCAAGATTGACATGAGACGTGGGCGTGCCTTTTGCAAGCTTGCACACGCACGTGCACACACACTCACACATACGCAACCACCTCCGCAGGGAGCCGCTGTATGCACTAGCAGAGCGTGCTTGCTGGTGGGAGCTACATGCCCTGGCAGCTCATTCACACCCCTCTGTTGCGGCCATGGCTCGTACCCTGATGAGCGGACAGCCTGTGGTGCGTGTGTGTATGTGTGTGTGCCTTAGGGGTTAGAGAGTTTTGTTGATGTGAAGCTTGTGACATCTGTGCATGACTCGTTGATTTCATTTGTGTCAGGCTGCTTTTTCTCTTATACAACACAAGCTTTTTCTCTAGCAACCAAGAAAAGGCTTGTTTGTTGTATAAACCCTGCACACATGATTCAGCCAAACTCTCTTGATTTTCTAGCTAGGGTACAGCGTAAGGTGTGTTCGTTTACCAATTCCACCATTTGGTGCTAGCTTCTATGTGGCAGTTCTTTTAGCATTCATGACGTGTAAAAACAACGAGAGCATCAATTCAGGTGTGACGTTATGTGTGCACGGGCATATTCAATCATAGGGTAACTGCTCGTGGCACTGCAGGTGTACGACGGTGACCCTATGCACGACCACTCCTTGGTGTCGTTCCTGGACAAATTCATCATCAAGAAGCCCAAGGTGCGTGTGTGCTTGTCTTTTCGTTTGCATGCCTTGCAGTGTTCACAGGGCACAAGTGTGTAAAGCATGAGATTATATGTATGAATTAAACCAAGTGCCAGATGCCGTGCAATTGAACCCTAGCTGAGTTTCTATTGTGCAATTGTGCGCATGTTTGCCTGTGTGAAACGTCTGCATAGACCACGTGTGTGGTGCTTCCCCTCAGGCAGCAGCTTAGCTCGAATTACGTAAAAACACATTTCACTTGCCCTGTGTAGGTCCTTTACACTGAGCATGTGTGCCTGCATACACATGTGCGCAGGCAAACGTGCGTGGTGCTTCCTTGATGCAGCCCACAGCTGTGCCTTCCTCGGAACGAAGTGTCGCCCAGCTTGGCAGCGATGCTTTTGCTGCGCTTGCAGAGTCTCAAGTCCAGCCGGTGAGTATCTTCGGTTAATAGATCTCATTATACCTCAATTCTTTCCCTTGCAGCGCCTTGGCGTGCACTTTTTATTCCTGAGGAGGAAGATCAGGACGTGTGCGGATACATGTTGCCTGTGTGTGCGCCTTGCAGGCCTTTCGCTGGTTTGAGTAAGAAATCACCTAGGTCTGCTGCCGTGATGACTAAATCATCATATCTTAGGACACCTTTAGAACCGCGCGAGCGGTAGTGAAACCAACCTAAGCCTGAGCAGCTCGAGAGGCCTGGGTGGCTGTAAATACATTGTGTGCCTATTACTAGCTGCATTGCAATTCATTCTTATTCAAGCACATGAAACGTTGCGTTTTTGTGTGCTGCATCGTGGTATGCTGTGATGATGATCAAAAACTTTCGTTCTTCTCAGAAGGTCATCGCCTGTGCGGAAAATACCTTTGGTTTGGAGACCTGATCTGAATCGGCACTCTTTGAGCATGCAGCATACTGTTCACATCATGACCAAAATAAAGCATTCCTTACACTACTGTAGACATCAGACATAATAGCCATTATAATGTTTTTTGCGCGGGCCGTGATGATGACTAAAAACTTTCGTTCTTCCGAGAAGGTTACAGCCTGTGCGGAAAATACCTTTGGTTTGGAGACCTGATCTGAAACGGCCTGCGCCTGACCCTTTTTATTTGCCTTGCTGAGTTGCATCCCATGGTAACAGTGTTAGATACATCACACTCGTGAACCCGCTCCACTTAATGCACCTCCTCTGTCTCCCAAACACCCTGAGTTTTAAATTTCACAACATTCTGTGTGCCCTTATACGTACTCCCTGCAGGACGAGGTTTTCTTCCACCGCTTCCACTCCCTTCAAACCGTCAGGGCACGTCGCAACGCCGCCCAGATCGCAAAAAAGGCCAAGAAAGCCAAACAGGGTGACGACGAGGGCAGCAGTGACAGTAGCAGCGACGAAGAATTGGGCAGTGATGGCCTGGACGAAGATGAGGCAGATGCCTTCATGGAGGGTCAGGAAGTGGTGCGTGTGGGCAAGTGCTGTGTCCGCTGTAGCCTGGAGGTGTATATGCCATGTGTGTTTTTGTGTGCGTGAAGGGGGGTCTGCATGGGTCCTTCATGGAAGGTCAAAAAACATTGCGTACCGTACTGTACTAATATCACCGCGCTACGCAAACTCTTTTGACCCCCTCGCGGTGTGTTGGGAGCAATTTAAATAACTAAGTTACAAGGGCCTCGCAAAGCTTGTATTGGGGTTAATAAATTAACAATAAGCATGAACGGGGACAGGCCAGGAAAGCCTCCTAAGTCGCCCCTCAAGGCCCCCAAGGTGGACAAACAGGTTGGGAGGCTGGCCCTCTCTTGGAGAAAAAGGACACCAAGAGGAAGGGCGTCTGCAATCCCTTCACATGCGCATGCACGCACACGTACCCTCATGCACACACACACACACACATACGTGCACGCACACAAACAAACACCCATGTACGCGCACGCACGCACGCATACGTACGCGCGCACACGCGCGTGCATACGCATGTAGGTGCAGCTCATAGGGCCAGAAGGCCCTCGCACAGGCTCGCATTGTGTTTAATAATCATGTGTTGCCCCCCTCGCATTGCTCGCATTGGGGCTTATTAATTGGGTTTTTTCAAACCTCGCAGTACGGTATTGTTGTTGTCTTGCGCATGATGTGTGGAGGGGGCAACTTGTTCCTTCCGCTGCTGTTACAACAATTGTATTGCCAACAAGCATGCAGCAGAGTGGCCGATGATGCTCTTAAAATGAATATTTGCATTGAGCCTACGCAATGAACACTCTTACCACCAAGATATGAGGCCACACTGCTGCACTTTCCTACCATCATTTGCCGCGTTGACATTCACCTGTTAGCATGTCCACTTTGTGTGTGAGCACACACGCACACATAGCCACGCATTGCTGACTCTTCAGGGTGTGGATGACGGCATGGGCGACCCTGACATGGGTGGATTCGACTATGCAGCCTTAGAGGCTGAGATGTCCAAGGAGGGTGGCGATGGCAAAGGGGAAAAGAGGGGCGGGGCAGGCAGCAATGATGATGGCAGTGATGATGAGAGTGGGGGGGAGGAGGAAGAAAGTGAAGAGGGAGAGGGCAGCGAGGGAGATGCAGAAGGTAGCAGCGGTTCTGAGAGCCTCCAGGGCGTGGAGGAGGACAGAGGAGAGGGTGCAGGTGAGATTGTGGCTGGTCAGGGTTAGTACTGACATGGCAGAAAGCATGCGGTCTCGAAGGAGCTCATGAGCATGTTTGTGTGTGTTAGGATAATACTAGTTTGCTGGACCACCCAGGCTTGCTGCCGTGATGACTAAATCATCATATCTTAGGACACCTTTAGAACCGCGCGAGCGGTAGTGAAACCAACCTTAGCCTGAGCAGCTCGAGAGGCCTGGGTGGCTGTAAATACATTGTGTGCTTATTACTAGCTGCATTGCAATTCATTCTTATTCAAGCACATGAAACGTTGCGTTTTTGTGTGCTGCATCGTGGTTTGCTGTGATGATGATCAAAAACTTTCGTTCTTCTCAGAAGGTCATCGCCTGTGCGGAAAATACCTTTGGTTTGGAGACCTGATCTGAATCGGCACTCTTTGAGCATGCAGCATACTGTTCACATTATGACCAAAATAAAGCATTCCTTACACTACTGCAGACATCTGACATAATAGCCAATAATTATAATGTTTTCTGCGCGGGCCGTGATGATGACTAAAAACTTTCGTTCTTCCGAGAAGGTTACAGCCTGTGCGGAAAATACCTTTGGTTTGGAGACCTGATCTGAAACGGCCTGCGTCTGACCCTTTTCATATGCCTTGCTGAGTTGTGCAGCATGTAATTGAGACCAAGTTGCATAGCTCAGATGCTCTCCCTTTTGAATTGCAGTGTCTCGAGATAACGATGGCTACGATGAAGAGCTGCAATCGTTAGGTTTGAGAGGTACGTGGCAATGTGTCAGTCCTCTTGTTAATATTGTTAGTTTGTAGAAATCATTGATTTCCTTATCACTACACAAAAACGGAGCGTTCTTGCTCCTCAAATTGGACCAATCCCAAGGATTAAATCCCTGCAGGCACTTCAAAAGCATTACACCCGAGAATACAAGTTGGGGAGGTTGGTAGTCATTTAATCATGATGAAATTAACCACTTGCTCCTTCACTATGTGTGTGTACAGGCCTCATGAGTTTGCCCAGCCCCAGTGATTCGGGGGCAGAGGAAGAGCAGGAAACGGCAGCAGGGGCAGGCAGTAGGGGCAAGAAAAGGCAACAGCCTGACACACACGTGTTAGACCAGCCGGGAGCAAAGAAGCAGTTCAGCAGCGGCAGGATGCAAGCAGGAAGCGTCTCCGACTCTGATAGTGATGGTGGCGACGCAGATGCCCGTTTGGGTGCGCACACCTTTGATATCAGCGAGGACGAAGACAGCGGCAGTGAAGCTGCCTCAGGGGGCGCATCCCCTCCTCCTGCTTCCTCTGACAGTGACCAAGAAATGCCAAGGTGGGTGGGTGTGCACGCGTGTTTTGTGTCTGGGAGTAGATGTGGATGTTCTCTAAGGGAGTCGGCTTGAACGCGCAGCTAAGCGCTGAGCTGCAATGGATGCGCTTACGAAAGGAAGCGTGACATGTTCCAGCCATGGCTGCTCTGGGACAACGGTGTGCAGTGGTGGATAGAGCTCTCGTTGTCTAACTTACGAGATCGACACTCCTAACAAAGTTGATTCCTCGCTATGATGTGTTTACTGCAGGTTCCTTGACGGAGCCCATGATGATGGGGAACAGGGTGGATCTTCTGGCGATGAAGAGGGCGAGGGTATTCAGGTACACTTTTTTGCCTGCCGACCAGGATTACTCGTGCACTTTGAGACATGTGAACATGTG
>Ga0307948_1002047_pt1 | contig 14525 bp, 19 predicted proteins | sample OrgLakmetagen280_FD_201824 | JGI IMG/M metagenome (GOLD analysis project Ga0307948, IMG submission 201824) | Saline water microbial communities from Organic Lake, Antarctica - #280 | ecosystem: Environmental > Aquatic > Non-marine Saline and Alkaline > Saline | place: Antarctica: Organic Lake...
ACAGCTTTTACACATACCTGGACTCCCATATCTGTTGTATCAGGGTCCTGCAGAAACACACACGCACATAGCAGTGACTTTGTGGCAGGGCTGCCAAAATTACATCAGGACAGGACTGTGTGCAGGTGTACAGGGGAGGGAAAGTGCTGCGTGCGTGCGTGTAGCGGGGGTACCGGTGCACAGCCTCCTTTAGTACCTCTTGAAGGTGGTGAAGGACACAGAAGCTACATCTCCCTCCACTCTGCAGCTGACTGTAATGGTGTAGCGCCCCCCCGTGTCATCCTGACTCTGGGGCTCTGGCATCTTTTATTACGCTACGATGCTTCAGGCATGCCGTCAGGCTGCTTGGCAGTTGCCACAAAAAATATCAATAAATTTATGTTTGAACATCGCAGGGGCGAAACTGTCGCTTTGCGGATTTTGCTATTCTGATTTAGTTTTATACGAGTTTCCGATTTATGCCGTTGGTTCGGACTGGATATGAACAACCTAGGTAGATGAGTTTGGCCACATTTTCTAGCATTTGATGTCGTTTGGATCAGATTACATAGCCACAGGTTTAATAAAATTTGTCCCCCAACGTATGTGTTCCTAGCCGAGCAGACAAAAAAAGCTAGGCAGCGAAAATAAACCAATCCTCGTAACAGTTGGGGAACGAGCGGTACACCACAGAGAAGGGAAAATCTTGGGGATCAGGAAGGTGCGGCCTGTCTGAAACTGTGGAAACGTTTGGCTTCTATGCAGTTAAAATCATGACTGCAGGAACCTCCAATTTAACTCCAAAAAAAACGGCGACGCTCTTTAGGTGTCTGTAGCTGGCAGTACGTTTGGCCCTTTTTTTATAATTTGTCCTACAAGCACTGGCGATAGCGCTGCACCAGCACGGACACAATCTGCTCTGCCTGAAGGCCAGCTTTAGAGGCTAGGTTGATCAGTGTTGAATGCAATGGAGGAGCACACTCGCAAATCAAGTTGCAGCATTTCTATATTATTAAAATCATTGCAGGAGCAAAAACTTGATAGTTGCTGGGAAGGCTCTTCAGGCAGGCTTGCTCAATGCCCGCCCGTAGCTCGTTCACAGTCCTATAAAAATTTTGGCATAACTCGTCTTAGTGATCCTTGTAGATCTCGCCCTTCACTTTCTTGGAATGTTACATCTGTGCATTTGTGCTTTTTAGTGCTAAAACCGTGTCTCTTTGTAGTATATCAGGCACGATGCTTTTACCAATCCAATGTATCTTGGCAATGTGAACCCCCCATTCTACTGGACTTTTACATTGACTTGATCCTATTCTTAGCCAGCAATATCCAACTAAATCAACTAAGCGGAGGAGGATGTGCTGGTTTGTACCAGAGTATTTCTGAACGAGAGCAGAATATCCCTTTGCTTTTCAACATTCCCTTGGCAGCACATCACGAAAGCAGAATTGAACCGATCGGTGTGCATTAAGGAAATGAGCTCAACATTTGCCGGACGTCCGTTAAATATAGAAGAAATAGTAGAGAGTAATACAGCGGGTTGTCAAGCGTGCACTCTGGCCTGCGCCTAGTCCTCCTAGAGACAGCCACTCCAATCGTAGACCTCCAAAAAGATCCCCCATTATCTCTGTCGGAAATAAGAAAGACTGCAAACAGTGCAAAACCTGTTTCCACGTTCCCAACTAAATCAATGAGGATCAATCCCTTAGACAACCACAACACACCCACATGCGTGTATTCTTACACGTGCGCACACACTCACTTTCTCACATGCATACACATACGCACGTACACACATACTCTCAAATACAAGCACCTTTGGCATCACATTTTAGCAGCTTGCTACGGCAAAAAAGGACAAAATGCACATCCAATTAGCATGATAGTTATTTCAAAAATAGTCTAAAGTTTTTTTGCACATCCATAATCCATACCTCCTCTGTGCATGTCCCCTGCATCCAACTCCAGGTAGGATATGTAATTCTGAGGCCGCTGCTGCTGCGCCGCCGTTCACGTCAGAGGGTCATAGGCTTGGCAAACACACAGTTCCAAATGGGAATAAAATACGGTACTAGAGAGGGCACGTTTGGTATGGACAAGTTGAGCAGCAAAGTTGGCAGAGTGTACATGAAACATGGAGGCAAGCGTTTTGACAACTTGTGAGTTAAGTCCCAGTTCCTCAAGAGACGGTGCCACCAACATCTAAAAGAATGACGTGGAGAGTAATGGAGGTTTTTTGATCGATGGTGCAGAATTTGTGATGTTCCTTTGCGGCATGCAACTGGAATTGGGGTCTAGTGTCCTCGCAGTTCCTGATCTCAATGAAGTGGATGCCATGTTGAAGTGTGCTGACACCTTTAAGTTGGCGTTGCCTGTGGATATTTGCTCTGCTGGTGGCTGCTGCTGTTGCTGAAGTACTCCCGGCCTCCCTTTGCCTCCTGCCACTTCCAAGAACCCACCCCTCTCCATTACCAGTTTGTTGTTTTTAGTTGGTGGTGGTAATATATGGGCAAGTGGGGATTAGTTTGTGTTTCTACAAAAAGCGAGGTGGAAAGAGCCACTCTAGTGTTAGTTGTCTCAGGAATCTAGAGGTTTGCAAAGTCAGCCGTTTGCTGCTGCCGATACCCATGGGAACAAAGCAGGATCCTAAGGAGCCTGTTTTGCTGATGGCTCTCATGATCATGCTGCATGCTAAGTTATGCCTTTCAATGATCATAATCCTTATTTGTGTGTGTTGGCACCCATAGAGAGTGTGTAGGTCACTGTCTAGTGTCGGCAAAGAGGGCAGTTCACCTGACGGTAGTTGAGCGCTTTAATCAAACCGCATATTTTTTGGTTGTAAAGGGTTCTGTATTTAATTATATTGCATTTGACTTAACAGGGAAATAAGATGTTGTTAGGAGGCAAGAGTTGCTTGCAGCTTCATTGGCAGTGCCGTTTCTAATGAGGGAGTCTGATCATATCATAATGGTTTGCAACAGTATTGGCGGTTCCAGATTTGTGAAGATGCATGTGTGCTTGCAGGGTGTTGCAGTAATTTGATGAAGATTTGAGGTAGGTGACTGGGCCGTGTTTAGGTAACTTTGTGTTTGTATGGTTTTTCTTTTGCAAGCCAAAAGATGTTGTGAAAGGAAATTTCCTCGGAACCAGCTGTTTTGGAGGTTCCAGCAACGTCAGAGTAGGACTTTCTAGCAAGAGCGTCAGCATTTTCATTGCCAATAAGGTTGGCGTGGAATTTGACTTTTAAGTCAGAGAAGAATAATATATCTGCAATGGTGACAGGCGGACGTCCAGTCGACTGCGTTATAAATGGATTGGAGGACATCTCCTTCGATGTGTGGCGGCGGACGTTTGGATGTGAGAGCTGCTTTTCAATTTGGTGTAGCGAAGTTAGGCTGTGTGGAAGTAGCCATGTATGGTTGCAGTGCTATAGCTGCTAGCTCTGCACCTGAAATGGTGTTGTTACGCCCATGCATCTTGGGTTCACGTAAATTATAAATGCAAGCCCCCCTAAACCCTTGCGGCGGCCTCCGTAGCTACTTAGGAAGGGCTTCCCTAACCCTAACCCAAACCTAAACCCTAAACCCTATAATTGATGATTCCTCTAAACTCCGGCCGCCTTGCGGTGGCCTCCGTAGCTACTTAGGAAGGGGTAGTCGGATACGTCCTGATCAGGGTGGTAAACACCTGATCCGTTGTCTTGCCCTAGTTCATATTGTTGAAGGCTGCCATCAGTGTAGGTGCAGTCAATCCTTCTACAGGTAAGGCTTGGACTCAAGCTGCGTAGGGCCGCTTTGTCAGAATTTTGAGTTATGTTACGTTGCATCGTGAGATGGCGGTGGATTATTTACAAGGGTTTGTCACAACTGCTAATAAACGAGGTCCTCACAATTGCCCAGAATAAAAGGAAAAGGGCGCAAAAATAAGTCAAATAAAGAAGGAGTAGCACTTGTGAAGATTAATTAATAAAAGGATGGAGAAACTTGAGAGGAACACACAGATAAAAGGCACAGATAAAAGGCACTGAAGTGATATGAGTGTTAGCACTTTGCTTCACTCCAAGAACTGGATTTCAAGTTTTACACACTGAACTCAGCAGGTTGGTTCAGGGCACTTAAAATATCTGGGAGGCTTTGTGAGGTTTAAAGGTGGTTGCTATGTAGCTCGCTTATTTTACTAAGGCCTGAACTAGTTTCATTGGCGAGAGCAGAGGGGTAGGGGTCGTTTTCCCACTCTGCCTCAAGGATTTGTTTGGCAAGCTCTTCAAGCCAAACTTTATTGTAGGCATTGAGGCATTGAGGCGTTGAGAGGCATAACTTAGCATGCAGCATGATCATTAAATCCATCAGCAAAACAGGCACCTTATGAGCACTGCTTTGCCTTCATTGACTTAGGCAGCAGAGAACGGCTGGCTATGTAAAATCTCCGAATTTCCGAAAAAAGCTGAAACTAGGATTGTATTAATGTGGCTCTTTCCACTCCGCTTCTCAGGCAAAAACATGTCTACTTCCAGTGGTTCAGGTGCTATAATGGTTGCCCCCATTTGCTTCTGTAACAACCAGATAACAAACGAGTAGTGGAGGGACGAAGTGGGTTCCTTGGAGTGGCAGCCTGAGCGGGCAACTGAGGGAGACTGGGAGCACCGCAAGCCATCAGCAGATCCACCTTCCCTAGACATCACCAACCCAAAGGTCCAAGAAAACTTCAACGTGTGACATCCATTTGTCGAGATCAAGTACTGTAAGGACACTAGGCCTCAAAACCAGTCGAGCACAGCACAAAAACAGCAGCCCTCTGCACCATCCTTGCTTCAAGGAGCCTCCACTGCCCTTCACACCATCCTATTGAGAGTAAGAGGCACCATCTACAACACTCACACAATATAACCTCTCAAGGACCTGGGTCATGATTCTCAGAGAGTTTCAGACCTGCTTCCAAGCTCCATATGCATATGTTATTATGCTGCTAATTTTGCCCATACCAGGCGCGCACTTTCCAGACTAACATCAACTCTCATCAGGAGTCGGTTTCAGCTCAAGCCTGCAACCCTCTTGTATCTCATTACCTTCACCTTTTACTTTCTTTGGTGAAGAAGTTTCACGGTACCTCGTACCGTGGTGGTTCCTTTTCTTGGCTGCTTTACTTGATGTGGGAAATGGTTTCAATACCCGCGTAGAGAATTTTCTTTTGCATTGAGACAATCTCTGCCTTTTGTGTTACACACGGCAAACATTCTGCATATTCCAAGAGTGTTTGGGTTATGGAGTCTGCAGATTGCTCCAAAAGAGTACTTCAGCATATTAAAGTTGTTTTGATAATATGGAGCCCAGGCGTTTTTACAAACGAAACGTGCGGCAGAGAGATGCGTAGGGATTTTGGTCCTCCTTCTAATCCAGGAAGGAAAAAACATAAAAGGTAGCTGTTGTATCTGTGCTAAGGACAGCAGAGTATATGGCGCGCCTTGTTGTTAAATACATGGTGTTTTCATGGTAAATGGGATGGCAGACAGAGATACCATTGAACCTGGAGGAGAAGGTATTGCATTTTGCCCCGAAGGCCTAATATATTGGTGTTCACTCCAGTGTCGTGGGGAGTGTGGGGTCATGGTCAAGGGGGGATGCCATTTTTTCTTTCGAGCAGGCTTACGTGGAGGAGAAATCAGGTATAGGATGTCATAATTACTCATCTGATCTGCTCTTCACTGTTTGACAGTAGTAGAGAAGCCTACTTGCTGGGCTGAACAAAAATTGTAAGGCGCACAACGCACTACCTGCAACTTGTCTGGCCAAGACACGCACATAGTCACACAGGGAAATGAAAACTGGGTTTGTACCGTACATTCAGCAGCATTAAGTAGCTGCTCACCAGCTAGAACACCTAATATCATCAACAACAGATCTCAGGGCTATTACACAACGACGCCTGTGAAATTTAGCGACTAAATTATAAGCGGTAGCTTTTTACACTGCGTCACAGTACTTGAGCGTGCACACACACACACATGCACGCACACAGACGCACACATAAACACACCATTGTCGTCATTTATATCATTACCATTTAACTTTCTTTATTCTGTGTATTAATTCCTTGCAATCCTCAACATACACACACACACACACACATACACACACACACACACGCACGCACCCACGCACGCACGCACGCACGCACGCACGCACGCACGCACACACACACACAGACAGAGACATCTCACATCTCATCCTCAATCAAATTCCAAATCTTCTGGATTGACTGGCTTTTTCAATGGGACAACACTCTTTCGTTTGACGTCACGTGCCATCGCCTTTCTCATATCATAGGCATTTTCTTCCCCGCTGTAGTAACCGAGGACCTACAAAATGAAGTAAAATTTTGATGTCATGAAGAGAAAAAAGAATAGAGTACGGCATGGATAGGAGAAGAGATGCACTGAATCCTTTACCACCTAAATAGAGAAAGTAATAAACTGGTTAGGCAGATACCTAGTGCCATTACTACCGGTGTGGCAGGTTGTGTGTGTGCGCGTTGGTTAGTACCCTCTCATTCCAGAACAAGCCAATCCTCTACCTTTTTTTTCTTTTGTCACAGTTTGGTGTGGAACAAGGTGCAGGGGGGGATGGGGTGCATGAGGGTAAGGTCGTATAGGCAACCATGTGTTGTTTTGCTGTTAAGGGATGTTGCAGACAGAATTGGCTTTATGCCAAAGCATCACTGAGTGCTTCTTCACCAGAAGAATATAGTCAGAGGAACGTGCAGGAAGAAAGCCACTCCCTTATACATCCAGAATCCATTCAGCTACCTCCGTTGCTGCTTATATATAAGGGTAAAAGCAAGGGGAGGGGTTATAGACTGGACCCAAAATCTTTGACTGCTGGTAAAAACTAATAATGAAGACGGTGATCAGATGTGGAGTGATCTACAATGATAGGCATAGAAAAAATGCTTATGAGGATGTCAAGCATGCACAGAGAGTGATATATAGGTGCAGGCGCACGCGTTGGGTTGGCCAGAAGCATTTATATACGCCGTATATGACCAAATATTTGATCAAATAACTACAGAAAATACCGATTACACTGTACATATATATGTGATTCTGGCTAACCTTACGCATGCGGCAAGGCTGACCAGCAGCACGTACCTCTCTGTACACAATGTAGCCTAGCTTCTTGTACATCCCCACAGCCACGTCGTTGGACTTCCGCACGAACAGGTCCACAAAGTAGCCGTTGTGGAACTGTGCAGTGTGGGTGCAAAAGGTGATCTTACACACGGCCAGAACAGCTGCTGCCCTGTCGTGAGCACACGCGGAGTAGTCCCTCAGTGTTTAACTTTAAACGTACGTATTCCTATCTATAGTCCCTTAATGTTTAACTCTGAACATCGTACGTATCCCTATAGTCCCTCAGTGTTTAACGTTAAATAACGTGTGTATCCCTAGCTAAATTGGATTGTGCATCCGTTCCTCTTACCTGGGATGCGCACATTCAGAAACCAGGTTTTGAGAAGAAGTTTAGTACCTGATACTATGACTGTGTTGCGTACGAGGCAGGCTGTAATTGCTAATTTGTAATACTGAGGTCGTCTAAGGTTATACACAAAGTGGCTGGATTAAATGCAGGCTTCCACGTACATGTATTTGCCCAATATTGTCTGTGCTACACTGCCAAATTAAAGCATAATTGGCCTGCCTCAACATGTCCAAGTGCATATTAAACACAAACACGCTCAAGTGCACGTTAAACACAAACATGCCAAAGTGCACGTTAAACACAACCCAGGAGATACACTTTCCCCATGACATTCCCCTCTCCTCCCTGGCGTGCCACACAATGTTTTTACAGTAATTCCAGCTCCTCAAATGCCTGCCTCAGCCAGCATGGCAAGTCTTGCAGCCTCTGCTTACTAATGTATGACAGGCACCTTCTGTGAGTGTTTCTGACTAGGGTTGGCCAGAACCATACACTTATAGGTATATTCGGTGTATATACGGTATTTTTGGCAGGGAAATCACCATACATACGGCCATATACGATGTGTATATACGGTTCTGGCCAACCCTATGTTTCTGACATGTGCACAACATTGTCGCCCTTGATTCACATGCCCCATTTAAAACATCACCGCTCCCTCACGCACCTTTTCTGTCACTTCTTCTAAGGAGTCCATGAGTTTGTTTGCCAGGCGCTGCCGGCGGTAATCAGGAGCTACCTGTCCAATGCAAAGCAATAAACGAGGCACCAACTGGTGTCAAAAGCCACCGCTGCCCGGTCTCAAGCTTTACAATTGTTCAACATACCACTGCTTTTTGTATCGTGACCGTGCATTAAGCTGAGTGTGCTACCAAAACAAGTGAAGCACAAGCTTGTACGGAGCGTTGCCTGTCCAGCAGACACACACAAAACGCACGCACGAGTGGTATTCTGCAGGCACTCCACGACAAGTTATCCGCAGCCATGCAATTGTCTTTGTTTTGTGCTAACCTATAATCAAGCATGCAGCAACTAAGATGCAGTACGTGCAACCAGCTCATGCATGACTCAATGCTTCCATGGTCTATTGAGTTAACTTAGTTGAGTGCTTGCTCCTCCAGGGGCCCTGACCCAGAACTTACAACCAAGCGTGTCTTTGTGGCTTCCACATTGTACTAGCTAAATAAAGCCATTGCTCTCGTGTGTTGTATACACGACATACCTACACACATTGTAACATCTCTCTTGCACACGCACACACATATCCACACACACACACACACATACACACACACACACATCCACACACACACACACACATCCACACACGCACGCACGTTTGCAGTGCATGTTTTACCTCAAGGACCTCAAGATCTAGGTACAGTAAAAGTAGGCAATGAGAATGACCAAGATGCAATGATTAACTTCAAAGTGCTTCAGGGTGAACCGGCCACCTGAACAGGGTGGTGTGACGACAGGTACCCTCCAAAGACCAATGCAATAAGTGTATCCTCCTCAAACTGACAGATTCTGCAGCCTTCCTCTCTAATGTGCTTCTAATGCTTGGGAAGTAATATGCAGTGCCTTATTAGGAAAACCTTGACATCATCGTGGCTGGCACAACGGTGAGACAAGTAGACATAAAGCTGGCGTATTAGGCAACATCATGCATAACTGGTCCAGCTGTCACGTAGCCGCACCCTCTTAATATGGCGTTAGGGTTTTAGGCGCGGTTCAGGGTGTAGGTGCACAAGTTTGAGCCAGGTGTGCTCTTTGCAACGGTTGTTATTAAAGACAGCTGGCAACCTCAAAACAGCCTGACACACCGATACATACCACCCACAAAATCAGCTGTCGCAGCTGAAGCCTCAGCCGGGTGGTCGACACCACGGGCTGACACACTGCACCACCCACCACCCACCGTCACAGCAGTCACGTGGCCATGCCACAGCTCGCCTTTGCCCTCCGCCTTGCCCAGGATGTAGCCCATAGCCTGCTTGCCTGGCCCTTCTGCCATCTGCACAATAAATGCGTGCACCTTATGCTGTGGAAACCTTGACGCATTTGCATGTTTGTATAGCATGCACGGAAGCAATGAGGCTGTGCAAGCTTGGTGCGGATGCAGTACTTGTGGATGATGGCGAAGGCAAATGTGCAGTTTTGACGTGCACATATGCAATTTGTGCAAATGCTACGTGCACATGTGTGTATATGTCTTTGTGTGTGTGTGTGTGTGTGTGTGTGTGTGTGTATGTGCACGTGCGTGTATGTGTGCGAATGTGCATGTATGCATGCGCACATGTGTGTGTGTGTGTGTGTGTGTGTGTGTGTGCGCGTGTGTGTGCATATGCTTGCAAGGTGGAGTGCTGATGTAGTGCATGCATGGTCCGGTGCGTGCTATTCTATACCTGGCAGTACTCTGGCCATTTTGCCAGGTAGGTCAGGTAGAAGGGTAGGTTGTATGTCTCTGTGAGGACATCCAGGTTCACATTATTGAAGGTCAGCAAATCCTCACAAGTAAAGCGTCTGATAGACGTCATTATAAATAATACCTTTTGTGTGACAGGACCTCCTAGCACACATAAAGCATTGACCAGCAGCAAATATGCATTGTCTTCAGGGACCAGTGCCTCCAGCTGCGTGTGGAAGGGCTAAGCAGGGGCATGGCAGGAATTTTGGGCTGGACAGCACGATCGTGCCACAAGTCGTGAAGCACACCAAGCGCCTAAAATACTCTGGACTGGGCCAGAGTGAGGCGTTCATTATGCATCACTGCATCACACACACATACACACACATACACACAAACACACACAAACACACACACACACACACACACACACGTACACACACACGTACACACACGCGCACACACACATACACACACACGCACACACGCACGCACACATACACACACATACATACATACACAACACACACAACACACACACGCAAGCACTCACACATACACACAGGCACACATATACATACACATACATACACGCAAGCGCACACACACGCGCACACATGCGCACACACAGACGGATACATACATACACGCACACACGCACACACACGCACACACGCACACACACAGGGGGCAAAGGAGATCCAAATGTGATTGCTGTAGAGGCCGACGGGAGCGACACCTGGCGGCTTGAGCAGGCATGCGAGATCATCAAAGGAGGCGGGGTGCGTTGGAGCCGTAGGAGAGGGCAGGGTTGATGTGCACCTTGTGTACATGTTTGTAGTCTATAATTGTTTGCTCGTGCGCTTTTCCAGGAGTGAGTCATGCACACCCAACTATCTGGAAGTAAATCCTTTTGCGCGGGAACACCACAAAGATTTCTGCAGTATCCTCAAGGAGCCTCTGTTACTCCAATCCATCCTTTTTGGGGTGGGTGGCACCATCTGCACGACCACTCACTGGAACCTTTTTAGAAGCTGGGTCTTGACTCTCAAGAGTAAAATACTTGCTTCCAAGCTTCATGTTCATTCTGTCAACTACACTGCCAAGCTTGTCCATACCAGACGTGCCCTTCCCAGTACTAAAATCAACTCTGATCAGGAGCCGGTTGCAAGCCAAGCCTGCAACCCACTGTTTTTTTCTTCTGTCTTTTTTGGTGGAGGAGTTTTACAGTACTTGCTCCCAACATGGCTCCTTTTCCGTTTAACAAGGACCTTTTATTAATGTGGGGAGTGGTTTTCGCTGCCTGCCCTGGCCTGCCTTTCCCTTTTCTTCCTTCCTCTCTGCCGTGTAACTGCCTGTTTTTTCTTATTCTTCCTTCCTCTGTGACTGCCTGCTTGTTCTTTTTCTTCCTTCCTCTGTGCCGTGTGATGCTTTGTTGCAAGGCACGTACCTGGGTGGCCACAACCACATACATATGGTGTATATACATACGGTATTTTTGGCATGGAAATCACCAAGTAAACGATGTGCCGGTATGTAAACGAGTCTGGCCAACCCTACACATACCATATAACCCGGCACAGCATTGTGGCATTGTAGTAGAGATGTTTGCTCCTAATATATACTTGTTTACCTACTCGTATATTTGACAGAGGTTGACTTGACGTGTACATCACATGTCTGCAGGTCGGCATTATCCCCACAGACACGTTCCCTGCGCTAGTAGTAGACCTCCTGAACAGGTGAGAGCCAGCTGTCAACTTTCCCTTAGCTGCACACCACGAAAGCAGAATTGAACCAATCGGTGTGCATCAAGGAAGTGAGCTAAACATTTGCCGGATGTAGAAGAAAATATTAGAGAGTAATACAGCGGGTTGTCAAGCGCGCGCTCTGGCCTGCGCCTAGTCCTCCTGTGCATAATCCTCCTAGAGCCAGCCACTCTAATCGTAGACCTCCTGAACAGGTGAGAGCCAGCTGTCAGCCGTCACGTAATGGGTTGGATCAGGCTAGGGTTCGGCTACAGAAAAGTTGCTGGCTGTCGACACTTGATTATTTCAGGTAATCAATCATGTTGAGAAGCTGGATTTAGCACCGGCTTGGGTACAGCAGAGGCAGAAGCAAAAGCTTTGTATCTGTGAACAGTGCTGCGACAGGAGCAATAATGCTTTACGCTCCTAAGGTTGATTTCGTTGCTGTTTTTGCCTATGCAGGGATGCGGGATGCTTTTGCCTATGCAGGGATGCGGGATGCTTTTGCGCTCCTAATGCTGATTTCGTTGCTGCTTTTGCCTATGCAGGGATGCAGTGCTGAAGCTGTACAAGGCAAAAGAACTGAACCCCAAACGCCCCCTGTCAATATTGTGCAAGTGAGTATCTTGTTTTGGTGCCATTTCTACTCTCATATTGCACAAGTAACATGTCTGAAGGCCGTCACGTTTGTGCATTCAGTGTGCATTTACAGCTATTGGTTATGCACATAGTGTTGTGCACAACCATGGTCTTGGTTTTGCATGCCCCAATTTCAATGCTGTGCTTCTAAGATTTAAGATTACGACACAAGGTGCAATCATCGCCTTGTACGGAAATACAAAATACACGTGGGTCCACCCTGCTGCAACTGAAACAGGAACTTTCAAGAGATTTCCACGTACACAAGCGGCTTCCCAGCCAGCAACGTGCCAGGACAGCCCAACTGGTTTGGGGTCATGCGGCGCATTCTGCCTGGGCCGGTGCGTGTTGTGATGTGTCTTTCGCCCTTTTACAAATGAGATGCTCAACAGGTAGAGCTGTGTAGTTGTTGAAACAGGTGTGTAAACAACCAGTCTGCCTTTGTCCCAATGTGCATAAATCACCCTGCTGGCTTTGTTGCCATCGTGAGCACCTGTTCACCTACTACTTTTTAGTTTGGCGTGTCACTTTATTTGTGCAGTACACCATTATCCTGCCTGCCAGCAAAAGCCTCCCCAAGCAGTGTGTCGACTTCCTTAAGGGCAAAACTATGGACAGGTAAGCCCCTCTACGTCCCAGATTATGGTCTATGTGTAGACGCTTGCCGCAATAAGGAACCTGCTGTTCTCTCCTAGATCACGCTGCTCCATTGCCTACGCCTTGTTGCTCTTTTGAAACATGTGCATATAATTCTCTAGGAAAAGTGCTCTGCGTTTAGTTTCTTAAGAGATGGGGTGTGTATTCAGGTTCCGTACCTTCAGCTACACTACAAGACCGACCAAAATTCATTGTGCAATTCATGTCACTCTTTCTTCCTTACTACATTACAGGAAAAGTGTTGGCGTTCGTATGCCCAATGACAAAATTTGCCAGGTAATCAAAAACTGTGGTCTGAGTATAATGAGGAGCGCTGTTATTGCCATCGGTGTTTAAATCAGTGCTCGAGCTAGGGACCTTAATTATGGCAAATATTATAATTGTTTAAGAAGCAGGCTGCATAAAAGTATGGGTACCTTAACTTTCAAGTCAGAGCATGCTGAACAATTTCTGATCTGTGTGCACTTTTTCTTTACTTCGTTCCTCTCGTGAACTCTACATGCGCACACTCATTCACACACACTACCTCCATTCAAACACCCTTACCCGCAGGCGTTTCTGGAGGGCCTTGACAACCCGGTGCTGTGCACGAGTGTTCACGTGCCTGACTCGTTGTCTCCCGACACAGAAACCCCTGACCTAGGCAGTATGCTTGAAGCTTACGCAGGTAAGTCAAAGGAGCAAAACTGGTTCAAGTTGAGCAAACTGGTACGCTGTTATGATGAGTACTTTAGCTGCTTGAGACAATGATGGTTTCATACCTCGAAGAAAGAGGCGCAGACCGGCAGGCTGATCAACGCGGGATCCCGCTTTTGGCCCCCCTTGTTCCTTTTTTGATTTGTCGGGCTCTGGCTAGCGTGTGTGCGTAGTTGCCAACCTGGGCGCAGTGCTCTTGCATATCTGTGTCACCACTGTTTATTTTGTTGATCAAAATTGGCTGTGGCAAAATGCCTGACTTTCATATGTAAGGCCGTTTCCTCTTGCAACACGTGCCAAACTTTTCCCGGAAGGGTTGGGCTGGGCAAAAGCCGTGACACGCTCCTTTTCTGGTGCAGATTCATGGAATATTATATCATAATTAGGCCTTTGATAAAGTGTTGACTGGGATTGACGCCCCTGCACCCTGCTGGCCAGGACGAGTGTGCAGCCTAGATATTTGGCATGCTCATGTAATGAGCCACCACGCCCAACCAGAAGGTATCATTTCACCAGTGACTGATCTTTATGTCATGAAGCAATGGATGTTAATTTTTGGGGGTTTTTGAGAGGTTCAGTGTTTGACCCATTTTTGGAGCTCAAAGCTGAATTTGACTAAAGGAAGTGGCTGAAACTTGCGATCTCACCAACCGCTGGGTCTTTTCACTCCATTTCTTTTGCGGTGATCTTTGTTTGTAGTATGGACTCCAGAACAAAATTTATCACAGAAATAGGTACAGTAGGTACCTATTTCTGTGAAAATCTTCGTTCTGGAGTCCATAATACTACTACGAACAATGATTATCGCAAAAGAAATGGAGTGAAAAGACCCAGCAGTTGGTGAGATCTCAAGTTCCAGCCATTTCCCTCAAAGAAATTCAGCTCAAGGGGCGCCAAAAGTGGGTCAAATACTGGCCCACG
>Ga0307948_1002062_pt1 | contig 14476 bp, 15 predicted proteins | sample OrgLakmetagen280_FD_201824 | JGI IMG/M metagenome (GOLD analysis project Ga0307948, IMG submission 201824) | Saline water microbial communities from Organic Lake, Antarctica - #280 | ecosystem: Environmental > Aquatic > Non-marine Saline and Alkaline > Saline | place: Antarctica: Organic Lake...
CTGGCTCGTTGTGAGGCTGTCCTCTACTAGGGATATGAGCTGCAGGAAAACGTGGAAACGTGAGGAAATTTTAAAGGTTTGCCGGCAGGTATGCTCGCCTTTTCGCTCCTGAGGTCATGAGACAGAACCTTCTAAGCATAAAATCCAGAATCACGAGCACGTGAGGGCGCCAGAGGACACAACGAGTTGTTGCATGCACATGCACAAACGCACACACACACACAGGCACACACAGGCATAAACACATATACACACAGGCACATCCTCAGGCACATCCACAGGCACACACAGACACATACACACGTACCTCCTCCTCTGGCAGCATTTTGATATGCTGCCCGTTCATCCAAGACAGCTTGACCTTGTCAAACACAGCAGCGCTCTTTGTGATACGCTCCAGGCTGAACTTCTCTGCCAGCTCCTCAGGCTGCGTATCGTGAGCGTGGGCGTGTATGAACGTGCACATGTAACAGCAGCACTCTTTGCGGTAAATTTTGTGTTTGCTTCAGGCTGGGCTTCACTGTCAGCTTCTGTACCTGCGTATTGCCAGTACATGTTGTGTGCATGCTTGTAACAGTACCTACAACACTTTTGGTGGTGATGCTACAAGCTAAGCATTGCTGCCAGTTAAAATCTGGGTAAATGTCGTTCGTGTGAGCAGAGGTACCCATTCCATCCATTTGCATTGTTGCACACTGCAAGCAATGAATTAACGTCGGCCAGGAGCGTGGAGTTAGCCAATTGGGCATTTGAGGATCTTTCTGCTAAATACACCCTTTAAGTACCCCATATATTATATATAATATAGTAGGTACTCATGTTTCTGGCCGACCCACTTACAAGCTGCAGCGCACACATCACGTTGCACAAAAGAACCTCGTGCTTAACAGCTTTACTTACACTGCACGTACCTTCATCTGCAACACCAATCACAACGAACAGCCAAAAGCTAGGCTGGTATGGCAAACAAATGGTCTTTGCTTCTTCGGCCGGGCCAGTCCTACAAAAAACTCTATGCCCCTTTTGGGTAAGCCTCCGTAACTAGTACAGATCACGACAGGCTTTCTCTATGCTCAAAAGACCCCACGTTGCAGGCTGGTCAGCTGTTTCATCCGATCCAACTCCCTTGGCAACCATTTGACGCTCACCAGCTGGAGAGCAGAACCACGACAGTCACTTTTTCTCGCGTCCAGTAACTGATACCAGCAGCTTCTACACCACACAAGCTCCCCATCCTTTTCCCCTCGAGGCTTCCTATCTTCACACTTGGTAGAGTCCTCCACTTCCTTTCTCACGTCTAGCAACTTCCACCCGCAACTTCCCCACCACACTAGCTTCACAACAAATTCCCCTCACAACTTCCTCTCTTCACACCTGGTAGATTTCCTGCTCTGTGCCGTCGTTCCAGCCCAGCAGGGACAGAAAGTTGATCATGGCAGGGGCCAGGTAGCCCTGGCTTGCAAACTCGCCCACAGACGTGGCTCCATGCCTGGGGGCATTAACAAAGCACGGACAATAACTTGAGGCAAACATCCTTGGAATCAGAACGATGCGGCAATCTTGCGCTGAAAGGTGGCTCCGTGTCTGGGGGGAAATGGAGCAATGAGAGTATGAAGTTATTGCTTACGCATCAAGTGGCCTTGTCAAGCAAACTTGCCCACAAAAGAGGCTGTATTCATGTGTGGTGTAGGGTGCTTCGTCCCTTGTCCATGTATGGGATAGAGTTAAGGTAAGAATGGGATTTGGAATCGGGAACTGTGGACATTGCAGATACAAGGCTTTAGAGCCGTGGATAAGGACCCTGTTACGATGCTGTGAATAAAACAGGCGACGCAGGAGCTTGGCCGTCAGTCTATTATATCAGAAACAGTCTGTCAGCTATTGCAAACACACAGGGTTGGCCAAAACCATATATCTACGGTGCACGTACGGTATTTTAGGGAGGGAAATCACCAAATATACGGTCATATACGGTGTATATACATACATACGGTTCTGGCCAACCCTACAAACACCATTTGCCAGTCACCACAGACACAACCTGTCAGTTGTACCAAACAAGACCTGACATTTGTGGCATACACAATTTGTCAGTTACCGCAAACGCATCTTGTACAACCAATCAGGGACGTGGGCATGGTCACTTGCGCCTGGGGAAGGGAGTGATAGGAGTGAGCTCGAGCTGTGATGCGGCAACGGAGTTGGCATGCCATTCTGTCCCCACTCCTTGCCTGACACAACTTTGCTTGCTGGTAGCGCAAGGAGCACCTGGGCCACAGCCCACTCCTTGCACAGCACAGACAGCCAACATAGAGGCATGCTGGCATTCCAGTGGCACACAACACAGACGACACGGCGTCTCATACATCAAATGAGCCACACACCCACAGCAGCATGCCAGCAGTTCAGTGGCCCAGAAAAATGGCATCCCATCAAGTTTGTGCCTCATATGCCACACACCCTTTCACCGCCACAACACGCACCTCTTTGACAGCTTGCTCTTATCAAAACACGGCATCTCATCAAGTATGTGCCTCATATGCCACACACCCTTTCACCGCCACAACACGCACCTCTTTGACAGCTTGCTCTTATCAGGGGCCAGGATGAGGGACACGTGGCCGAAAATGGGGCGTGGGAATCCAAGCGCGTCATAAATGAGGACCTGGCGCAGCGTGTTGGGTAGGTGCTCCTCAGCCCTGTGTGCATGAAAGTGAGTGGCTCGTATCTTTATGCACAGTAAAAGGGGAATTGGATGGGCTCTCTTGGCCCTGCGTACACATTTCCTTTCTTTTCTGATACAAGGGGCTCCTAGCAATGCTGAGTGTTGCAAAGCTCAACAGCGCGTGAACAAAGCCATTAACAGCGCAAGAGCAGCCGCACAAACAGCCTGTTAACAGCCCTAGTGCATGAGAAGCCTCATATCGCATAAACAGTCCCAATGTGTGAACAGCCCCACAGCACGTGAAAACACACAGCCTTGGAACATGCAAAAACACGCTTGATGGCCAACAAGCAATCCGTGTGAGCACACTGCATACCAAATGCACAGGCATGCATGCATGCATGCAAACAGGTTGCACCATCAGATCATTTCATGAGATGTACGAGAACCCCTCAAAGTGCAGCCGCTACCTGTCAACATGTGAGATCTTCTGTGTGTCATCTGATAACATGTGCGATCTTCAGTGTGTTAACTGATAACATGTGAGATCCTCTGTGTGTCACCTGATAACACGTGAGATCTTCTGTGTGTCACCTGATCACATGTGAGATCTTCCGTGTGTCACCTGATCACATGTGAGATCTTCTGTGTATTACCTGATTACATGTGAGATCTTCATTAAGCAGTCGTCAATGGCTACACAGAAGTTGTACACAGGCTGGCCGTTTGAACGCAGTAGCACAAAGTCGCCCAGGGTGTCGCTGTTCCACGTCACATCGCCCCGTATTGTGTCTTTTATGGTGACTTCTTTGCTCTGTTGTGCATGTGTGTGTATGTATGTATGTGTGTGTGTGGGTGGGTGCGTGTGTGTATATGTGTGTGTGCACGTGTGTGGTAACTGTGCTTGCGTGTGTGTGTAAGTATGTGTGCGTTTGTCTGTGCAGTGCATTTGTAAGTGTATGAAGATGGTAGGCAAACACACACCTTTGGCACACGGAATCTGTAGCAGTAAGGTGCCCCAGTGGCTTTCATGGCCTCCACCTCCTCCTTGCTAGCCAAAGCCCATTTGCCTCGGTAGATGGGGGGTAGCTTTTTCTCCTCTGCTTCCTTCTTCATGCTGCGTGGTGTGTGTTGTGTGTGTGTGTGTCGTTCATGCAGTACAATGTATATGTCAATCGAGTGTGAGAACTTGGGGGTATGAGCAGCAGCAGTGTGCTTGATGGGCTGCCACGAGTATATCGTGCAGGTGCACTCATTGTGGTCAACGTTACTCAACAGCCAACAGCTCCTAACTGCTTGCGCGTGCATTGCTCACTGAGGGATAAGCAAGAAAACAGTATGAAAGCCTGGCACTAAAAAAGTCCTGCACATGCACAGGACGGTGGAATTAAGGATGAGCTGTTACGTTAGCACAGTCATGCGCAAGCTTTGAGCGATGCATGCCCATATGCCCATGCTGTACAGAAGTGGTGAAGAGCAGCACAGCAGCATAATTGACGATGTCTTCCTTATGCTTTCTCGTCCATGTAGCAGCAAGGGGTTACAGGATGCAGTCAAGGGTCAACGTGGCTCTGTACCGTGATACCGTGGCATGTGCAGAATCAATGCAATCAATGTTTGCTGCGTTTGCTCGCTCACGCTTCCAGCTCCTCGTCTGTGCAGAAGCAAGGGTAAGCAATGCCTCCCTCCACCAGCTTGTCCACGTACTCCTTGTAGATGGCAGTGCGCTCACTCTGACGGTATGGGCCGTGGGGGCCACCCACATCTGGGCCTGCATGTGTTGTTGTGTGTGTATGTGTGTGTACGAGCCAGTTTTGGTATAAAAGAAAAAAGGAAGCAGGTAGGAGGTAGGAGGTACGTCAGCTAGTGAGCAGTTTATGTGCACAGGGAAACAATAGATAGAAGTGCAGCGCACTGACGTGTGGTCACAGGGGCAGACATAGAAACCTGTTCCTATTTCAGAGGACAAGCAGATTAACATTGCGACCTACACGCGCTTGGCATTGCTCTACCTAAAAAGGTGTGTGCATCTGCACCTGCGTGCCTGTATCGGATTTGGTGTGGCTACCTAGGCATAAGTTTGATGGCAGTGTGCGATTTGCCCACAAGGGCTCGACTATGTGAAGGAGAGCCTGGATCACCTTCATCCCAAGACAGGCCCAGCCATTTCAGGTCCCTTAGCACCATCTCCTCACTCTCAATCGTGGATCGAGCTTTGTCCGTGTCCTCTATCCTGTGTGTGTATGTGTGTGTATGTGTCTTAGTGCAAAAAGGATCTTGCGTCCTGTGTTTGTCAAGATATATGAGTGTGCTGTTATAAACAGCTTCTGCCTGTGGATTCTTTTGAGCGCATGTTACAAGGTCCATGCAAGCATTTACAAATATGTTGTTGAAATTCCAGTGCGCACCTCAAAATGAACTTGCCCCCGTTGTGTTTTGCATACAGCCAATTGAAGAGCGCTGTCCTGGCACCACCCACATGCAAGTTGCCAGTGGGAGATGGCGCAAAGCGCACCCGTACCTGCCAACAAGGACGTATAAGTGCGCTATGGACACATGGAGAACGAGGCGTGTGAGAGAGAAAACATGCGTGCTGCTTACTTGAGGGCCAGTGGCTGATGTTGTGGGGGCTGTGTCAGCCTCTACCGCAGCTGCCAGAGACCTCACGTGCGACCTATGCGCACAAACACATTGCGTAAAGAAAACGTGCGTCCACAACTTCAGACTGAACGTGCACACACACACACACACCTTTTGAGTCCTGCAGCCTGAGGATGGAGGGAGAGAAAAGAAGGGAGAGCGAGTGAGTGACAACAAAACAGATGCAAGCATTGTGTGATCAGATATCACACGCATATGCTCCTTACATACCTTTGCAAAGCATTTGGGAAGGCTTGAGGCACGAAGCACTGACTGCATCTGGAACTGACAGACCCTCTAGCAATAGTGCTAACGTGGAAATCAAGCACGTCTGATTTCTGGCTGGTGATTTCTGGCTGGTCAAGACCAGAGAAAAGCCACAATGTAATATTTAATTTAAACAACTGTTCGTCCTTTAATCTAAGCTATGTTTTCCATGACATTCAACAGGAATGTGAAGGCTTTCTCTTTTATGTACTGAGGCAGCAGGACAAGGATTACCACTATTCTGTAGACCCTTGGAGATATGAGCTCCATGCAGCTCAGCGCGCTGAGCATGGTTGGAGAGCCAACCGTGATGGAAACCCTTGTATGGATGTGCTGCAATAAACGGGTGAGCTCATCTTGCGACACACACACACACACACACACACACACATGCACACACACACACACATGCACACACACACGCGCGCACACACACACACACACACACACACATACACACACACAAATACACACACACACACACTTACACACACACGCGCGCGCACACAAGCACATGTGCACAAACACAACACACATACATAAACACTTGCACACACATACACACATACACACACGCACACAGACGAGAAAATTAGTCACTGGCACATTCATGTGCGAGGGTGCGTTAAAAAAACGCATACGCAAAGGTTTTACCAACACGTCAAACACAACCCTTGGCAGGCAGCACACTGTTAGAAACCATCACTCTCTCTTTGCAGAGCAACTTTGCCACAGCCAACGACCTGCGAGCCCAAGAAAAGCGGGAAGCACGTGCAGGCTCCAGAGAGAAGACTCCCCCTCTAAACGCCAAAATACAACCCACGGCCACCCCCTCTCCTCAAGTACGCCTGTTGCTAGTATTATGACTAGTGCCCACTCAAATGCACAACAACGTATGAAGATGAAACAGGCATATGTTTGCTAGTACAATCACCCACCCACACATGCACCTGTATTATAAAGACACGTATACACACGTACACACACACACGCGCGCGCGCGCCACAATATTTACGCTCAGGCCATGGACAGGCCTGAGCAAGGAGTGTTATCTCCAAGAGACGTCCGAATTCAGAATGGTGAAGAGCAAAAAGGAGCGCAAGACCAGGTGCCTTCTCAGCTAGCTGCTGGTCACCCCTCAACTGTTACCCCTGCCACGGACCTGTTGGGGGAGGAGTTGCAAAAGCCAAGCTCAAGAGAGTGAGTGACGGTGTGTCTGTGTATGTGTGTGCCTTTGTGTGTGTGTGTGTGTGTGCCTGTATGTGTGTATTGTGTGTTGGTGCACGTGCATGTGCACTTTTTGACTGCGCCCTGAAAGCGCCACTTAATAGACACTACTCTTATCTCATATCATACAAGTGCACTCATGTTTTTGCCCTGTTACATCTGCATTGGCCCTCTCCTTTCATGTACCAGTACCGTTTGGACTCAGAGTTCTGATCGTGCTGTTATCGTCGCTCCAGTCTTATGGAATCTGTGATGACCTACCTCCTCGTAGCAGGGCCCCTTTCCTGGTTTCATGTCACACCTTGTTCCTATACCACATTAGTATGTCTTTCCCTGGTTTCAGGTAAACCTGCTCCTATACCACGTTAGCACCTGTGGCTTCTATCTTACAAAAACCAGATTTGTACATATATAAAATAACTTAGCAGGACACAAAAACCAGATTTGTACATATATACAGTGATTTAGCAGGACACTCCAAGCACACTTACAAAAATCAGATTCGTATGTATTTACAGTAATTCAGCAGGGCACTCCAAGCATACGATTTTGCACACGTTCGGTTTTGCACGTGTTCTACCTGGCGTCTCAACCTAAGGCATCAGAATGATCTCGTGATCTGCTTGCAGCGGCGGCAGCCCTGCTCGTCATCCCTACCCTTCCACTGTTTTCGCACCCTACCGCCGCTCCTGTCTGTTTCACATTTCAGTGTAGCATCGCACTGCAGCCCTGCCTTGCCTACGACGCCTGCTCCTTGTGAACGCATTAGAAATGTAAAGCGAAACAGCTCAGACATTCCCTTCTCTGCTCCCACTTGTTTTGCAGAGGCAGCTCTGTTCCTGTTTTCAACCTCCCCTCCAGCATACCAGACTCCCCACAACCTTCAGAGGTACTCCAACTGCAGGCACAGGTTAGTGTAGGGAGGGGTGGCCCGGTTTGGCATCGCGTCGTGCTCTGTCAGGTGATCAGGCGACGCATCCAGCGTTGTCGCTGCCGAAGTCGAAGGCCACACTCATTGGCACCCCACAACGGGAGCAGGCATGAGGGAAACACTGCTCAGAACAATCACATCCAAGCTATTCTTTGTGGTGATCTTGAGACGGCAACTGAATGCCAGGAGGAGAAAGAGGGTCGCTGTTTGGTGATGCATCCAGACTGTTCTTGGCCAAACCTTGAAGGCAGCACAGCACCTTCATGCCAGGAGCATGAGGGAGAAAATGGTGCCGCCTTTTGTTGCCGCATCCAGACTGTTTTCACCCAACCTTGAAGACAGCACCTATTTGCCAGGTTGCGAAAATGCACTTAGGGTGTCGCCATTTGTAGGGTTGGCCAGAACCGTCAAGGTATTTATACTCTGTATATGACCGTATATACGGCGATTTCTCTGCCAAAGAATACCGAATGCCGTACCTTTCCTATATTACCCCTATTAATAACGTTTTTTTGCCCTCCGGAATGATGACAGTATTGTTTATTATATATTTGTTGAGGCTCCGGGGTTGTCCGGGGTTGCCGAAATTAAAGTTTGGTGGATGGTGAACAGAGAGGAGATGGCTCTTCCGCCGTCCCTGCCCCCCTCCCAACCCAGTCGGAGCTCCAGCTGCCCCTGCCACCATGATTCATGCACACTAAACAATGAGGCAACCACATGCACGCACTGGCCTGCAGGCACATACAGGCATGCACACATGCACAAGCTGACACGCGCGCTTGAATGCGCAACCGCAAGCGCGTGTCCACATGCAAGCGCATGTGCACACGCACGCATGCTGTACACACACGCAAACACACATCAACACACACACTCTCTCACACTCACACACATACATAAACAAAAAAACACAAGTAAACAAGCACTGTATATGCGCGCACGCGCGCATACTAACACAAATACTAACACACACGTGCAAGCGCTGGACAAACTCCCTACTGGGGTTGGTGCAGGAATAGCTAAAATACTTCTTGAAAGGGTTTGGGATTGCCCGCGGTTACTTTAAATATTTATAAAATTGGGTTCCGGGGTGGATACGTTAAGGTACGGTATACTTGCAGGTGGAGTGTGCCCAGAGCACTGCCACCACTAAAGGGTCGTGGCATGGAAGCTAAAAAAAAAATAACACCTTTGACTACTACAGTGGAGGCACAGCCTACACGCACACACACACATACACATACAGGTACATGGACAGGCATGTACATGAAGTTTTATACTCTTGCAATAAACGCATTCACATTCACACAAATAAATAACACACACATATACCCGCACTTCAGGCGGCCCCTCCTCCGCCTCCTGAGTTACCTCAAACCCCGCCATTGGCAAAAGTAGACGATCGCCCAATGGTGACCATCGCTTTTGGCAGCCAGACTTCTACAGGTAGGCTTGACAACAGTGTGCTGCCAAGGAGGTTGTGTACTGGTAACCAGCCTGAAAGAGCTTACCGGACGAAACCCACACACTGACCTTCACATTCACAATTGGACGCACACACGCGCACACACACACTCTCTCTGTGCATGCACACAGACACATTTATGCGTGCATGCACACACACACAAACACACATACATCACACACATAAGACATAAGTAAACGCACGTGTGTCAATTGCTGTTTCCACCTCTTCGCTCATCATGACCATGTCGCGGCTGTAGTACATTACTCTCTGCATTTCACCCCTGCTCACAGGCAATCGCATCGCCAAGGCCCTCATCCATGCAGAGGCAGAGAAGCGGGGCATGAAGTGCCAGGTGAGTGAAAGGCTTCTTGTGCACGCCCTTTTTTTGCACACTCTCCTTGCACACACCCCTGTTATGCACGCCCTTTTCGTGCACACTCTCCTTGTGCATACCTTTTTTGTACATAGTGCATACTCTCCTCATACTCCTGTGCGTTAGCTTGCAGTCGCGAGTGTGCTTCTGTGTATGTGCTCACTTCAGCAAATGCAAGCTCCTGTGCGTCGATGCGCGGTTGTGCGTGTATGTGCACGCTCTTCTGTGCGTTGATGTGCCGTTGTGCGTGTATGTGCGCGGATGTGTGTGTATGTGCGTGTATGTGCGTATATGTGCATGTATGTGCGCGGTTGTGCGTGTAAGTGCAAATTTCAGCAGCTGCAATGCTCCTTGTGCACGCATATTATGGAGTGTATGCATGCCTGCATTGCTGAAACTGAGGCGCACACACTGACATGGCGCACGCTGTGCCGTGACTGTAGGTGATGTCGCTGTGGTACAAAGGCATGCATAGGGTACCCAAGAAGTCCTTCATTGCTCAGATTAACACATGTACTTTCACACACTGGTGATGTTATTAGGGCACATAGGCATGCATAGGTTACCCAAGAAGTCCATTGCTCAGATTCAAACACTGGTGGTATCACTGTGGCACATAGGCATGCATAGGGTACCCAAGAAGTCCTTCATTGCTCAAATTCACACATGTACTTTCACACACTGGTGATGTTATTAGGTCACATAGGCATGCGTGAAGTACGTGAAGTCCTTCATCGTCAAATGTATGCACGCACGTTCACTCACTTTCTGCTCGTGCATTAAGTACGTGAAGTCCTTCATTGCTCAAATGTATGCACGCATGTTCCCTCACTTTCTGCTCGTGCATTAAGTACGTGAAGTCCTTCATTACTCAAATGTATGCACGCATGTTCCCTCACTTTCTGCTCGTGCATTAAGTACGTGAGGTCCTTCATTGCTCAATGTATGCACGCATGTTCCTTCACTCTCTAACCTGACTGCAGGTGATGTCACTTTGGCTCACAGACTTGCATGGATTGCCTGAAGTCCTTCATCGCTCTGAAGTATGCACGCACGCACACACACTCTTGCATTCACTGCCCTGGCTGCAGGTGATGTCTCTTGGACAGCTGGGCATGCATGGCGTGTCCCCGTCCTTGACCCCCATCCTTATCCTAGTCAGCTCATCCACAGGCGTCGGAGACCCCCCAGACAACGCCGCTAGCTTCTTCCCAAGGTAAAGGGAAAGTCGATGGCCACGGGGCACGGGGGGAGACGAGGTTTAGATGGGTTGGGAGGGGATGTGTATAACGGGGTCTGGAAAACGTAAGAGTACTTGAGATGGGACACGAGGGTGTGACAAAGTTTGGGAGGGGGAAAGGGGAAGGTTTTGAGAAAATGTGAATTACTTGAAATACCACATTACGGTATTAGTGGATACGGTTTTACTAGATATGGTTTTACTGGATACGGTATTACTGGAATAATATTGGAGTACCTGAAAAAAGAGGTGAGGGGAATGTGGCTGGGGAGAGGGGTCAGGAACAGGGATGGAGGGAGACATGCATTACAAGAATTGGAAAAGTTTGGGTTACTAGGTACTAGTAATCCACGTTCATTAATTTACTAGAGGTGAGAGGAATGTGGCTGGGGAGAGGGGTCTCCTGGAGGTGAGGTGAGGAGAAGGGAACAGGGATGGAGGAGATGCGCTTCACAGTAATCGGGAAAGTTTGGATTTCTAGAGGTCAGAAGAAAGAAATCTCTCGGAGGTGAGGGGAAGGGAACGGGGATGGAGGAGATGTGCATCACAGGAACCAAAGAACCATTATAGGAGTGCTTGTGGGAACGGAGATGTAAGAAGGTTGAAGGTGGCCAATGGGAGGGATGGGTGGTTGGGGGTGATTGGGTCGGGGTGAGGGGGAGCAAGAGCGGAGGGCAAACAGAGGTGGGGAATGGCAAAGAGAGCCTTGCTGGAAATTGAAGTGGCTGCCACACATTCTCAATCTCATACACACACACAACAAGCACACACACACATACACACACAACTACCTACGCATAGTTTAAAAACAGGGGAGGCAATAGCCTGGCCCTGCAATGGCGTTGCTTATGCAGAGAGCAATGCTCAGGTGCCTGCTCCACGTATAGCCTGCGCATACCTGCAATTCAGAGATGTGCCTTTCTTCCTCCACGTACAGCCTGTATGCACCTGGAATTCGAAGGCTTAACCCACGCAGAGCGTATGCTCCTGCGGTGAGAAAAGATGTGCCCCTCCCTCTTCACCTGATATTCCTGTGCCCAGAACCCATACTCTTGCCACTCCCTCAACACACACACTCTCATACACACACACACACTTCATCACCGACACCATATTCCCCCAGGTTACAGAAACAGCAACCTGGCCTGTCCTTGCGCGGAGTGCAATTCACGTTGCTGGGCCTGGGAGATAGTGTGTATGCAAACTCTTTCATGCGGTTTCCCAAGTCGCTGGACAAAAGGTGGGCAGGTTGTGATGTGTGTGTGTGTATTGTGTTGTGAAGTGCAATTCACGTTGCTGGATCTGCAGGATGGTCGTAATGTGTACTTTGAGTGAAGTACAGTTCATGAATCGCTTGGCCTGTGAATACCAATTCCTGCATGCGCTTGCACACACATAACAAAAGAAAGGGCGTTGGCGATGAATTTTTATTATGAATATTAGGATAATCTGAAACAGAAACTTAAAGTTAGGGCGTTTGATTGCTAGGACATTGGTGGTTGGACTTTTTGAGTGGCTTGAATTCAACAACGGATCTCAAGTGATTGGGTTGAGAGCGGTGGGTGCTGAAGGAACCACAGGGGGTGCGGGCGGGTGGCGGCTTGAGATGTGTGTTACCTGCTCTCCTGATGTCTAGATCAGCATCTCAGGCAAAAAACGTTTCCATCAGCACAGGTAGGAAGCGCATGGCAAACATTACGAAGCAAAGGGAAGGGGTGGAGGCGACGGACTTGATTCCTGCAGGCTCTTCTGTTCGCTTAGCGTGAATATTTAGTGATGGAAGCATGTTTTCTATCCCCTTTCTTTTTTGCCTCACATGCCCTGGGAAGCAGCATGCTTGAGATGCCAGAATATGGATCTGCCATGCGTACATAAATTCACAATAAATTCAAGGCATTCATAGCATGCACCACAAAAACATATTGCCTGCTGGGTCACAGGCTAGCATTCAGTGCTGCCCTCCTTTTGGTGACTGCTCCTTGCACACAAATTTGTGGAATTTCCACTCCACATACACACAATGCACACAACGCAGGAACCCTGCGAAGCAATCGACGCAGAGTGTGCATGCACAAATGCGCGCCGTGCCGTCTTGTACATGCTTTCTCACCTTTCTCAGCTGCACCACACAACTGCGTTGAGCAACAAAAACTTGCTTCCCTTTCCAAGCACACAACATTACTTTTTGTCAGCAACAAGAAGTCGGCAGCGCCAAGCACGGTGCGCCTGTGTGTGTTACTGCAGGCTCGAAAGCATGGGTGCCGAGCATTTTTACCCGTTTGTTGGCGTGGACGCGTCAAATGGTATGGACGCAGCCGTGGATCGATGGATCGCTGGACTGTGGGTCCCTTTGATGCGTGCCGTGGCAAATGTAAAGGTGCGGGTCATGCGCTCATGCGCACACGTGGGCACATACACGCACACGCACATGCACACATGCTTTTCATGCGTGCCGTGGCACATGTAAAGGTGCAGTTCGCGCACTCATGCGCACACGTGGGCACACACACACACGCGCGCACAAACACGTGTACACATCCTTTTGATGCGTGCCGTGCTAAATGTAAAGGTGCGGTCCTTTGCACATGTTTGCGCTCATGTGCACATGTTTGCGCACGCATACACACACACAAATGTATGTACACACTTTTGGTACAAGCCACAATACTTCTAATTGTGTGGCCCATGCTAAGTACAGCACTGCAGCACACATGATTAAACAAGAGGCGGTCACGCATGCATTCAGAACTCACTGCTGTCGTGCCTGCTGCAGCATGCGATGAAGGAGCAAACAATGTGCGCATTTGCACACAGGTAGCTCAATCCGTGTTGGCAGGCCTGTCCGGCCATGTAGCAAACCCACAGGCGCAGCAGCAGCAGCAGCAGCAGCAGCAGCAGCAATGGCGTCAGGATCAAAGCAGTGCTGCAGAAATAGTGGACTCTGCAAAGGCAAGCCCCTATTCAGTGGCTGCCGTTGATGACTGGTTGGGTAAATTGGATGCATGGGATGGCACCAAGGAAGAGGAGGAGGATGCTGCAGTTGTAGCTGATCTGAGGTAGGAGTCTTGTAAATGACGAGGATGGTACGATTGTTGCGGCCCTGAAATGGGATCCTTTGAACGAAAAGGATGCTGCAGTTGTTGCTGACCTGAGAGCTGATAGCCTTTCCATAGGGCTGGCCAGGGCCATATATGTACGGTGTATATACGGTATTTTGGGCAGGGAAATGACCAAATATACGGTCATATACGGTGCATATATATGGTTCTGGACAGGGATGGGTCATACGGCGTAGGCGTATTATACGTCGTATCGTATTTATCACGTATTTAATCGTATTTTTCAAATTGCTTCGTATAGTACGATTTTGGGCACTTAACGAATTTTGCAGCCACAAGGCCCCCAGAGCCCCCCAGAAGCACTCCCAGGCCCCCCAGAGGCACAACCAAGCCCTCTAGAGCCCCCCAGAGGAACTCCCAGCCCCTCAGAACGTAGCATGATCACTTGCTTATTGCTACCACAACCCAGAAGGTGGTGCCTGTACCGTAGATGAATTGTGCAACAGCTGCATCCACACAAGCCTTGTCACTGCCCTCTTGCTGCAGGTGTCCAATGACTGTGTAGATGCTGCTGCTGATGTGCTTGCTGTAGTCCTGTGCAAGTGC
>Ga0307948_1002069_pt1 | contig 14462 bp, 12 predicted proteins | sample OrgLakmetagen280_FD_201824 | JGI IMG/M metagenome (GOLD analysis project Ga0307948, IMG submission 201824) | Saline water microbial communities from Organic Lake, Antarctica - #280 | ecosystem: Environmental > Aquatic > Non-marine Saline and Alkaline > Saline | place: Antarctica: Organic Lake...
ACGCTGCCCAGAGGGGGCCTGGCTTCCCCTTCCCTGCTGGTCCCCTCCTCGATACCCTCTTGCTCCATGCCCTCCGCCTGCATACATTGCTACCTCTTCTTCGTGCTGTCCCCACACACTCTGCTCCTCCTTCATCAGCCTTGGCAGAGCTGTGGCCATGGTTGCGCCGCTGTCGCTCTCTAGCACCGTGCGCAGCACACTGTGGCGGGCATGCAAGCCTGCAAGCGCCACGTCCAACACTTCTCCCTCCTTTGGCTTCGTGCCACACTGTTCCATTTCCCTGGCTGTCCGTCTCACTCGTGCAAAATACCCCTGCACCTTCTCCGATGTACCTTGTGCCCCCTCACCGTTCTTGGCACCAATATCTGACCATGCTGTCTGCGTGGCCCTTCTCCTTGCTTTGCTCTCCCCCAGGAACACCTGCTCCAGTGCTAGCCACGCTGTCCTTGCTGTGTCTGCATCCCTCACTGTATCCTTGTACTCCGATCCCACTGCAAGCAGCAACGCTGCCTGTGCTTTCTTCACTTTCACTTCCCATGCAGCCTTCTCAACTCCAACAAACTCCGCTGCGGCTGCTACTGGTTCCTCCTCCAGTGCTGCACCATAATCCTTGAGTGTTGCATTTGCCATGAAGTCTCCACTCCAGTCTCTTCAGCTGCAGCCAGCACCCAGCTGCTACATCTGAAAGTATCTGCCTGCTCCGCTGCTCTGTCCGGCCTCGCCTGTCATGTCTTGCGCAGTGGTTAGCGTGACTGGGTTGATAATTTGTTGTGATATCAGGATCATTTACAGAGAGAGAAAACAACCAACGAAGGGAAACTAAAAGTCACCTGATTAACTAACTGCCTGATACTACAACACACAGTTGCAACTTACAAACACAATTGTAGTTCTAATTCATTGCAACGACACACAATTTTGACAGGTCTAGAGTCAGCCTTGTTCTGCTTGCCTTACTGTTTCTTAATTTGATCTATGCTCATGCGTAAGGTGCATACACAGAAGCCTATTTTTTGCTGCACCCCACGTGCACATGAATATTGGTTTTACAACACAGGTGGATTACGATGACACGCCTGTCGTACCATTTTGCGACCGGTGCTTCAAGACGCCTGCCACCAATATCGTGCAATTGAGGCTGGTGACCATTACACCACAGGTGTGGTAACGGTACTTTGTACAAAAGTGCGTTGTTTATACGGCAATGTTATCAAGCCATACAGAACAAATACTGCTATTTCTCTTGCTAGCAATTCTTGTCATCATATTTTTTTAGAAAAAGCTCTTGTACCATACTATAAAAACAAATATCACTTATCTTTTTTGTCACACACAGGATGGAAATCCTCCCCTAGTCAGGGCAGCTGTTTACAGCAACGATATATTGCTAAAAAAGATGCTACCAGTTGATGGTACAGCTGTGGGCACAGCAACCACCGTCACAACATCAGCGGCCCCAGACGGCTATCACTTGCCTAGAGTAACCAGCATTGAGGGCTGGACTCCTGCACAGGCACACCTGCCCGCACAAGACAGCCTAGATGACACTGTTAGTGGGGAAGGCAGCGTGGCAAAGAAGAGGAAGGTGGTATTTGGTGATGAAGATGAGTAGGACCAACCCTCCACTTGCCTGCCTTTTTTTAGTAATACTGTGCAGCATGGTTGAAAACGTTTGAAAACGTTCTTTCTCATCTTGAATGCATAGATCAATAAAAGCACCACCATCAAAACCGTTCTAAATATTGATTTTACTCTCTTCAAATTGATGCCATTGTGAAAAGAGCACACAACTCTGTACAGTAACAGACCTACCAATTTACAAGACAACGACACTTCAAGTGCTGCAAAATAGTAGCTTCCTCCAGATCTATAGCAAACTGCATCTACAAATACTACAAAAATTACTAACCAATTCAAAATGGCACATGTTCACTGATCTGCAAACAGACAACTATCGACCATGCTACATATCTACCAGCCTACAAATCTAAAAATGTACAAGAGAATAACAGGACTACAAATCTACGAATGGAACATACACGGGGACTAGGGTTCCCTCGTGCGAAGCCGTGTATTTTGGACTTTAGGTCACGAAGTGTCTAGGGCCTATGGTTTGCTAGAGAAACTGAGAGTCTTATAGCTAAGAAAAGTGTCCCTTTTAGCGTATAAATTTTTAATAGCCAAATCCTTGGTGCTTTCCGATTGGCGTGCGATGCCCTGGTTGGCAAAGCTGAAGCTTTTTTTTGAGCTCCTCAATATAAAAATTAGATAGCTGGAAAGAAGACTTAATTTTAAGACATACTGGACCCTGCCAAAGCCATTGGCGATGCCGCGAAATGCAATCCTGACGCTTTTTTTTGAGCTCCTCGAATAAAATTGATACAGCTCATAGATAATTTTTAACTGCGATGCCTGCGAATGCATGACGACTCTGAGCAATCCAGTCGGCTGTTGTGGAATGGTGGGTTTCTTGTACGACTGCTCATCTATTATAGTGCCTGTTGCTCGCTCTTAGCAGGCTGGGTTTTGGGTGGACAAGTGTGCGGCGTGCTTTATAGAAGAACCAGGCACTAGGAAACTCGTTCTGGGCCCTGCCGGGAATAATATTGCGGTTCGTTATCGTGTCTTGTGAAATCTTTGGTGTTATTTGTTTTGCTCATGAGCTCAGCACTCAAACGCTGTGGCACTTAAATCTCTGCACTCCTCTATTGCTTCATTTGACCACACTTCTACACCAATTGCCCAATATTTGGAGAGCATTTTAGCCTGATTTAGCTGATAATTTACCCGTCTTGACTTTTTGGGCAGCAGCATACCGTCGTCGACATGTCGCATACAACTTTTAGCCATTGAAATTTTGCAATTACACATCGAACAGCAGGGGGAAGTCACACAGTCAGTTATATTACAGCTGGCAAAAGCCAAAATGAGTTTCATGGTGCTTCGCAATTATGATTGCCAAAAATTAGGAAAAACATACTGGTGCTTATAAGGGCGCGCCATGATGGCCATGGAGAGGGACAAGGGTCCTCCCGTAAAAGGGCCATGGAAACAGCTCAGACTGGGTTCAGTCTGACAGTGAGGGTTACAGCCCAGCTGTTGGCCAGGGAGATGGAGAGCTCATCTGTGCACAGCGAAGGCCATTCATCAGCTGTCCCACTACAGACAGAAGGTGTGTATTCCTTCTTGCCCCAGCTTCTTTGGAAGGCTGCCTATGAGTTCTTGATATTCAAAAAAGCCACGCACTCACAAACACACTTGCATATGCAAGTGTGCATTAACGTGCAATATTGAGCTCACCTGTCCTTTCGCTTGGGTGTCCGCTGGAGGCACTGGCCCCCTGATAGCTGTAGCCAAACACCTCTACTAAGTGTAAAACACGCTCCCTGACTTGCAGGTTGTACGGGGAGTGCTGGGGAGGCTGTTGTTCTGGCCAAGCAACTCCGCGCGTGCTCATAAGCACCAGTTTGTTTGTCCTATTTTTTAAAAATTATTAAAAGTCTTCCGGTGATGATGCCAATCATATTTGCGAACCGCATGACGCTAGCATAAAAATAAAAAATAAATATTCATAAACACCAATAAGGTGAGGAACAACTTTTGATGCTGCCTTGCCGCGTGCGTGCTCTTGACTAGCTTCTCTCAGTAGTCGTCGATGTGCTTACCAATTGATGCGTGCGTGCTGACCACATTTCCACGCGCGTGTAATTGAACTGGTGCAACGTTGAACGAACGTACGTTAACGTTGCACCAGTTGTAGAGCTTCAGTAACATCACTACAACTGGCGAGGTCTTGCTTCTACTGTGCGCATCATGCATGGCAATGTCGTGATTGTGTGGCACGTATCTGATGATGAGAGCAACACAGGCAATAGAGCGCGCGCCGGGTAGGAACGAGTAGTCGCTGAGCCCTCGATCCCGGGATTATGCCTCTTATATTCCCGGGATTCCCCTGCACCATGCCAGTGAAGTTACGATATTCGCACTCACTGACCAGTCGCAGTTCAGTCGTAGTTCACTCGCAGTTCGATTCATCAATCTGTACAGGACCTCGCATCGCGAGACGACGACATCGCACGTATCTGCATGCAAGCAGTTCGATTATCCGTCCATAAATGTTGGACAACACTCAGCGACACGTCGCAGCCACACCATTCCGATCCACCTTAAAAAAACACGTGACCCTTGACGTTTATTTGACTTTTCTTGCACCTGTTCCTGTGTGCGCAGAAACATGAAATCCACTACTGCTGCCATCATGCTTGTGGCACTGGCGCTCATTGCTGGTAAGTCTAGACTGTCGAGGCTAGCCAGGACTTACTTCTAGCAGAAGCAATCAGGTGTGCTATTGAACACCGGTGTGCGTTTGAAAGAATTTCGAACACCGGTGTGCTTTCAATAGAATTTTTCTGCTGCACCGTAGCAGCGTGTTATTGTAAAAGGCATACTTTAGATGACAGACTAGGAATTGTATTCCTATATTTATCGTTACATGCACATCCAGAGTGTATGTGCTTTCTTTCTGCTGCCCATCTCTGCGTGTGTACGAATTAGCTGATGCTACTTATTACTATAAACACACTGTGCAGCAGTGCAGTCTTTGCACATTAATATTAGGTGTTGTTCATGGATCATTATTTGTCTCTAATAGCGCCGAACGTTGAACCAATCAACAAGTAGGTGTACACTAGCAAGGAGTATTACCTGCTTTGCGAACCGGATAGTGCTCATCAGCAGAAAAATGGTCAAGTCTGATTTAGTACTTACTTGCCTGATGCTTTTTTGCTTGTCCGCAGGTGCATCAGCAGCTGGTGAAGCGACAATGACAGCCACCATCACCCTCAAGGATACTGCAACCCATGATTCTGCAGGTAAGAGCTCTAGAGAAAGATCTTGTTCTTTTGTTGTTGGCAGCCTGCTGCAACTGAAATAGGATGACTTGCTATATTGCGCAGAATACATGAATGTTTTAGGGTTTTGGCCTTTGCTCCTCTCGTAAGTTTTAAATTGGAAACGCACGAGCTGAGCCCCCATCCCATGCACAACAAAAAACTCAAGAAAAAGCTTGGAGTATTCTTTGTCGGCAATGGATGAAGTTTGAATGCTTACTTAGCTGCTACTGCTGCCAGAATTTACTGGCAAATACAACACCCAGCATGATTAACTGGGAAAGACTCGCTGATGCCAGCAAAAAAGGACCCCTTCCCGTCAAAGTTTCAAGGGAAGCCACTTTATGGGGATCAGGGGGGTTCAGTTCAGAGACGCCTACACCCCCATCCCTTAGCTACTCTCATAATCGTGCTGTAGAGCACCTAATTATATGACCAGCACGCTGCAACTGGGGTAAGCAAGAGAAAATTTAAATTGTGCCCGATACTGGGCTTCCTTTTTCCAAGCTTTCAGTCGAGGAGACATTTCCTGAAATACCTTGTCAAACCCAAAATAATTGCCTGGTTCAATTATGCAAATGCAGTGAAAAACATTGCTGAGGTAGAGACTGGCTTCAAAGCATGGTTGAGCGGATTTCAGATCCCAGATGTGACTATCCAGTCCGTCTCTGTAGAAAAGGGCAGCGGCCCAAAGGAGCTGGAACTGAAAACTAAATTCAGCATTAGCAGTGCAAAGGTAAGTGGAACGTGCCATTTGGGTAAGTAGTGAGCTGCACACACAATGCTGACTGGTGGCCATTATGTCTGTGTGTCTAAGCTTTCACATCTGTTGCTGTTCCTCCCTGAATGTCCAGCCGCAACGCAACTGCCTTGAACAGCAACATGACTCCCAATACATTGTCTTAATTCTTTATTTGTAACATGTCTCATGTTGTTTTGCACTCCTTGCTCAAAAATCGCTACCACTTGCTCGACCCCAAAAATGCGAGACAATGCAGCTGCTGAGGCGGCCATAAAAAATCACTGCCACTTTCTTGATTACAAAAACGCAGGACAATGCAGATGCTAAGGCGATGATAAAGAAAGATGTCGGAGCTGACCTGGAGGACAAGAGGGATGGTTTCAACACTGAAGTAGAAAAGCAGTTCGGTATATCCGATGCAGTTCCTACTGGCGGGATGAGTGCATACGAGGTTACTGCCGGTAAGCTGGCGAGAAATACATTATCCATTTGCAACACAGAACAGCTGGGGCAGCAAAACTCTTACGTGTACTGTGCCATACAAATGCACCTTGGGCGCCTGAAGCAGGCTTCAGGCGCATCATCGCAAGCATCACAAGCACGTACGTCTAAGCTCTTGAAAGCCCTAAGTTGTAGATTCTTATTGTAGCCAGGCACCCGCCCTGCTTACTGACCAAAACCGCTTAAATCTACATGCAGAGCCTGATCCTGATCTGACGGGAGGCGAGGCCACCATGAGAACGACATTGACATTGTCGAGCAAAGAAGCCCAAAAATTTGCCCGTGAGTGCCTGCATTAAATGAGCCTGGACTGGCTTAGGTCATATATTTTTGACTGCAAGATTGGGTGCAGAATCACTACGAGGTCACGACTTTGTGTTTTTAATTTCGACTTTCCCTTCTACAATTTGAATGCACGTTCTTCAATGATATTGCGCAGTTGACAACAAAAAAGACGTGGAGGCAGGCATCAAGGCCTGGATGGAAAGCGTGCAGGGTGTCACTGTGGATGACGTTTCCATTTCTGGCAGTGGCGACACAAAAATTAAGACCAAAGTTAAAATCACCATTGCTGATGTTGAGGTAAGCAAAAAGTAGACTTGTTCCGTAGAAGCTAGGCTGGAAGCAAGACACCATCATGCGCTTCAAATCATCCATGCTCATGATTCTCAAAAGATCACAGCACCTCTTGTCGCAACATACTTGCTTTCTTTGCCTGCAACCTCCCTAGAAATGGGGCACTCAAATTGTGAATTCAGATAGCACGCTTGTTACATGATGTGACGGCACAGACAAAACTGGCGCAAGGTACCTTGTACACTGCCTCGCAAATGCAGGATGATGAAGCCGCTAAGGAAGCTATCGATAAATACCTAAGGGATAATTACAACGACATCCTTGCAAGCTTGAACACGGCAATTAACAACGAAGTCGGGTCGACTGGTTCAACCGTAACAAGTGCTGGCGATCTAGAAGTTGCTGCCGGCTCCAATGCCACTGCAATCCGTCTGACGGGTATGGCTGTCTTGGGAGCTTTCTTGTGTGCTGGCTTGGTTATCTGAAATATGTAATGTAAAATTTTAATAATGCCAGGCAGTTCTTTCCTAACTTTATTCATACAAATTGTGATTGATTGGCGAGGTACAAAGATGGGCAGGACATATAATAAAAGACACACAACACACACGCTATGACGCTGGACGCCACAGTCAGAAAACAACTGAGCTTAATAATTTGATGAATGCTGTATAAATTCTATCTATGATTTTCTGCGTGCCAAAGACATTTTTGATTTTGACGTGCCGATTGAAACGTAAATTATATATTCCGAATCTTAATGCTGAGAGCTATCAATTGGTATATAAATGAGTCGATTCTGAGGGGTCGGTTGGCTGGGTGGTCATTTAGGAAGGTTCGGAGATTACGGAGGGGTCTCCATTATTTTGCTGGGCCACTTCCAGCAAATATTAAGGTGTTTTTGGAATCCTCAGCTCAAGCCCAGTCGGTTGGCAGCTCCCTTGTTTGGTGATCTGATCAAAGGGGGGGATCTTGGTGCTGGTCACAGAAATGTACGGAATGGCCCCAAATAGGCCGCGGGAGTGTTTTCAAGCAAACTGCCAGCGATTGATTCCAAACCTGCAGTTCACGTATTGCATTATGATATAAAGATCTTATGGGTGATGCAAGATGTTTGTTGGAACTTCCGGAAACCTGCCATTCTCAACCCGGACAGCGCTTGCACCGAGCACACGTCATCACAACAACAAGTGGCCGGAATGCAGTGATATTGTATTTAATTTCCTGCTCATTGCGAACATGCAACAATTTGACCCCGCTCGCTCGAGAACAAGGCTTGCATATTGCGGCATCACCAAATGCTTTGGGCAGCCAGTATGTCTCAAAATCAAGTCTTTTTTCCAGCTGTATTAATTTTATATCAAGGAGCTCAAAAAAATCACACGTACCGTGCCTTGAAAAGGTAAATATACTTTGCTCTTGTAGCAACCCCTCAAATTCTGTGCAGCCTACGCTGGGAAGGCAGAAACACGTATCAAACTATAAATCTGCCAGTATTGCAAGAAAAGTTGCCCATAACCGAACAGATGGCCCAAACAATCCGTTACCCCTGGCTATGAAACCAAGAGACATATAACCCAGCAAACGTGATTTTAGACAAAATACTGTGTAGACACTTCCTGACAAGCAGAAAGGGGCGAAAAAAAATGTAAGCTGCCACTGCCTCGCTTCCTCGGACACCGCAAAAGCCGCTGGTTTGATTTACATTATTCTGCTAGAAGCTAGGAGTAACAGGAACCATCTACAGCAGCCACGCAAAAAATTAACTCCGCAGCCTCGGAGTTACTGGTCTACATGCCACAGCACACATTTAGGCACTCATTTAGAAATCAAGCCTACATACAGTCAGTTCCGCAAAAAAAACATACAGGATTTACAGGATTTACAGATAAAGCCATCAGTCAAAACGTGCGACTGCTAGGCTGCGTAAATAAAACGTGTAAAAACTGTGATTATTGTTGTTGTAGCTCCAGACTTGTAGCACGCACCTACAAAAAAACCCTTGGAAAGGGGAACAAGGCACAACGCTATTTGTGATATTGCAGCACTGAATAAACCAGTTAACAATTAGGCATCTGCCAGGACCAACCGACCGCAATGAATTATAAGAGGGGGAATCATCTGTGATTTTTTGGGCACATAAAAACATGGAGCGACTGTCACACTGAGGATATCAAGAATGAAGGAGGCAAATATAATTTTACATAAACTTATGTATGAGAAGCAGCACATGCACAACGAGAGGGTCTGGAACATTAAACATGGTCCGGTTCATCATTCTTTTGCTGCGGGCCCTGCTGCTAGATGAACTTTGAACCAGCACTTGCCTAGCTAAGACTGTAAAGATCAGGTATAGAGAGCGACTTGAAATCTGATATTAAGCGAATTAGCAGGCTTTTCCCATGTCCTCCAACACCACACAGCAAAGCACATCACGCCCCGGACTCGTTCAATTGAAACAGTGAATTTGACTCTTTATGTCTGCCTTGGAACCAACAGCACCTTGCAGCCAAGATGTACAGATGTTTGTTCTTAACATTCTTTGCAGGGGAAAGCACACTGCTGTTCGTGTAAGGTACTACGCTCAGGCAAGCGTCAACATGAATGAAACCTCTTTCATCTAAGCACACACCACGTCCTCTACTCAGTGAGCCAGCCTTTCATCAGTATTATCAAGCGTATCAATTGTTCAATCTGGCACCTCAGTGTGCGTGCTTCTTCGCGGTTCGTTGTAGAGTTCGTGCCCCCTCTCTCGTCGTGCTTGAATGACAACACAAATCATACAGATGAGACGTACTATTGAATACAACCCCCACAAATATCTGAGCAATGCTTTTGACAGTGTCCAGGCCTCTGCCTCCCAACCACCTGATCCCCACTGAAAAGACTTTTCTCTTTTGTTCTCTAGATGAGAAATGGGCCCTTCAATACCATACAAAGCATCCTTTATATGTGCAAGCAAGATTCCAACTGCACGCAAGGATCTTCAAGATCCTTGCTGCAAAGTCTGTTAGACACCATATGGCAAGGAAAGAACGGATTGAGTAGAATCCGACCACGATCAAGGTGTGCTTCAATGCAGCACATGCAGCCGTACCTACCATGGGGATTGCCTGCCCAAACACGAACCAATATGAGAAATGGTACTGTCCAGCCTGCCAAAACCTCTCTCAGGAGCAACGGGAAACTCGGCATAGACGGACAGAGAGCGAAATGTGGCTGGTCAGTTGAGAGCCAACATGCCATGGGAAGCAGCAAAGATGATCAGACCCAACCCTAGTTATGTAAATATGGCAGAAAAGTACGAAAAAAACAGCCACTATGTCCACCACTAGCACAAGAAATGAACCCACGGACAAAAACATGGATAACCTGGCCAGACATGGATGGGAGGATCCCAACAGGCGTACTCCCTAATAGAAATCTACACTATGAAACCATATCAGGGACAAGGTTAATTTATGTTTCAACCTACCGACCCACAAAACGATATCAAGGGTGCATGCAACTGTGAGCTATGGAACAAACAGGTCGATCTTGTCATACCACCTCCCGTACAAGAGACAACACATGACAGTGAGCAATACGACACACCTAGCCAACTGCCTCAAGAAGAGGACTGGCTAACAAAAGTCACACTTCCCAAGTTTCAGACCCTCCCAGAGGTGACATGCATGTGCGTACGGCATAGATGGAAAATGCTCCAGCACCATCACCCCTCAGCACCTCAGCGATTTACAGGATGCATATAACTCTGCTCGTCGTCAAGGTGCATATCCCCTCCTGATTCCCCCTGTCCAAGACCTTGCAAAAGAAATCCAAGGAGATTTCATCGGCTCCCATGAATTTCAATGACAGGCAACAATACCAAGGCCGAATGATCATATCATTGGGCTCTGCCCACCCATTACGTGACAGCCTTTCGTAACCATGCCCTGGTCACAAAAGAGAGAATGGCCTTACCTCTAGACTTCTCCCCAGAGCTTCAAGAGTTTTGGACAGCCCAACCAAGAGACAGAGTGTTGTGGCTGTGCCTAACGAACCGGGCGTTTTGCATGTCAGCTCATTCATGCCAAACTGATGCTAGCTTGAATAGAAGGGCTTGTTTGTATGCTGGCTTATTGTGGAAGTTAACACTAGAACAGGCCACCACCTTCCCATCATCAAGGCCAATGGTCCAGTGGCCACCTGATTCCCTGTAGGACATGTGTGAGTAGTAACCCTTATGCTTGTACACACCTGCTTTGTTTGCTCACATCATGATGTTTGCTTATATCTTCAAGGTGTGTTCAGACCATTATATTCATTTTTCTACTATAACAAAAAGGATGCTTGTAAAATGCACATTGTTATCATACGGATTATGATCCGTGGTATTTGTGGAGGAATCATGGTGTGAAGGTAAGATAACCTTAAAGGTTAAATTGCTATAAATGCCTCTGAGGGGCATCTAATCGGAAGCTTGGAAAAAGCCTGTAACTAAAGGTTAAGGGAAAAGGCCGCCCTTTTCCTTTCAAGTTCAACCTGTGACTATTGGCTAGTCACTCCAGAAACTTTCTTTGAAGGTCCTCAAACGAGTCGGGCCATCCTTAAATTGATGTGGGAAAAGAAGTGCAATGCTTACTGCATGCTTCCTAGGCAGGCTTACTGCATGCTTCCCACCCCGCTTCTTTGTGACTTATTGATCAGGCTTACTGCATGCTTGTTAGGCAGGCTTACCGCCGCTTGTTTGTCAGCCTCACTGTGGCTTCCTTCCCCGCTTATTTTTGGCTTACTGACCAGGCTTACTGCCGCTTGTTTGTCAGCCTTACTGTGGCTTCATTCCCGGCTTATTTGTGGCTTACTGATCAGGCTTACTGCCGCTTGTTTGTCAGCCTTACTGATCAGGCTTACTGTCGCTTGTTTGTCAGCCTTACTGTGGCTTCCTTCCCGGCTCATTTGTGGCTTACTGATCAGGCCTACTGCAAGCTTCTTAGGCTGGCTTACTGCCGCTTGTTTTCAGCCTTACTGTGGCTTCCTGCCCCGCTTATTTTTAGCTTATTTATCAGGCTTACTGCATGCTTCTTAAGCAGGCTTACTGCCGCTTGCTTGTCAGCCTTACTAATCAGGCTTACTGTCGCTTGTTTGTCAGCCTTACCGTGAATTCCTAGCCTGCTTCTTTGTGCTTATTAATCAGGCTAACTGCATGCTTCTTAGGCTGGCTTACTGGCGCTTAGTTTGTCTGCCTCACTGTGGCTTCCTAGCCTGCTTCTTGCTTTGTGGCTTCCTAATCGGTCTTGCTGCATACTTCTTAAGCAGGCTTACTGCCGCTTGTTTGTCAGCCTTACTGTGCCTTCCTTGACCTCTTATTTGTGGCTTATTACTGCTTGCTGATTTCTGTGGGTTACCTGGGCTTACCAAGCCTGCTTCCTTGGATTCTTGCTCCAGTAAGACCCCCTGCTTCATAGCTAAATTGCTAAAGTACTTGTGGCTTACTTATCTACAGTTGGCTTCCTGTCTGCTTCCTAGGTAGTAATCAGGCTGGCTTACTGGCCGCTTGTTCATCAAGTAAGCGATCATTAAGCCAAACAATAGATCCTACTAAGGCTTTCAAACATTCTGACGGAGTATTTGGATCCAGGACAGACCCCTCTTTATAGTTCACCGGATTCTCCATCTGCCACCCGATTCAAGACGATAAACGCATGGTCAAAGTAGTTCAACATGCAACCGCATCTGCCTTGAATAACAAAGAGGGAGGCAACCGCTACCTTCCTACTGCTTCCTAACTGGACGAAAAATAGCACCAACGCTTTTTACACAACCCGCACTGATAACAAGGATTTTTTCACTAAACTTTGAAACACCCCAAAGACAAAAGTTCGCTACATGCCACACTCCTCTACCAGCAAAGCTAAACACCACCCCTGCCAGAAGCAACATGGGGCATGCGCATCTTAGTAGTCTGGAACAAAGCTACCAGGGCGCAACTTATTACATACAACCCATCTTGATTAGAGAAAATAAAAGAATACCTATCACCAGCGGCAATCTGGAATTTATAAACACAGGCACCAAAACTTTTCTTGAACCACTAACTGATCAGGTTCCCCCCATCCTCGTGCAAGAAGGATACTGCCAAGAATGGCAAAAAGATTGTAGGCTCCCCAAAGACTCAAGAAACACAATTATCAATGCAAATAGTGGCGATATAAGCAATACATTATGCAGCCAGGTCCTCTCACATCATATGCAACAAAAGCGCTTGCTAGAACTCAAGGCCCCTAACTGGAAAGAACGGGCCTTCACAGATGGGAGTTGTATTACAAGCAAAGAAAATGGATATCGGTCTATTGGCGCTGGAGTGTACCACCCTCAATCCAACAAAATCACCACAGCAAATCCTGGAGAAACAAGCATCAACAAAACCATAAACAGGGCCAAGCTAGCGGGAATTGCTGCTGCCTTGATAAATAATTACACCCATATCACAACAGACAACGCTGGTGCACTATAGCAAATAAAAAATAGCATTCTATACCCCCAGCGCATGAAATGGCATAAACAACCCAAAATTCCTAGAGACCATCGTACACCACATCCAGCTATCTAAAGACACCATTCACCTCTACAAAGCTAAATCCCATGCTGGCATCCTAGTGAACGAGTGCGCTGGTGCCATACCCTCCCCCAGCCTGCTTGATACTCCACCAGATATTCCTTACACCTGCCAACAAGGGCCTCCAGCAGATAGGCTCTCCATTTTCTCAGATCTCGATGCAGTACAAACACGCATGCACATCCAGCACAAACTAGGTCCTAAGTCAAAAAAGGTTTCAAATCATCAGTCCACAAAGTGCTACAAAAAATACCAAGAACTGATCAAGGGAGGCATCGTCAAAAATGACACAAGTAAATCTTTCTGGAAAAATGCTAGTATCACCTCTGCAGAAGAGAAAAATGTCATGCTTTGCCGCACAGATTTGATATACAACCAAAAGCGTGCTGCTCAATGCAACAATATAGAAGGCCCACCAATCTGCCCATCTGCCAGAAGCTAGACGGCACCTACCACATGCTGTCAGGCTGCAATCATCCCATAAATGATAATGATTATTAATAGGCACAAAGCTGCTGGACATATGAATCCAAAAGCGATCCAACAAGGTACACAGGGTGCATGCTTGCTGGCACAAGCAGACGTAGGCAGTTGTAAAAAATGGTACAACAAGGCATCATACGCCCATCATAAGAGACATAGATAGAAATGATTCCAACCTGGCTCTTACCTTCCAATCTCAATGCACAAGGCAGCTGCCAGCTGTGAATTTCCGCTGCAGCGGAAATTCAGCACGCCAGATGGTATCATAGTTGCTCCGACCCAGCAACCACGCCCCAAACGAAACCCAACAAACACATATCAACTTTGCTGGTGTTACAGCTACGGCCCCCAGCAGGGACCTGACAGACAACAAAAAAAAAAGAGGAGGGAGGGCTCAAGCAGAGAAGAAAGCAAGAGGAAGCTGCTCAAGGAGACCCAGAACCAGGGAAAGGAAACCAGGAAAAAGAAAAGGACCCAAGTAGAGTACAGAGTTGAGGGAGCGCAGGACAGAAGACACAGAAGAAAACCAGGAGGATGGAAGGAGATGCCAAACACACGAAAACGGGGGGGAGACGCACAGAGTTGCAGTTGTTGAGACAAGAGCGGCAAGCATAGAAGCACGGCAAAGAGAGGCTAACACGGCCGAAGAACCCTGTTGACGGGCGGCTACTAA
>Ga0307948_1002074_pt1 | contig 14454 bp, 14 predicted proteins | sample OrgLakmetagen280_FD_201824 | JGI IMG/M metagenome (GOLD analysis project Ga0307948, IMG submission 201824) | Saline water microbial communities from Organic Lake, Antarctica - #280 | ecosystem: Environmental > Aquatic > Non-marine Saline and Alkaline > Saline | place: Antarctica: Organic Lake...
CCACCACATCTCCATCCACAGCGTGTCCCATGTCACCCACCAACAAGGTGCGAGCACCCACCAATGATATCTATATATTTTCCTCAGTACTGTATCCTACACATCCCACCTTGCTGAATCATACACATCCCATGGTGCTGAATCATACATCCCACACACGGTGCTGAATCCTACACATCCTACGGTGATGAATCCTATACATCCCACAGTGCTGTATCCTACACATTTCACAGTGCTGTTTTACACATCCTACAGTCTGAATCGTACACATCCCACACACGGTGCTGTTTCCTACACATCCTACGGTGCTGAATCCTATACATCCCACAGTGCTGTATCCTACACATTTCACAGTGCTTTTTTACACATCCCACAGTCTGAATCGTACATATCCCACACACGGTGCTGTTTCTACACATCCTACGGTGCTGAATCCTATACATCCCACAGTGCTGTATCCTACACATGCCACGTCATTGTATCCTACACATCCCACGGTGCTGAATCCTATACATCCCACAGAGCTGTTTTACACATCCCACGGTGCTGAATCCTATAAACCGATACACCCCACGGTGCTGTATCCCACACATTCTAGTCAAAGGGCCATCGTGACCTGCAAAGCAGGAAGCGCTGCCTGTGTGCGTCTAGCACAGTGCATGTTCCTGGAAATTGAAACCATGCCCACACTACTACTGTGTGACCGGCTTAGTAGGCCTCCCCAGCCACCACCACCTAACGTGTACCCTTCTTTGTGTGAGTGTGGCCACCGAACAGTGCTGTGGCCACACCCACAGCATCCTTCTAAGCAGGAAGCATTGCATGCACGCGTGAATTTTCACGAGAGGCCATCGTGACATGCTAGGCAGGGAGCAGTGCCTATGCACGTGAATTGTTACGAGAGGCCATCGTGACATGCTATGCAGGGAGCGGTGCCTGTGCGTGTGAATTTTCACAAGAGGTCATCGTGACATGCTAGGCAGGGAGCAGTGCCTATGCACGTGAATTTTTAGGAGAGGCCATCGTGACATGCTAGGCAGGGAGCGGTGCCTGTGCGTGTGAATTTTCACAAGAGGTCATCGTGACATGCTAGGCAGGGAGCAGTGCCTATGCACGTGAATTTTTAGGAGAGGCTATCGTGACATGCTAGGCAGGGAGCGGTGCCTATGCGCGTGAATTTTCACAAGAGGTCATCGTGACATGCTAGGCAGGGAGCAGTGCCTATGCTGGGAATTTTCACACGAGGTCATCGTGACATGCTAGGCAGGGAGCGGTGCCTGTGCGTGTGAATTTTCGCAAGAGGTCATCGTGACATGCTAGGCAGGGAGCAGTGCCTATGCGCGTGAATTTTCACAAGAGGCCATCGTGACATGCTAGGCAGGAAGCATTGCTTGCACGTGTCAATTTTCACAAAAGGCAATCGTGACATGCTAGGCAGGGAGCGGTGCCTGTGCGCGTGAATTTTCACGAGAGGCCATCAGCCACCTATCTGTACCTGCTGTGCGTGATATGCGAGCTGTGCTCTCCTCTCTGATCTCACACTCTCAACTAGCTTAGTATCTGAGTATGGTGCTTGGGCCAGACATTGGTTTGGTCTGACAGCTGCCACCGCCAGTGTTGCTGAAAGTCTGAATGGTTTGTCTGGAAAGTCTGAATGGTTTGGTCTGACAGCTGCCACCGCCAGTGTTGCTGAAAGTCGACAATGCTGCTGAAGTCTGAATGATGAGGAGGGGCCTCATCAGCCATGGCCACCACCACATACAGCGTGCATGTTGCCATTCTGCTTCATCGCTCATGTGGTGCTCCTGTCCCCTCGGCCACCACCACACACGCAGCATGTTTGCGTCGTATTCCAGTGCCCTCACTCATGTCGTACGTCGCATTCCAGTGCCCTCACTCATGTCGTACGTCGTATTCCAGTGTCCTCACACATGTCGTACGTCGCATTCCAGTGCCCTCACTCATGTCGTACGTCGCATTCCAGTGTCCTCACTCATGTCGTACGTCGCATTCCAGTGTCCTCACTCATGTCGTACGTCGCATTCCAGTGCCCTCACTCATGTGGTACGTCGCATTCCAGTGCCCTCACTCATGTCGTACGTTGCATTCCAGTGTCCTCCCTCATGTCGTACGTCGCATTCCAATGTCCTCACACATGTCGCGCTCCTTTCCCCTCACTAACCACACCACACGTGTTCATTGACCAGGTGGTCACATCAGCCACGGCCATCATAACTATCCCGCCGCGTCAGAAGGGCACCAACTTCACCACCACCACCAAAACCATGCGTCAACAGCCGCAGCAGCAGCAGCGGCAGCCAAAAGCGGGGCGTTGCACAACCGGAGCAGCAGCACCAGCAGCTTCATGGACCCGTCGCGCCTCATGGCACTGCCCCCCCTAAAAGTGGGTGTGGGTGTGGGAGTGGGTGTGGGAGTTGGTGGGAGTGTAGGGTGTAAGTGTGGATGTTTGTTTATGTGTAGTGCACGATGTGGCCGTGGTGGGGTTCTTTACCTGTGACTTTCGGTCACAGGCTTCACCATTAAATTGCTCTCTGCATCAAGATGCACCAACATGTGCACGTCTACAAGTTTCCAGGTTAAAGCACTTGTACACACACCATACATAACACATGCGTGCACACACACACCTACACACACACACACCTACACACAAACACACACACAAACACACACGCACGCACACACATGCACAGGTGCCCCGTGACGCTGCTCGCCCCCCCCACCATCCGATCTCAGCAGCTGCCAAGTCAGCAGCAGAGGTCACCCCACCCCCGGCCACGCTCCACCCTGCCAGCTGTGGGAGTGGGGGCAGGTTGACGCACAGGCTGAAGGAGGGCGAGAAGGACAAAGCTGCGTCATCTGTGAAGGTGCGGGTGCATGTGTGAGGGTATGAGGGTAACGTCTAAGCGTGCGTGGGCTGCACGCGTGCGAGTATTTGCGTGTGTCTGTGTTTTGTGTGTGCGCGGATTCTAAAGGAGTAGATCCCATGACAAATTCGGGTCCATGTTCTGTGTGTGCGCCCAGTTTGGACATATGTCTGGGTGTGCCTTACTTTGGTGCATGAGTATCCTGGGCTGAATTTTTCGTACACATTTGACTTTTTCGTGCATGCACACACAGGCATACACACTCACACACACTCCCACATACGCACACACTCTCACAAAATACGTACATGCACAAACAGGGCAAAGGCACCAGCACCACTACCCCCTCTAGTGCGGACCTCACAGGCTGGCAAGGCCTGCTGGAGTTCAGTCGTAGCTCTGGTGCTGCGGGCGTGCTGGGGCCGGTGAAGTCAGGTGTGTGTGTGTGTGTGTGTGTGTGTGCGTGCGTGTGTGTGTGCGTGCGTGTGAGTGTCTGTGTTTGCGGTGAAGTCAGGTCTGTGTGTCCACGTGTAAGTGTCTGTGTTCACGTGTGTGCATGCGTGCGTGTGTGCGTGCGTGCATTTGTGTGTGTGTGTGTGTGGTTGCGTGTGCGTGCGTGCATGTGTGTGCGTGTATTTGTTTGTGATGATGCATAAGCACAAGCCACTACACGTGCACGCACACACACACACACGCACACACACACACACACCTGATTGTGCATGATGCATAAGCGCACAAGCCGAGGTGCAGGAAAGCAAACATAATCTCATTGTTAACAGCAATATTAACAAATGATATTACAAAAGCAATCACGAGGCCCGTACGCATTTTAATAATGTGATAAAACAAACATCGTATGCGCTTGTTTGCTGCTGCTGCTGCTGCTGCTGCTAAAATTGATGAGCAGTGCCACAAGAGGGTTGAAAACGGCAGGCTTTGCAGTACGATCAAGCACAGGCACGAGCTTTGCTGTACGATCAAGCACATGCACACAATCACACACTGCTCTCTCCTACTTACTGTTGTGGAGCCCAGATATTTGTACATGATGGCATTGCATGAGCCGATGAGCAGCGCAGAGATTAGAGCGCCACAGAGCGAGCAGTGCAGAGATTAGAATATCGGGATCTGCTGTTCAGTAAACACTCTTCTTGGCTTGAATCGTGCTAAGCAATGGTTGCAACGGGTGTGTGTGTGTGTGTGTGTGTGTTGCCACTGCAGAAGCTGATGAGCAGCGCCACAAAAGGAGCACAGCAGAGATCGAGATCTGCTGCACGGCACACACAAACGCGCGAGTGCGCCACTTAGTGAAGAGCGTGATTCGTGGACTAAAGGCCTGCCAGGTGGGTGTTTGCATGTGTGGAATGTGTGTTGCGCGTGTGTGTGTGTGTGCGCGCGTGTATGTGTGTTGTGAATCTCAGGTGCTGGAGCTTGATTTTCGCATGTGTGTAAAAGTGTGTTGGTGACAGCTCTGTTAGCATACTTGACTGAACAGGTGGCCATCATGCGTGTTGTTGGTTGCAAGTCCTGTTTGATCATAACAGCGCGCATTCCACTTAGCTTGATGTTTGCCACACAACACACACGCACATACACACACACGCTCACACTCACAATGCACACATATACACACACATATACACACACGTTCAGCTCGCACACTCTTATTCATTGACACACAGGAGCCTGAGCGACCGCGTGAAGGCATGGGAGGCACCTACTTCTTCATGAACGAGAACGGTGCGTGTGCCTTTGCACCTAACACCGTGTGATAATAATGAGGTGTTCCCAACGATGAGGTGGCTCCTGCTTCGTTATGAACGGAGTTTGTGTGTGTGTGTATGTGTGTGTGCGTAGGGTTGGCCAGAACTGTATATATACACCGTATATGACCGTACATATATGGTGATTTCCCTGCCAAAATTACCGTATACACACCGTATATATATGGTTCTGGCCAACCCTATGTGTGTGACGTACATAGCTGTGGTAAACGATTTGTGCGTACATTGGGCACAGTTTGTGATGCCAAGTTGCAAGGCTTTGAATCGTTTAGAGATTTAGAGATCTGTGAAGGGGTCAGAAACTTTGTAATGCAGCGGCTTTAATCTATGACATAAGCCTCCACACCCAAATGTACGCTGACACATCGACACATTTACATGAGAGCGTACACACATACTCCCCAAGTACTTACTCACACACACATATACACACACGCGCACGCACACACATGACACCCACATACACACACATGCACACACACAAACACTCAACCTCACACACACCATACTCACAGGCCGCAAAGTGGGCATCCTCAAGCCCTGTGATGAAGAGCCCCTTGCCCCCAACAACCCCAAAGGCTACGTGGGCAGGCAACTGGGAGACCCTGGATGGAAGCCCACCGTGCGTGTGGGGGAGGCTGCGATGCGTGAGGTGTGTGTGTGTATTGTGTGGGGGGGAGACTGCGATGCGTGAGGTTTGTGTGTGTATTGTGTGTGGGGGAGACTGCGATGCGTGAGGTGCGATGCGTGTGGCTTCGATTGGTGTGTGACTGTGTGTGTTGTGTTTGTATGTGTGTGTGCATGTGTTTGCTGTGAGCATGCTTCATGGAGTGGTGACCATGTGCTGCTTGTGTTGGTGTGGATACGGTGCTGTGTGTGTTCCTCTCCTCAGTGTGTGTATATGTGTTTGTGTGTATGTGTGAGTGTGGGTATGTGTGTCGCTCTCTGTCTGATTTACGGTCCCTCCTCCCCTCCCCTCCCAGCCACACAAGCGCACACATACAAAATCATCGATGCACACCAACTCTCACACTCCTTCAATTACAAGCATGCAAACACCTACACTCACACAATCACACACATACACATTTACACTGACACACACACGCCAACACACACGCCAACACACACACGCATACACATGCACACACACACACAGGTGGCTGCATACCTTCTAGACCACGACGGCTGGGCAAAGGTACCTACCTCGGTCCTCGTGCGAGCACGCCACCCCATCTTCTGCTACAACAACCGTATGAGCAGCGTGCGTGCGTCCTCCTTGGACCTAGCAGGCAAAGACTCAGGTGCGTGCGTGTGTGCATGTGTGTGTAAGTTTGTGTGTGTATGCGCGCGCATGTGCGCGTGTGTGTGCGCGCGTGTGTGTGCGCGCGTGTGCGCATGTGAGCATGTGCGGGTGTGGGTGTGCTTTTGGGGGGGGTGGGGGTGATGGGGTGAGTGGATCTGTGCCTGCAGGGTGACAAGGCCCAGAGGTTTCTGCTAGCATTACAGCAGCATGTGTGTGCGTGAGTGCGTTTTTTTCTTGAATTAAGCAGCCAAGTACTCGACTGTATGCTGTAGAAGGCAAAAGTTTGCTTCGTTCTGCACCTTTATACACACATGCACATCTTGGTTTGTAAGTTCGTTCTCTTGGTGAGAAGAAGAGGATGACGCGCCAGCGAAGAGGGAGGGTGTGTATGTGTGTGTGTGCTTCTTGGTTGCTGCTTGTGTGTGCGTGTGTGTATATGTGTGTGTGCAGGTGGTGTTGAAGGAGAGGGTGACGCCAGCGAAAAGGATGGGCACCTATTTGAGCACAACAATCACTTTCGGCGTTTGCCTCTTGTGTGTCTGTTTGTGTATGCAGGTGGGGATGAAGAAGAGGGTGACGCCAGTAAAGAGGGCGACAAAGCTGTGACTGCCGCTCCCCTGCCTATGAAGCTGGGGTCGCTGCAGGTATGGTATGGTGTGCGGTGTATGTGTGCGTGTCTGTGTGTGTGTGTATGCATGCTCTTGTGTGCGTGCATGTGTGTGCATGTGAGCGTGCGTGCATTGGTGCGTTGATGTGTATATGCGTATGTGTTTGCATGTTTGTGCGGGTGTGGGTGCGCGTGCATGTGTGGTTGCGCTTGCATGTGTGGGCGTGTTTGTGTGTGTGGGGGGGGGGGACTGACACTTAAGAAACAGGAACCCCTCCGCTCTCTACACATGACGTTACATCGCATTTAAAAATTCTATTTACTACACACATCCGCGCATATTTCTGAATCAATTGCCTGTTCATGTGTGTAGGAGTTTGTGTGGCACGAGTGTGACACTAGTGAAATGGGCACCTCCCGATTCTCCACCTCAGACGTGCACCGCATCGGCATCCTCGACATCCGGCTCTTCAACACAGACCGCCACGCAGGCAACATGCTGGTGGGTGTTTGCCCTCCGTAAATGTGTGTGTGTACCTGTTGCGTGTGTGTGTCTGAACTTTGGTGAGGCATGCTGATCTTGTTTGCGTGTAGGTGTTTCTTACAGTGTGTGTAATTATGTTGCGTGTGTGTGTCTGAACTTTGGTTATGTATGCCGATCTTGTTTGCGTGCAGGTGCTTCTTACAGTGTGTGTAATTATGTTGCGTGTGTGTGTGTGTCTGAACTTTGGTTATGTATGCCGATCTTGTTTGCGTGCAGGTGCTTCTTACAGTGTGTGACTGTGTGTGTGCGGCTTCTGGGTGTGCTAGCATGGCTAGCATATGAATACATCAGAGGGGGTCAACTGAGCAAATGTCCTGAAATGTGACTTTTTTGATACAAATCATGTTTGAATGATTAACTAGATGGTTCATAAAGTTTGGGGCCAAAAGGACCACCCCAGTGGTCTGGACAGAAATCCAGTTCAAATTTTGGCACTGAATGCTTATGTATTGAGCCACCACACTCTACCCAGGGCCTCTTTTCACCTCAAAACACGACAGGAGTACTTCTTTTTCACCTCAAAATACGACAGGAGTACTTCTTTTATGATTAGGAATTGTTGACATGCTGAAAACCGGATTTGGTGGAACTTGATTTTCCACCCTTTTTGCACCCCTTATGCTGATTTTTTCTAAGGGAAATGGGCCAAAATGGGGTACCTGGCCAACTACTGCTCCGTTTCGCCCCATTTTTGTTGCAATGAGATTCTTTATTGAAATATAGACTGATCATATAAAAATGACACAAATCGGGTCAGTTGGTGGTGAGATATGACAGATTGGTGGTGAAAAGTGGGGTTCACGCCGCAGGCAATTAGGCATTTATGCCGGGACTGGCAACATTCAAGCTCAGGTGCTATCAGCAGCTACCTCTGGGAACTGAGCTTGATTCTTGCCAGCCCCGGCCACCGTACTCGATTCACATTTCAAAAGTACCCCTGTTTGGGCCTCAGATGACCACCTCTGTGAATATATGCATGATTGTTGAACACCACGGGTGCATGTGAAGCATAAGACTTGTGTGAGGTTGGCCAGAGCCGTATGTATACACCGTATAAGACCGTTTATTAGATGAACTCCCTGCAAAAATTACCGTATATGCACCGTATTTATTTGATTCAGGCCAACCCTAAACTTGTGTGTCACACATACACACGCGCACACACTCTTAACACACACACACACACACACACACGCACACACACACACACACACTCGCAGGTGCGCATGCCCAAGGAAGGGTCCAGTGCCGACCTCAAGTCGCGCATCACCGCTGCCACGCAGTATGAGCTCATCCCGATAGACCACGGGTTCTGCCTGCCCGAAACTCTTGAGGCCCCCTACTTTGAGTGGCTGCACTGGCCGCAAGCGATGCTGCCGTTTTCGGAGGAGGAGCTGGCTTACATCCGGCGCCTGGACATTGAGGTGTGTGCGTTGCTGTGTGTGTATATGTGTTTGTGCGTGTGCGTGGGTGTGGGTGGGTGTGGGTGTGCGTGGGTGTGGGTGGGTGTGGGCGTGTATGTGGGTGTGCGTGGGTGTGGGTGTGTCTGGATGCGTGGTGGGGTTAGTGGCTGGTGTGGGTTTGGGGGTGGGGTGTGGGGGTGTGCATGTGAGGGTGTGGTTGTGGGTGGGGTGCGGGTGTGTGCACGTGTGGGTGTGGGTGAGGGTGTGTGCATCTTGGCTTGAACATAAAGGATTGTGTGGGTATGTGGGTATGGGTGGGGGTGCATAAGTTGTCTGTGTGTGGGTGTGTGTGCAGATATGTAAGTGCTTGTATGTGTGCATTCGTGTTTTTGCGTTGGAAATGTGTGGACAAAGATGACTGGTGCTTAGAGGGTGTCGCTGCACAGGTAAAGTGCCAGGTTGTGTACCCTTATCTCACGCACGCGCATGCACACGCACAAAAACACACACACACACACATACATACACACATACATACACTCACACGCATGCACAGGCTGATAAGGAGCTCTTGCGCAAGGAGTTGCCCAACTTGAGGCCCGAATGTCTGCGTGTGCTAGAAATCTCTACCATGCTGCTCAAGCACTGCGCGGTGAGTGTGTGTGGGGGGGTGGTGTGGGTTTGCGTACGGACGTGCCTGCATGTGCTAGGATTATTTGCCATGCTGCTCAAGCAACGCGCAGCGAGTGGTGTGTGTGTGTGTGTGTGTGTGGCATGAGGTGGGTGGGCTGTAGAACCGTGGTAGTTTAAATCAGCAAAAGGGAACGTTTTCCCTGGTGGTCAATTGTGCTCTCATCGTAGGTTTGATGTTGTGTCTAGTCGCACACACCCACACATACAAACACACATTAACATATGCACATGCATGTGTGCGTACAGACACACACATACACACGCACATACACACACTCGTACACTTGTACAGGAGGCTGGTTTGACGCTGTTTGAGATAGCCAGCATCATGACACGACCCTACGAGGGTGGAGGGGAGGAGCTGTCCGACCTGGAGAATTTTGCCTCCTACGCACGCACTGCCATTGAGGTGTGTGCGTTAGGCTGCTCTGGCAAATTAATAACTGTGATGCGACTTTGAGGTGTGTGCGTTAGGCTGCTCTGGCAAATTGTGACATTAAGGTGTATGCTTCAAGCTGCAAATTAATAACTGTGATGTGACATTGAGTGGCGAACTGATAACTGTGATGTGACATTGAGGTGTGTGCGTTAGGCTGCTCTGCAAATTGGTAACTGTGATGTGACATTGGGGTGTGTGCTTCAAGCTGCACTAGCGTTAATAACTGTGGTGTGACATTGAGGTGTGTGTTAGGCTGCTCTGGCGAATTGATAACTGTGATGTGACATTGAGGTGTGTGCTTCAAGCTGCACTAGCGTTAATAACTGTGATGTGACATTGAGGTGTGTGCGTTAGGCTGCTCTGGCGAATTGATAACTGTGATGTGGCATCGAGGTGTGTGCTTCAAGCTGCACTAGCATTAATAACTGTGATGTGACATTGAGGTGTGTGCGTGAGGCTGCTCTGGCGAATTGATAACTGTGATGTGACATCGAGGTGTGTGCTTCAAGCTGCACTGGAAACTTGATCATTGTAAGTGAAAGCGCTGCATACACAGCTTTTGAGCACTATGGCCTGTGCTTGCCTTCAGAAGAGGTCAGCCAGAAGACACACACACACACATGCACGCACGCACACACACGCACACACATACATACAATGACACGAGCCACAATCGCATGCGCTCATGTATGCAGGCGATTGGTGTGAAGTGTTACGTGCACACACATACACACACACACACACACACATACACACACACACACGCACACACACCAAAGTACTGGTACTCGTGATCCTTGCACAATTTTAAGGGAATATGAGGTTCTGGCACTCCCAGACACACTCGTAACTGTTGTTTGCAGGAGATCAGCAAAAATTGACACACTCTCAAACACACTCGTGCACCCAAACACACTCATAATGCACCCGCTCCTGTTTGCAGGAAATTAGCGAAAGCGAGGCTGAAGACGAAGGAGAGGAAGAGGAGGAGGAAGAGGACTTATGCAGTATGTACGAAGAAGACAGCAGCGAAGATGGACGAGAGGCGGGCAGTGCAGACGAATGCAGCGATGGTAGGTTGTGTTGCGTGTTGTATAGGTTGGGCTGCAATTGAACGAGAGGCATGCAGCAAAGGCGGCAATGTGGATTTTGTCCCACACACCCTCTGTGTGGGTGTCAGGAAGTGGGTGCGCGGGTGTTATTCCGTTGGATGTGTGATTGTGGATACGGCATGAACTGTGTGGCTGTTGCAAGTTCGCGTGAGTGGCACAAACTAAGTGGCACAAACATTGAGCGAGTGGCACAAACTTTGAGTGAGTGACGTGGCACCGACTTTGAGTGATGTGGCACAAACCTTGAGGATGGCACAAGCTTTGAGCATGGCACAAACCTTGAGTGACATGGCACAGACTTTGAGTGACTTGGCACAAACTTTGAGGATGGCACAAACTTTGAGGAAGGCACAATCTTTCAGTGACATAGCACAGACTTTGAGTGACATGGCACAAACTTTGAGTGAGTGACTTGGCACAAACTTTGAGGATGGCACAAACTTTGAGTGACACGGCACAAACTTTGAGTGACTTGGCACAAACTTTGAGGATGGCACAGACTTTGAGTGACTTGGCACAAACTTTGAGGATATCACAAAATTTGAGCATGGCACAAACTTTGAAGATGGCACAAACTTAAAGCATGGCACAAACTTTGAGTGACATGGCACAAACTTTGAGGATGGCACAAACTTTGAGCATGGCACAAACTTTCAGTGACATGGCACAAACTTTGAGGACGGCACAAACTTTGAGTGACATGGTTCAAACTCTGAGGATGGCACACATCTTGCGCGTGTAACACAAACTTTGAGTGAGTGACATGGTGTAAAATGCTCTTTTTTTGTGCCCACCATTGCCAGATTCCTTATTTGCACATCATCGCAAGGCTTCCTTGCATTTTCTGCGCTCTGTCGGAATTCTACACAACTCGCCCTGCCTCATCAGGACCAGTGGCTCAGTGCACTTAACCTGTGAGGTGCTTTTGGCAAACCGCATTTTCTGCACTCTGTCAGAACTTTACACAACTTGCTCTGCCTCACCAGGACCAGTGGCTCAGTGCACTTAACCTGTGAGGTGCTTTTGGCAAACCGCATTTTCTGCACTCTGTCAGAACTTTACACAACTTGCTCTGCCTCACCAGGACCAGTGGCTCAGTGCACTTAACCTGTGAGGTGCTTTTGGCAAACCGCATTTTCTGCACTCTGTCAGAACTCTACACAATTCGCCCTGCCTCATCAGGACCAGAGGCTCAGTGTACTTAACCTGTGAGGTGCTTTTGGCAAACCGCATTTTCTGCACTCTGTTGGAACTCTACACAACTTGCCCTGCCTCACCAGGACCAGTGGCTCAGTGCACTTAACCTGTGAAGTGCTTTTGTCAGTTTGGCAAACCACATCAGTGCCAGTACAACGTGCTTTCTATGCAACTACCCCGACCACATCATGGCCAGTGCAACGCGCTTTCTTTGCAACAACCCCAACCACATCAGTGCCAGTGTAGCTCCCTTTCTTTGCAATTACCCCAACCACATCAGTGCCAGTGCAACGCGCTTTCTTTCTGCCATCATACATGGCCTAGGATTTAGTTTTGTCGGTGTTTTGTTTGCTCCGTGTATGTTGCACGGTGTATATGCTTAGGGTTGGCTAGAACCCTATGTATTTACGATATGTCTGGCAGAGAAATCACCTAATACACGGTCACGTACGATGCATATAAACGGCTCTGGCCAACCATACTCAGATGGCGTCAGAAGACGAGGGTGCGCTTGTTTTAATGGCGGCTGAAGGAGTCAGCATGCACAGCCCCTGTTCACACACGTGCTCACACACGCACACACACACACACACACGCACATTTCACTCACGTGCACACACACACTGGCATACACATCACACAACACATGCGTGCGGGTGGAGAGGGCCTGCCTGTGTGTGTGTCATCCTTGACATTGTCGGCATGCACGACCCCTATCACACACACACACATACACGTGCACACACACACAAACACACACACACGCGTGCAGGTGGAGAGGGCCTGCCTGTGTGTGCTATCCTTGACAACGTTGGCATGCACGGCCCCTACTACGGTGCCAGCAGTCCAGAAGTGGGGGGTGTGGAGGAGGACGTGTTTGGCTTTGGTGGTGGCAAGTCATCTGATGCAATTGGTCAGTGCCAAGAGCGTGATTTTCTGGCAGTCTTGTTTACGATCATCACACATGCCTCTACAACACACGCAATCACACACACACATGCATGCACACGTACTTTCCCATACACACACATGCATGCACACGTACTTTCCCATACACACACATGCATGCACACGCACTATTCCACACATGCACACACATACAAACGCGCACACACGCACACACACATACACACATGAACACACGCACACACACACACACATACACACATGAACACACGCACACACACGCACGCGCGCACACAACCACACACTTCAACACCACACCACAGGCAACAGGCGCTCTCCCGCCAGCTCATCCTCGCTTTCTTCTGCGGATAGGCTTAGCGCTTTCAGCTCCTATGCTAGGTCACATAACCCTTTCCCCCATCCCATTTCAGGTGAGGGAGTGGCAGTGTTTTTTTTAAGGGCGACGCGTCGCTTATCAGGCATTTTGTGTCGCTGTTTAGGGGTTTTAAAGCGACACACCAAAGCGTCGCGGGGTACCCTGTGTCGCGCCAGCGCGACTTGAAAATTTCTGGGGAGTACCCTGTGTCGCTTTGTTCCTTTGGCTGGTCACCCAGAGACCAGGGTTCGAGCCCCAGCAAGCTCGCTCTTTTGCCCTTTTGCTATCGCCCTCTATAAAACACTCCAGAACTTGCGATTTGGATGCAAAAACCCATCAATTCTCTATGCAAAGCCCTTTTTCATCAGTATGAGAACCACTTTGTACAACAAAAGCCAAAATTTTGGCCGTTTTGTTTTGGGAAAGGCTTGCGCTACACACCTTCTTGGCTAGAGCACTCTGCGTAGCAGTTAAGACTTTGGTTGCTACACGCCCCAAAATACTGGGGTGTGGGTGTATGGGTGTGGGTGCCTGAGTGTGTGTGTTGGGTGGACACACACACACACACACACACACACACACACGTACACGTGCTTACACACTACATGTGCAGAAAGCGACATAGCCACCCCCCCCCCTTACCCCGCAAGCAGCGGCAGCAAACGCCGCAGCGGCACCGGGATGAGCAGCGCGAAAGCAATGAGCACTCGCAAAAACAGTGGTGGTGGTGGTGGTGGCGGTTGCGGTGCAAGCGGCAGCATGTTGGGGGGTACCCCTATTCCTGCTTTCCTACCTATGCCCTCACCCTTTGCCTGTGCGCCCCCCGCCTTTCCGTCTAGGTACGTGGGAGTGCGTGCTTGTGTGTTAACATTTACGTGTGTGTTTGTGTGCATGGGTTTGTGTGCATGGGGGTCCTGGGTGTGGGTGTGGGTGCGCCACCCACCTTTCCGTCTAGGCATGTGGGAGTGCGTGCTTGTATATTGGTGTTTAATATGTTAATGTGTTTTTGTACGTGGGGGGCTCTGGGTGTGGGTGTGGGTGCGCCGCCTGCCTTTCCGTCTAGGTACGTGGGAGTGCGTGCTTGTGTATTGGTGTTTTAATGTGTGTTTGTGTGTGTGTGTGTGTGTGTGTGTGTGCACGTGTCCATGTACGTGTGCGTGTGCATGTGCATGTGTGTGTGAGTGTGCGTGTGTGTG
>Ga0307948_1002075_pt1 | contig 14453 bp, 12 predicted proteins | sample OrgLakmetagen280_FD_201824 | JGI IMG/M metagenome (GOLD analysis project Ga0307948, IMG submission 201824) | Saline water microbial communities from Organic Lake, Antarctica - #280 | ecosystem: Environmental > Aquatic > Non-marine Saline and Alkaline > Saline | place: Antarctica: Organic Lake...
CATCTCAGACATGGATGTTCAACTGCCTGCTTATCACACGTGCATGCAATCTACAATACTCAACTCAGACATGGATGTTCAACTCCCTACTTATCACGCGTGGATGCAGATAACAATGCTGTGTGAGCAAAATGCAGTATGTGAGACACGACATGGCATTATAAGATACAAATTTCTTCGCTACTGAATATACTGCCCTCTGCTTTTTCACCATACAATGCCCACCTTCTCCTGCAGCATGCAACTGCTAAGAATGTTTGCGAAAAAGTGCTTTTCACTAAACAGCGAGCTACAATCTTATAAGCCATGCAGTACCCTCCCCCACAGAGCATGCAGCTGCGCAGGTGGGTGCGTTCAAGTGTGCTTACCCTCCAAAAAAAGCTCTATTTGCTTTTTATCCAAAAAAGTACCCACCCCCACAGAGCATGCAGCTGCGCAGGTGGGTGCGTACAAGTGTGCTTACCCTGCAAAAAAAGCTCCACATCAGCTTGTATCTATACAAGCCTGTCTATGTCCCCCATTCGTGCATTTGGCATCTACTTGTAACATTAAACCTCCTTTATGTAACGTGGTATAGTAGCACTGCACCTTTGCAACGGACTGTGCAATGCTGAACTGTGCAATGCACCTCCTTGATGTAAAGTAGTGTACTGCACCTCCTCAATTGACAAGAGGGCTGTATTTCCTCAATGCATTCGCAGCACTGCACCTCTTCAATGCAATGTGATACCTAATACCTTTAGTACATTAAAGTACCCATTAATTAACCGCACACACACACCACGTGACATGTGCGTATACACGAACACGTAGCTCATAGAACTGACCTTGTAGGTCCGGTGACAATAGCAGTGAGTCCAGGCGTGGCCTCCCCAAGCTGGTCTATCTGGGGCAAGTGCAGCATGCCCCATTTCTGCGTTGGATATTGGATACAAGAATGAAGTGGGACATCACGTGCTGGTCTGCGTTTTAGTTGCATTGATTAAATTAAATATTTAAGGGTTGCTGCCAAACTGGTCTGCGTTGGGGTTTTCTGTTTGGATTATGAAAAGAGCCAAAGCCATTCCAAAGGTAAAGCCACCTCGTTGCCAGAACAAGTGATAGGTGATGAAGTCGGTACAGAAACGTAACAGATGCTCATACCAGCAAAAAATTATTGCCACAGCACACATGCCAGCACCCTCTTGGCGAGGGTGACAAATAGCAAATAGCGGAAGTCTGGTATGTCCAGCCCTTTATTGCTTATGGATTATGGAGACCTTTTCCAGTTATGGGTGCAGTCCTCTGCCATAGAGAAGCACATGCGCACTTGCATGCGCCCTTCAGTGATGGCAGCACAAAGTTAAGGAAGCTGGTGATTGTAGAACAGCATTAAAGGGGGTTGGTGATGAAATGGCTCGGTCGTGGGGGGAAGAACAGTATGCAGAACGCTTTTAAGGCAGGCAGGGCAGCTCACACAGCAGCAGCGTTTGCAGCTGCACTGAGGAGCAAAGGCAAAGAAAATTAAGACACAGTTGGCATTGGCTCGTTCATGCGTTGAGAAAACAATAGGCAGCACGTCAGCACGTCCCTTGGCTGGTGACGTTTTTCGACAGATGCAAAAGTGCAGCACTTGAAAGATTGTCCCATAGACAAATCTGCCCAGCTGGTGTGATGCAGGGTCACCAATGCTCTTTTGCGTGTGTGTGTGTGTGTGTGTGCATGTGAGTGAGTGCCTGTGCTTGCGTGTGTTTGTGCTTGTGTGTGCGCATGTGTGTGTGTGTGCGTGTATGTGTTGGGGGGGTGCTTTGTAATGGTAATTATTAAATACAATACTGAATACACGTGTAGAAACACGCCAAGATTGAGAACTGCGCTACCTCAAGGGCACTTTGATAGGAAGCACAATCTCATTCCTTATAACGCTCAGCACCTGGAAGAACACAAGTCCCATGCTCCAAAATACGCCGCACAAGTATTGAAATAGATGGTTGGCCTGAAGAACTCGGCCTGGGGGTGTGCGGAGGAAGGCTTGCCCTAAGGCCATGGCAGCATCTAAGGTCTTGTTCACAACGTTGCCTGTGTGTTTGTGTGTGTGTGTGTGTGTATGTGTGTGTGTGTGTACACATATGCATGGGTGTGTGTATGTGCATGTGTGTGTGCATGTGTGTGTGCATGTGTGCGTGTGTGTGTGTGTGCGCGTGTACTTGTGTGTGTGTGTGTGTGTGTGTGTGTGCGTGCAAGTGCATGCGTGTTTGCTCTCTTTGAAACATCAAAGCTTGCGTGAGCATCTGCGCTTGCAGCCCCCTACGGCAATGCAATTAGCATTGACTTTATGAGCATGCAGTTGTGTTTTTGCAGAAATGTCTCACCGATTGACACCATCCTCTGCGATGGCGCCATTGTACAGAGGGAGTGAAAACGGTGTTAACTGTAACAGGCTATTTCAAGCCTCTCCAAATTTCAAGCCTCTCCAAATATATTGTTGGTTGGATTTTTATTAAACAACAGCCATTGCTGCTCAACATTCCACGCAAAGCATGCAAGCCATAAAATCAGTGGCTTCTTTCCCCGGACTGTTGCAAGTCTTTCAAAGGATCCCAGAGCCCTGTGCCCTTTCCTTAGTATTCAAACATGTGCCAAGCAGGATTGAGCACAGCGCGAGACACGCATTTGGGTCCAGCGCAGCGCACGCGCACGGCCCTACATTTGAAGGCCGTCAAGAGGAGGCCCAGTCCCTCGTACACAGGGAGGTGCCTGCTGTGATGCGCACGTGCATGCAAATCAGCGCCAGCGCCGCGCTGGATATCCAACACAGCACAGCTCTCCAGGTCGGGGTCATGTCACCGAAAATGAGTGCTCTTGTTGTGAAGAGTAAACAGCCTGTGGGGGAGCAGTTGCCCCTCGTATGATGCAGCTATACCAACAAGCAAAGCCAACTATCTCTTTTTCATGCAGATGGCGCTTCAGTCAGCACAGCTTCACGTACGTGGGTATCGTGTCGCATGTGGCTGTTAATTTGTGTCTGTGTCCTATCCTCGCCACTCTTTTGCGACTACAGTGTTGCAGCTTACTTCTTCAGCTTTGGTTTCTGTCGTGCCATACTCTGAAATGAAACGCAAATGCCATTTATGCTAATGCTAAACCCTTACGACTAAAAACCTCCCTGCTCTAGGGCTCGGAGGGCAGTCTGTGGAACTTGGCACACACGCAAGAGAACGGCCTCCCTGTGCTAAGTGAGTAAATTTACAGAGTTTACAGATAAAGCCATCAGTCAAAACGTGCGACTGCTAGGCTGAGTACATTCAGTAGGGTGTCCTATTTAAACCTATAGGGTTGGCCAGAACCGTATATACACGCCTTATATGACCGTAAGTTCGAACTTCTGCAAAAATCACCATAAGTAAACCGTACATAATTGTTTCTGGCCAACCTTACGTATTTATGTTGAGCATCACCTTGATTTGTGAGCCCATTAAAACTGGTCTCAACTCAAGCTGGGGCTGCCTGAGCAGCCACCTCCTAGCATTATATGAATAAAGGTTACTGGATGACATGTAGAAGCCTTTGCAGCAGCAAGCATTTAATGTGATGCCTAAAACAGAATGAAGACGACTGACATTTGCTCTCTGGCCGCGGCGAGCCCACCTCGTACTCGTATTGCCTTCAGCCAAAAAAGGCAGCCTGTCCATGACCAGCTCTTTCATACCTACACATACCCCACACACTCTGAACAAGAATGTACTTGGAGCTTGCTGCGTTGTGTTGTGTCGTTTTACGTACATGGCAGTACACACAGCGGACATCCAATGCCCCACCCTGCATTATGAATTCCCATCACTTCCAAATAGCATCTACAGCACAAAATCATCCCAAGAGAACCCAACCAGCTTTGCATCCGTACATCGTCATCAGGCGTGTCATTGCGCTTTTCTCCTCCAATTCTACCAGCAGAGACCACCGTGCACAAATCCAGCCCCGCTGGCTGATCCTTGATGGTAGCCATCAGATGGCTATTGTTGGAAAAGCTGCTTGTGAAGGCATTCACGGAATTTATGAAACCTGGCCTACTCAATTTCCGAGCGTGTTTTCTCCTGCAGAGATAACTGAGCATGAATCCAGCCCCGATGGCTGCTCCTTGACAGCTGTGGTGCCGGACAAGTGGGTGTCATTAGAGCTGAGTACGCAAGGTGAGGATAGGTTACTGAGTTCAAAGTATGGCTGCTGCTGTGGTGCCAGGAAAGTGGGTTTAGCTGATACAGGAACTCTAGGTATTGGATGAAAGGGCAATGCCTGTAAATCAGGTTTGACACGTGTTAATGACCAGGGGATGTGTCTTAGCACTAGTCTAATTGGTGTTTGTCTATGTATCTGTGCGTGCATGTGTGTGTTGTGTGTGCGTGTGTGAGGTTGCTGCATACATCAGCACATCAGTGGGTGTCTTTACAGACCAGAGTTGTGTGCAATTATTAAAGCCACGAGATGAGACAAATCTGCACACAATTCAATAGAAAAAAGAAGAAGAAAAAAAACTACGCAGGTAGTGAAAGCCACTCCCCACATTAAATATGGAAAAGGAGCCACTTTGGTACCGAGTACCGTAAAGCTCCTGCACCGCGAAAAGGAAAAATCAATGGGTATCAAGAGGGTTGCAGGCTGGGCCTGACACCGGCTCCCGATGAGAGTTGATAACAGTATTGGAAAGGGCACGTCTGGTATGCACAAGGTTAGCAGCGAAGTTCACAGAGTGCACATGCTCCTTAACATCCATTGTATTAGGACATTTCCTAAACCATGCCGGTAATGTTTACACTATCTGCGTTCTTGTCTTTTTTTCATATTTCTTAACGACACAGGACAAAACATCGCGGTCTCACGCATCACTGAGGCAGATGTAACGTGCCTCAGCAACGGCGGCGATGTGAGCTTGGGCACGGTGAGAGTTGATCAAGACTTGCGTGTTGCACTACAAGCTGTAGTGTGGCCTTAGTCCTATTTTTAATCTTTACACTCATTTTTAACAGCAAGCTTCTCTTGCATCATGTGCAACACCTAGGCAGGTAGTCGTAATTAGTATGCCATATGTAAAACTTTTCTTATCTCAGTTAATTTGCTTTACACAGTTCTTGTTGTGTACCAAGCCCATAGACTCCCAAGTTGCCAAATGCGATTGAGATCCACGTACATGGCTATGTGTTTGTTGCAATTTTAGTCTGTAGCCCTGTCAGGAACGCAAAACACAGTGTGACTTTGTTAAGCATTAAACAGATAAGTTGCATGTATGTTTGGATGAGTGTGTGAGAGAACTACTTATGTTTGTTGTACGCAAATTTCTTGATCAAAGCAGCGAGCAGCCGGGCGTTCCTCAAAAGCACTCCTGTTTGTCTTTTGTCAATATGTGAACACACATCTGACTTTAATCAGAGACGACATTGCACATGTCTTCTCTGTTGTGTTTCTAAACTCTAAAATGGATTCCTTGCAACACATGCAGATAAAGACTGGCAAAACCTATGTCAATACTGTGGGCCCCAAACGATGTGGCAGCTTGACAGTAAGTAAAGAGTCTTTTTAAGTAGGGAAAAAAATTTTCTTTAGAGGTGGCAGGAAGTGGGGGCCTGCAATATGTGGCAGCTGCACGGCAAGCAAAAATTAGCAAGAGAGGTCAAAAGTGTGACAGGTGGCCAAGAGTTGAGAGTAAGTGGAAAATAGGAGGCACGTGTGTCTGACGGCGTTCATGAAAACAAGGGGCAGTGAGAAGTGCCCCAAGGGTAGTTCCAACTTTTAGGAGGGACCTCGCTCACTGAACTAGTGGACAGCAGTGCAGTGTGATCTGTTGGTATGTGCTGGCATGTGCTATTGTGCAGCTTAATAAGACGTCTACAAGTTAGGAGTGACCTGAATCACTAGCGGAAAGCAGTGCAGTGTGATCTGCTGGCATGTGCCATTGTGAGCTAAACAATACATGTCCACAACTCTCGCTCAGACGTGCTGTGTTTATGCCTGGTTGCTGCACATGTTCTTGGCAGCCGTTTGTTCACGTACGTGACATGGCAGTGATTCAAGCATTTCTAAATCCAAAGGGGGGTGGTGGACAACTTGTTCCCACAAAAATGGGTTGCCTTGTGCATCTTAATAATCAAGCGCTTCTTGTCTGAATCACACGCATGTATCTTACCATTCCCCATACACTCTGTGCACAACAGGGCAGCGATTTGAGTGCGTCAGATCTGACGCTAGAGAGTGGCTCAGGGCCCATTAATGTACGTCGTATGTTGGGACTACAATGCAGGGTGCTCACACATGGCTCTCCAGTGAGCATAAAAGCAGCATACGGGGAGAGTGTGGAAGTCAGCACAGGTACGCGAATGTTTGTGTGTGTTTGTGTGCAAGAGAACAGGGTAGGAGGGTCACTTGTTTGAAGTCTACCTTGCTGCTTGTCACGTACAATGTTCACTGATGTCTTTGTGGCTGTTGTGTGGGTGTTAATTGATTGGAGGAAAGGGAGGAAAGCACGGACGGCATTGACACAGCATATAACATCGTGCATATAACATCGTGCATATATGTGCATGTACTTGCATGGCTGCTTACAGGTGGGGGCGATATACAGGTAGCAAAATTTTGTGCATGTACTTGCATGGCTGCTTACAGGTGGGGGCGATATACAGGTGTCAAATTTATCGTGCAGCAAGGGCGCAAGGCTTGAGAGCGGGGGCGGAAATATAGCAGGTGTGTATATTTGGCATGAGCCATTTATGTACAGTGCACGCACGCAGTTTAAAGCAGGGAGGTCATATTTTCATACAGTTGTGCATAAGTTGGACTAGCTCTGTGTGGTGAGGGATAAACGGTGTGTCACTGAGGTCAAGAGATGTGTTTAAATACAGTCAAAGCTCTGAAATATTAACAGGAAGGTGGTTTGAGATATTGTTTTTGTTTGGAAGGTTTGTACTTAGGAAGTCAGGCCTCATCGTATGCTGTATGCTCAAGGTGCAATTTACATACAGAGTGGACCGTGTTGTTCAGTAACAAGCGTCAGACGTGCACCCGTGTTCAAAGTCCTTTTTTACCTTTCCACGTAATAAGTTTAGTAAGCAGAAATTGAAAAGAGAAACAACACAGAACATGTTGGACATTGTTTATACAGCAGCAAGGGCGACTGTTTTTAACTATAACAACCATTGCTTTGTCACGCGTGGATTCCCATTCAACCCCCACACAACCTCCAAATCATCTGAACAGCACTCCTGGAGGTCTCTTCCTCCACCACCTGATCTCCATTGAAAAGCCCTTCCTCTTTTTATTCTACAGGTGGGATGTTGTGCGGCTCTGCACTGCAGAACGTAAAACAACACCCTTTCCTAATGCATACTGGTAGTGATATTACTGTCTGCGTTCTTCTATTCCCTTTTTTTAGTCTCTTACCCCACGTGGCTGGGAAACGCGTTCCTTGCTATTGAGTTTTGTGCCTTGCGTCAAGCTCGACTTCATTTTCTTTTGCATGTGTCGCTTCCCTTCACCTGCCGTAAAAATCTGGTCAGTGCAAGCACAAAGAGTGAGCATGTGATCCTTGCAGTTAAGATTCTCACATAGAGCCTCTCATCATCTTGTAAGAAGACAAATGTTATTTGCAGTGGACAGCCTGGACTCAGATGCCAACCTGAGTTCGAAGGGAGGATCTATCAAAGTGCACCTCCAAGAGAATGTGGGCATGGTCGAAATCCAGAGTGAGGGAGGCAACGTGGAGGTGGCCGTCACCCCGCAATCGCATGTGAAAGTGGTCGTGCAGGGGGCGAGTGAGATCAGCTGTGCAGGCACAGGTACGAGGGTTTTGGTCACCATGAAGATTCAAAATGTCATTATGTGAAAGTGGTTGTGTAGGGGGCGAGTGAGATCAGCTGTGCAGGCACAGGTACGAGGGTTTTGGTCACCATGAAGATTCAAAAAGTCAAAATGTGAAAGTGGTCGTGCAGGGGGCGAGTGAGATCAGCTGTGCAGGCACAGGTACGAGGGTTTTGGTCACCATGAAGATTCAAAAAGTCGTTAGCATTCCACACTGTGACAGCACTGCAACTTCTAATTTTTTTGAAAGAGTGATCAAGCATCAATTGCTACATCTGACAGATAGGAGCAAGCTTGAGGCTGGTTTGCCTGCAGTATATAGTAAATATAAATGCATATTCCCATTTGGCATATTTCAGCCTGACACAAAGCAGTTTCTGCACACTTACATCTTGTATTACTGCTGCAGATGTGACAGCTATCCAGGGAGAGGACACCGTCCTAGACGTGCAGCCCACCACAAAGGCATCACCCACTCGAGGGTAAGTAAGCGTGGGTGGACCCTCAACTATAATTATCATATGTAGTTGACATTTCCCTCATGCTGTGTTAGGAATGGTGAAATTATCTGTTTATAGCAAAGAAAGCAGCTCTGTGCTGTCTTCACCACTGTGCAGGACCAACACAAAATGCCCTCCTGGCGCCACCAGCACTGTGCGTGTTGGCGCAGGTGGAGGGAGATTGATCGTGAAGCAGATGGGGTGGATGGACATGGTCAAGCAGAAAATGGAAACATAGGCGCCGCCTGCAAGGATGTTTGATGGGCTTGCTTGCGCTGCAAGGACTCTACACACACACGTCATTGTTCTTTTTTGTAATGCGCTATGCTGCGGCACACTGCTTTAATAATTACATTGCAAATAAACCAGTTCTCCTCGTGGGTTTGGGTCAGCAGTTTGCGATGCAAGTTAACTTGTGTTCTGTCATTGTTACAACAACACATCTGTACTTCCAGAACGTTTTATTTAATGGTTATTTAAACGACAGAAAAGTACTGCGCCCTAACCAGTTTTTCCCTTCTTACTCTGGCATAACGATAATATAAGTAATAAATTTTTGAGGAATGGGGGCATTACCAACCTTTTTATGAACTTTTTAGCATAGCATGGAGGTCACTTTATGGAGGCAGTCTATTTTTGATGCTGAAAAAGTTTTGTGGCTTCCCTTTGAGATCGGTGGCACTGGAAGGCAATACCTCTTGACTCCGCTAGACAAGTATTAACATCTTTGGCATCCTGGGGAGAAACGCAGGCGATGATGTGTGCAGTTTTTACAAGAAGTGAAGCATGTGTATGCGTGTTTGCCTCTCTGTGTGTCTCGTTCTCTGCACAACATTGGTTTCATGCGTTTTTATAGAATCATTTATTGTGATCTGAGCTGAAGCGACACATGTGGAATCTGTCACTCCTATTGATTTCAGAGTATTCGATGTATGTATATACATAAACAAAAACTGCTCAATAAATCATGTCTTGTACTTTTATTTCTTCATTCCACAAACCAGGAAACGCAAAAATCTCACAATTATTATTTAGTTACCGGTAGTTATGCCTTGTCCTTTCGGATTCACTGGGGACATCCCACACGCGGATGGTGAAGAGGGAGGACAAGAGGAAGAGCAGGAGGAAGTCATAGATGAGGCCGCTCCTGTCTTCTGCTTTGGGGCAGAGGACCCAGGGCAAGAGAAGAAGAGTATCCGGAGGAAAGACAAGAGGGCAAAGGAGCCAAAGGCAAAGGTGTGCTGGAAATTGGATAGATATTTGTGCTTGCAAGGACGCAAGCGCAAGTTCCCTTCCTCTTGCCTATCAGGGCAAAGGGCACTGCTTTTTGCGTATATATACTATCATAACCTTGTTCACTGGTGGGTTGTTGCAGGTTTAGAAGCTCAAACATGCTCACGTGCACGTGCACAGCAGACGCATGGTACCTTTGTCTCCAGTCAAGTGAACGCACATCGCATATTAGCTCACGTACATGCGAACAGAGTCAAAGGAACCCACCTTCAAAGGGAACCCACCTGTGTTTTTTCATACGTTTACCACACAAACGCCACATGTCGCAGGCGCGCTTTGACTTTGACACTGACCCAGTCTCCTGGTTTTACCAAAATCAAATCAAGGGAGAGGAGGACTTCCAGGCCAGGAAGGCAGACCTGAGGGTAGAGGCACGCAAGCGCCTGGATGCGGTGAGTCTGTGGAAGGATGCTGAGTATCAATGTGCTTGCGTGCGTGCGTGCATAAGGGGGGTAAGAGGGGTGTGCAACTGTACGTGTTGTGCAGGCACACAAGCGCCTGGACGCGGTGAGTTTGTGGATGGATGCTAAACACAGATGTGCTTGTTTGCGTGCGTGCGTGCGTGCGTGCGTGCGGGTGAGAGGGGTGTGCAACTGTACGTGATGTGGAGGCACGCAAGCGCCTGGATGCAACGAGTTTGTGGAAGGATGCTAAACACATGTGCGCTTGCGTGCGTGCGTGCGTGTGTGTGAGAGGGGTGTGCGACTGTACGTGTTGTGCGATGTTAACAGCTCATTAGAGCAGTGAGCGATTGTGAGTGGCTTGAAAGTTAGTGGAAGGAGCGTGAAAGGCCGGACGCAGGGCTGAGGCATGCAAATGCTTGGACGCAGTGAGTGAGGGTTGACCAATAATCCCTTTAAGATGCGAAAAATAGCGATGTAACCTTACCTGGGCTTATGCGCGTAACACAGGAACGCTTGTCACGTTATTCATTTAAGTTCCTAGTGGTGGCTTCATTCCGGTTCCTCCCACTTGCGAGAGTTGTTTGGGAATTTAAACGATCCACCTCCATCCAAGCTGTGCGTATATCCGCGCCAGTCAGTCGGCACTTAGTACCTTGTGTGCTTGTGTGGAGCACGGGCAGCATCACAGCCTGTGTGTGTATCCACCCCCTGTTTTAAGTTTGAGCGCACATGCACGCTTGAATGTGTGTGTGTGTGTGTCTGTGTGTCTCAACTCCTCCTTCACTGTTCACGTCCTTGCTGTTGATGTTTCTGGCTGGTCGTGAGCTATTCACAGTACTTCTTTTCTGTGTGCGCGTGAATTGTGGCAGGACAGTGTGTATTTACACTTCTCGACTTTTCTGCTACCTCTGATTTCCCATGACCAATTTGCATCTCGTTCCAAAAAAACTTAGTAGATCAGGACCTCCTTATACTTGTGCGGTTTAACAGGCCTTAGCCAGCCCCTTCATTTACATAGAAATTAAAGTAGAAGTTCAAGTGCTAAAGTTGCGAGGTTTGACCGGCCGTGACTGGCTGCAGGTCGACACTCTTACTTCAGGCTTCAGGAGGCTACAGAAGGCACAGTCGAGTCTTAGCAGGCCCAGCAAGTGCATGCATGCGTGCGCACACTCTGTAAACATCGACTGGTTGTCTGGTTGGCTCGCGCAGATCATGGCCAAGAAGCAGCAGCAAGTCCTCTGGCCAAGTGACTCAGAGTTTGATGACATCTCGATTTCAAGGTGGGGTGCTCGTGGGTGTGTGTGTGTAGGCAAGTGTGTATGTGTGTGTGCGTGTGGGTGTGGGGGTGTGTGAATCCCTGACGGCATTGCCTCATATACGAAGTCCACAAGTGTGCAGCTGAATTACAATTAAAATTATTTGGCTAAGTGACACGGAGTTTGATTACCGTAGGGTACCGTGACCAATCCGAAGTTTGAAACAAACCAATTAATATGCCCCAATGCGAGCAATGCGAGGGGGGCAACACATAATAAATAAACGCAATGCGAGCCCGTGCGAGGTCCTTTTGGCCCTCTGAGCTGCACCTACATGCGTATGCACGCACGTGTGTGTGCGTGCGTGCACGTACGTGCGTGCGTGTTTGTGTGCGTGTGCGTATGCGTATGTATGTGTATGTGTGTGTATGTATGTGTGTGTGTATGTGTGTGTGTGTGTGTGTGCATGCGGGTACGTGAGTGTGCGCGTGCGTGCGCATGTGTGCGTGCGTGCACTTACATGCGGTTTGTTTGTGTGCGTGCGCGTATGTGTGTGTGTGCGTGCGCGTATGTGTATGCGTGTGTTGTGTACGTGTGTGCGTGCGTGTGTTATGTACTTGTGCGCATGTGTGTGTGTGTTTGTTTGTGTGTGTGTGTGTGTGTGCGTGCGGGTACGTGTGCGTGCATGCGCATGTGAAATGTGAAGGGATTGAAAACGCCCCTCTCTTGGTGTCCTTTTTCCCCAGAGAGGGCCTTCAAGCTGTTTGTCCCCTTCAGGGACGGCTCGGGAGGCTTTCCCGGCCTGCTTCATGCTTAAAAATTTTTTAATTGCAAGCGAGCTTCGCGAGGCCCTTGTAACTTGGTTATTAAGTTGCTCCCGACACACCGCGAGGGGGTCAAAAAAGTTCGCGTAGCGCTGTGATATAAGTACAGTACGGTACATTCAACTTTAAGGCGGAGCACTCGTGTATGTGTACGTGTATGTTATGTGCATGTGTTTGTGTGTGTATGTGTGTGTGTGTGTGTGTGTGTGAGAGAGAGAGAGAGAGAGAGAGAGAGAGAGAGAGAGAGAGAGAGAGAGAGAGTGTGTGTGTTTGTGTGTGTATGCTTTGTTCCAAGGTAGGTATCTTTTGTCGAGCTCAGGCTCGAGGTTACGTATAAGGGTGGCCAACAACACCGGTAGCGACAGCTCCTCCTTCTGTTTTTACGCAAGATGTTGAAGTTGTACTTGGAAAAGGTTATGGGCCCAGAGGGGGCTTCCTTTTCCTTAATCAATGTGGGGAGTGAATTTTGGTGCCTGCAGAGCTTTTTATTTCTTTTCTTCCGTAAGATGAGCCAGGCGTCCTTGAGTGAGTGAGAATTTGGGACCAGAAGTGTGGCCCAAACTGGAAAGCAATTTGCCTGCTGCTACTTGTGCTCCACGAGCTGGTTGCAGCCTCTATTGTCAGCTGATGGTGAGTCTCACTTTCTGTTGCAACACGTTAAGTCAAAGACAAGCAGAGGATGGTAGAAATCACGGTCACGCAAAGTTTTCGGCGCCAAACAGCCCACATCTGGTTGTACCAGCTGTGGGTCCGACCTGGGGGGACGACCTCACACGCAGCATCTCGTTATGCCCAATCACACGTGAGCTGAGCGTTGAGAGTTGAGATCTGGACAGTCACGCATGCTCTATAGACAGCCTGCGTTGGTTTGGAAACAGTCGTGAGGGCATTAGAGCTCACTCAGCCCCGTGCCGTGCCAAACCGCAGTGGAGAGCTGAGTGATCTGGACAGTGACGTGCACTCAATGGACAGCCTGCGTTCGTGTGCTGTGTCGTGGGAGGAGCAAGCACGCTTCACGCGGCCTGCAGAGCAAGGGGCATACTGGGCAGCAATGACGACGCTGGTGAGCAAAAGCCACGTGCTGTACACAACACACGCACAAACACACACACATCCGCGAACATACACGCACACGCACACACACACACACCGGTGCTTTGTACATGTAACGTTTATGCGCGTGCCCTGTCAAACATCATCCTGGGCACTCAGCTGCTCCTCTCATTCCTGTTACAAGTATTTCACACGCACACAGGTGCTTCATACGCGATGCGTGTGTGTGCATGCGCGTGTGCGTGTGTGTGCGTGCATGCGTGTATATGTGCGTGCGTGTGTGTGCGTGCGTGTGTGCGTGTGTGCACCCTTATTACGAGCCTCTATGTGTGGTCAGCTACTCTACTCTCCTCTCAAGCTTTTTACTCTCTGATTCTGAACGCGCACAGGTGCTCAGTGTGTGGATCGTGTACGTGTCTTACCATGCCTATGCCTACACAAACAAGGTATGAATCACAAAGGCATCATGGATATAGCATACCCAGTAGACGGCTTGGCAGCTGAACAATAGCTTGTGCTGTGCAGCCACTATGTTGAGTGCGCTTGCAAGCACGTAAGCAGTTCTTGAGGTGATATACAGATCTACTTACTGCAGTCTTGAAGCTCTAACGATCATCGTCTTGAAGCTCTAACTATAATAGTATGGTTTGTATACTCAAACGCAGCACCCTAGTGCTCGTGCCAGCGCAGGTGCGTAAGGCAGTCCTAAGGCTTTAACAGTCACCCATGTCGTGCATCTGCATGCTCTAAATTAAGCACACACACACACACACACACACACACACACACACATACTTACACACGCGCGTGCACACACACACACACACTGCAGGTGTTTGGGGTGGTCCTGCATTCACAGTGGCCTTGGTACGCAGTCTTTGGGGCCTTGGCCATGGCTTTGACCTCCGCCACCATGCTAATAGCCACACACATGAGGCAAGTGTTGCAGTCAGATTAGGCCTGACACGTGACATGCGGTGAATCAGTCAACATAGAGAAGCTTGTGTAGCCTCTGCTGCCATAAGCCAATAGCCACACACACATAAGTCGAGTGAAATTCCTTTTGCGCGTGTGGTTTTGGCAGGTCAGGTCGTGGCCAATGCGGCATTTAGGCTGGTCGTTTCTGTTTCAGTTTCATACTCTGTGTGATATCCCAAGATGCTTCTCTGCGTCTTTACTTTCTGTGTGTATGTGTGCAGGTCAAAACGCATGGTCTTGGCGAGCCAGGTCGTGGCCATTGCAGCGTTTAGGCTGGTCATTTTTCTTTTCAGTTTCATACTCTGTGTGATATCAGGATGC
>Ga0307948_1002077_pt1 | contig 14449 bp, 18 predicted proteins | sample OrgLakmetagen280_FD_201824 | JGI IMG/M metagenome (GOLD analysis project Ga0307948, IMG submission 201824) | Saline water microbial communities from Organic Lake, Antarctica - #280 | ecosystem: Environmental > Aquatic > Non-marine Saline and Alkaline > Saline | place: Antarctica: Organic Lake...
GCATTTGTGGTTTTTCACGCCATCCACTATTTCCATTGAACAGTGGCGGACTTTAATAAACACCTTGCTTTCATCTTGATTTCATGCAGGCTTGCCAATGACTTCATCCGTGGAGATAATTGGACGGACACCCTCAGGACTCAGGTATGCACATTTCCCACATCTGCTGTTTTGCTAGTAACTCGGCCTGGAAATCTGATGGAGGGTAAGGGTAAGGGTAAGGGTAAGGGTTACACAGCTATATCCGCCAGCGAGGGCAGTTGAGCTATAGCAAAAAAAAAAAAGACAGCTTCAAGAAGAGAAAGAGGCCAGACTGAACAAGACACCAGAAAAAGAGACTAGGTCAGTGCTACCTGCTGGTATGGCATCAAACAGGTGCTGGAATTGATTGCGTAAGCTGACCAGCTGAGCATCAGGGCAATCCAGAGTAACGTGTGCTTCATCCTGGACATTATTAAGAGCACATCTGTCACAGACTCTTTGTTCATAAGGGACTCCTTGATTGTAACGCTGAATCTGCACTTGAAACTCGTGACCAGAAAGACGTAGACAAGAAAGGGAGCGCAGAGCTTTGTGTGGGACATCCTGTCGTAAGTAGTGAGGCAGCACAGGCTTTTTGCTCCGCTTTTCATCATCCCACCAGCCAGACTCAGATCCCATCCATGCTTAAGCTGGTACCATGATTCGTCGTGACATGATTACCCAAACTTTCAAATCCAGAAGATAATGGTTGATCAATAAGATTGGGTCTAGGTGCTACGGCACACAACCCCCCTGCTGACCCGCATTGATTTCTTTTCAACTGTTTGCACGGTGGGGGGTTGCCTGGTGCCGGCACCTATGTAGCCCCCTCCCTTAATCATGCTTGCTGTGTCATCACTACCAGCGGAGTCTTTTTCTTTATATCTTCTTTGATTACGTGCAGCTTATTAAAAAAGACACAGAAGCTCTCAACTGTAAACCAACTTAACTGCTCTGTCACATGCAAGAAGTTTTACCGTTTTTTAGTGAAGTGGGATGGACACGAGGAGGAGCACAACACATGAAAACCAGGGTGGAACCTGCTTGGTTGTGACGATCTGGTCAGGGAGTATAAACTATGCGAGACCGTCCTGAAAAACCATGATCTAAGCTAGTGTAAGAGCAAAGCTCTTAGGGGGCCAATTCAGGAGGTCTGTTGATCTGAATGACCCTAGGAAGTGGCCCATAGAGGTGAGCATGTTGGAGCTCATCCTACACTGGTTAACCTTTTTGACTAATGGTGTTGACGTGACGCAAGTCCTTGCAGCGGCAAGGGCGGGGTACAGTCAGAGAACACTTGGTTATTCGCCGAGGACGGCTCAGCCAGGTGGGGGGGAGTGTTACGTGATAACTCTTACCTTGAAGTGGTACAGAAAGTACCGAAAAAATAGATTGTGGATTAAGCCATCATGCATTTTAAGCACAAGCAAGGCGTAGGCTTCGGTTAGCACGGTTATGGAGTGCCGCGATGAACCTGCCAGCGGTTACCACCAGGTGGATATGGATCCCAGATATTACACGTACCGTGGGTTTCAATGGGAGGGTGAATTCTATGTTTTCAGAGTCCTTCCTTTCTGTCTTGCTTCTGCCCCCTGGTGCTTCACAAATATTACGAGTACCATCTCTTTATACCTGCGCTTTCGGGTGGTCCGGCTTATAAACTACTTGGATGACTTCCTTTTCCTGGTCTCTGATTCCCAGTCTACAGCACACAGGCTGTTGGTTTTAGACAATTTCAAATCAGCTGGCCTGGCAATCAATGAGTCCAAGTCTCATCTGCAATTTACACGCCTCCTGACCCACCTCGGTTTTGTCATTGACTTGGATTCTGGTTCCTTTGAAGTGCCGCTAGAGAGATGGGAGAGTTTGCAACAGCTGATCACAGTAGCATTGTCAAGACAGAAGGTGCTAGTGCACCTGCTTTCGCAAATTGCTGGCCACCTTAGCAGCATGATCCTGGCCATTGGCCCTATTGCTCTCATCAAATTAAGGCAATGCCACTCTTACCTGCAGCAGTACAGCTTGCAATTCTACGTTGCTATCTCTGCCGGTTTGCGAGAAGAACTCACCTACTGGTCCCACTTGTCTCGTACGCATTTTCGCGAAAAGATTTGGCCTTCCCCCTTTACCTCTGACATTTCCATATGGTGTGATGCTGGAGCAGCAAGTTGGGGTGCCACGATGGAGAATTAATAATTGCAGGCACAAGGTTTCTTCCCCCCCGAGTTGTGGCATGGCACATCCAGTAGCACACTGAGAGAAATGTGGGGACTTCTTCACAGTCTTGAATCCTTTTTCGACATCATTAGGCACAAGTCCGTTCAGATCATCACTGACAACTCCAACGTGGTCAGAGTTATGGGCAAGGGCAGTACAGACTTGCGTTTGAATGACATTGTACTCAGAATTATCTCACTCACAATGGAACATGACATTTCCCTGCTTCCCACATGGGTCCCACGTGATCAGAACAAGAATGCCAATGGCCTTACTCACCTTAAAGACCCTTGTGACTGGACTCTGAATGCTGACGTCTTCCAAAAAAGTGTTGCATAGTGGGGCCTTCCTACCTTTGACCGTTTTGCAAGCCACTCCGATCATTTACTCGACAGGTTCAACTCTATGTTGCGGTGCCCAGGTTCAGTCGGTATCAATGCGCTTGCTCAAAGAGCCTGGTCAGAACATTTCAACTGGTGCTTCCCACCTTTCAACTTGATTCCATCGGTCATATCCATCATCCGGCAATTCAGTGCAGCCTCTATCCTTGTCCTACCTCTCTGGCCATCTAGCCCTTGGTGGCCTCTACTGTCTAAAGGACAGCACTTCTATCCTTTTGTACACGGTTGTCGCGTGCTACCACGCTTAGAGAATCTGCTCACTCCAGGCCCCAGCACAGCCTCAGCCCCGCGTGCATTTACACGCTGGACCTTTCTGGCCGTCTTGTGCTTCTCCGCTAAACCCTCTCCTCAACCAATCCCAATCCCCTCCTATGCTTGCAGGACACAGGTGCACCCTTGAGTCTGATATTTCAAAGTGTTTGTTTGGTAAATGCCCTACACCAACCTTGAAAGCTGAATACACGTACACTTTGAGCTGCATTTCTCCGTCACGTTGTCAGAAAACGTTGCTCAGATATAATGCTCACTGGTTCCGTTTCAGAAGTTGGTGTCAACAAAACAAGCTTTCTTTCTTGCCAGCTGATCCAATGCACGTTGCTATGTTTCTGTCGAATTCTCTGCGTTTTGCTCTCAGCCGAGGTTTGACCTACTCTACTATCAAAGCAGCAAGCACAGCCATCTTTACCGCGTACAATATGGCAGGTTTAGATGATGTGACCAGCCACTCCTTTGTTCAAGCGGTTCGATCCTGCGCACAGAGGTCACTTTCCTCTGGAGGCCAATTCAGAACAGCTCCCTTGTCCCTTTACCTCTGTATAATAACAGTCTCTTTCCTGCTTCAGCCAAGCCAGTCCACCCTACTTACCCTCCAAATTGCGACACTTATTATGGTTTGCTTCTCTGGTTTTCTGAGATATGACTGCGCTTGCCAGATTTTTGCAGATAAATTCAGGTTCTACTCTTATCACATGGAAATATTTTTGGCCAAAAGGAAGAACGACCAATTTCGCTCAGGCTCAGTAGTATGTATTGCTCGGGGCAAGTCCCTTTCCTGCCCAGTACCTCTCTTAAAATTCTTGTTGGAGAAGGCAGGATCCCTGGGCAGGCACGTTCCCGTTTTTCGCTCCTTCAAGAAGGGTTCTTCTGAAAGGTTTTGCCCCTCAAATCAGCCCTGGTCTTACTCCTTTGCTCAAGCTCGCGTTCTGCAAGCTTTGGCAGATTCTTCTCACATGTCCTTCGCAGATTTTACTGACAGATACGGCCTGCACTCCTTTTGCTCTGGGGGTGCTACCCTCGTTGCCAAGGAGGGTGTTCCTGATCATAATTTCCAGGCTCATGCACGCATACATTGAGAGGCCTATTGCCAATAAATTGCTTCCAACCAGGGCCATGCACTACTAAACCACGACTGTAGTCTGCCTTGGTAATAATGACAGAGACCTATGCATTTCACGAGCGATGCAAGCAAAATAGAACTTATGAGTTCAGTGTGAAACACCTGAACTCAGGATCTTGTAGTGTAGCATAAAGTGAGATGTCCTCACTTTCTGGTTTTCTCCGGTTTCTGCTTCCCTTCTCCATTCTTTTTATTCCTTGGAGAACACAACTCTCTCTTTAGCATACTCCCCCCCCTCCCTCACCTCTTTTCTATATTTTAGTCCTTAGTTTCCTCCCGTTTCTCTGGTTTCTCTGAGTTGTTGTGTTCTCCTTGGTAATAATGACAGAGCCCTATGCATCTCACAATGCAAGAGATATAGAACCCCACCCTACTACTCATAACCTCATGAACGTGGTCTTCCCTCCTTGAGGCAACTGGACTCCATAAAGCCACACGCGCACACACGCACACACACACTCACACACGTGCACACACACACACACACGTGCACACACACACACACGCACACACACGCACACACACACACAAAGCATGATGAAGATGCACATCAAGCATAACCACATAATGACTGGAGATGACCAAAAGGCAACAACCCACCTGCAGCTTGTTGATGACCAGCGAAGCCACCTCAGGGCTGTTAACCTCCACAAAACCAAACCCTGCGCTTAAAAGCTCCCCAGTGGGACCTTTCCTTCTGGCCACGCGTGCGCTGTGGAGGGTGCCCCCCACGGAGCTCACGACCTGTGTGCGTGCGTGTGTGTGTGTGAGTGTGTGTATGCTTGTGTGTGTGTTTGTGTGTGTGTGTGTGTGTGTGTGTGTGTGTGCACGCGCGTAAAAGTGAGTGTGTTTATGAAATTTCAAGAGTGTGCGCATGTGTGTACGTGCATTGTGGAATGTGTATTGCACCTTTTATTTATTATGCGCATTCTCCCCTTGTACCTTGTTATGCTCCTAGGACACCCCTTCTGAGATAGATAGATAGATAGATAGAGAGAGAAAGAGAGAGAGAGAGAGAGAGAGATAGAGAGAGAGAGAGAGAGGGAGAGAGAGAGAGAGAGAGAGAGAGAAAGAGAGTATGCATGCTTATACAGGAAAGAGCAGCATGTGCAGCTGAACTGCCCTTAATCAGCAGTTTAAATACTAGCAACGTGCTGCACTCCCAGTGAGAGTGAGTGAGCACGTGCTGCATTGCCGCATGTGCTGCTCAACTTCACACGATTGGCAGTTCAGGTACAATTAGCAACGTGCTGCACTCCCAGTGAGAGTGAGTGGGCACGTGCTGCATTGCAGCATGTGCTGCTCAACTTCACACGATTGGCAGTTCAGGTACAAATAGCAACGTGCTGCACCCCCAGCGAGAGTGAGTTTGCAAGCTAGTACCATGAATTGCAACCTTACATTTACTTTACGCTGGCTGATCCAGCAATGCCTATCAGCCCAACATATGTGACTGCCGGTTACCCCCTTTGTAAACCCTTTGTAAACTCTTTGTACCATGAATTGCAGCGTGTGCTGCTGGACTGCCCTAAGTGGGCAGAGGTACCAAGCGACGGACACACTGCAATACAGACTAGGAAGAGAGTCTACAAGCTTGTATGTGTATATGCAAGTGCAGCTGAACTGCCCTCAAATGGCGGATGCAAGCAATCTTTAATTCACCTAGCCTGGTTAAAAACCATTCCCAAGAACAAAAAACACAAGGAGTTCCTCCTAATCCCCTTCCAATCTCGCTGCAAGCGTTATTCATTTGAGAGCCGTCCTCTAGCTTCTGGTGTGTGGTCACACTGTCCTCACACATACATAGCGTTGGCTAAAACCATGCATTTATAGGTATATACGGTGTATATACGGTGTTTTTGGCAGGGAAATCACCATACATACGGTCATATTCGTTGTATATATACGGTTCTGGCCAACTAACACATACATTTAAGGCACAAACTCTTTCAGTTATCTGTGCAGATTGCCGTCGTGTTGCAGACACACATGTAGGGTTGGCCAGAACCATATAAATAAGGTGTATATATGGTCTTTCTGGCAGGGAAATCACCAGATATACGGTCAGATACGGTGTATGTATTATATATACGGTTCTGACCCACCCTACACACGTGCTTTTAACCCAGCTTTCTCACGCTGCATGTCACACAATCAGCATCCTACCCACCTCCTCACAGCCTCGCACTGTGCACGCTACCTTCATTCAAAAGCGCCACTCCAGCGCAAAGGACACAGCAGACTAGAAGGCCTCCCCTCATTTAAAAATTACATTCCCACGTCAGTCAGATCATTACCCACTGGCCACAAGACTAGAAGACCTTCCCTCTTCTATATATTTCATTCCCACGTCAGTCAGATCATTACCCACTGGCCAAAAGACTCGAAGACCTTCCCTCTTCTATATATTTCATTCCCACGTCATTCACATCATTACCCACTGGCCACAAAATCCCAGCTTCAATGTACAGGACTGGCTGGTCACAACACTGATCTCATGTCCTTTCATCACATAGGATTAGTCCAAACCATACGTACATGGTGTACATACGGACTTTCTTGGCAGGGAAATGATCACGTCCTTTCATCACACAGGGGTGATTTAAACCATACATACATGGTGTACATACGGACTGTCTTGGCAGGGAATTGATATCACGTCCTTTCATCACACAGGGGTGGTTCAAACCATACATACATGGTGTACATACGGACTTTCTTGGAGGGAAATGATCACGTCCTTTCATCACACAGGGGTGGTCCAAACCATACATACATGGTGTGCATACGGACTTTCTTGGCAGGGAAAACCATACATTCATGGTGTGCATACGGACTTTCTTGGCAGGGAAATGATCACGTCCTTTTATCACACAGGGGTGGTTCAAACCATACATACATGGTGTACATACGGACTTCCTTGGTTCTGGCAGGAAAATGACAAAGTTTACAGTCACATACAGTGCATATACACGGTTGGGGCCAACCTTACCATCACACCTTCTCACTGCCTCACGTCACACACACACATCACGCGCACCTTATCAAAGTGTTTTTTCAGCGCCGCGTCTGTCGTGGCAAACGCCAAATTTTTCACGTACAGTGTGCTCACACTCTCCTCGTCGTCCTCTCCCTCTTGCCCTCCCCCTCCAGACCCTGCCCCTTGCACCCCCTCCATTCCTTGCACCCCTTCTGCGGCAGCGTCACTTCCGGACACCTCCCCTCCCTTCTGTAACCCATCCTTTGACACAGCTGCCTTTGCTGTTTTGCTGCGGCTTGCTTGCTGCTGCTGCTGCTGCTCTTTGGAGGGGGGGGGAGTGCTGAAAATGCCCTGCGGGGCCCACTCTATGTACAACGGCACATGCTGGTACTTTTTGTAGGCCAGGGTCTGCAGGCGTGTATGTGTATATATGTGTGTGTGTGTGAGTGTGTGTGCTTGTGTGTGTGCAGTATGTGGGGGAAAGTTAATAGGAATAAGTGCCGCAACAGCTTCAACACAACACACACAAAAACACAACACACACAAAGACACAAGCTTACTTTAAACGCAGCACGCGCGTCCTGCGGCACGTTAAACTCCACAAACGCAAGCGCATGTGAGGGTGGGAATACAACACACACAGACACAAGCTTACTTTAAACGCAGCACGCGCGTCCTGCGGCTCGTTGAACTCCACAAATGCAAGCGCATGTGAGGGTGGTAGCACAAGCCGTGCCACAGGGCCACACTTTGAGAACATGGCATGCAATTCCTCCTCGCTGTGTGTATGTAGGTATGTGTAGGCAAAGTGAAATAGTCAAGCTGCCGTTGATGGCTAGATGATCACGTTTGCAGAACGAATGCCACAGGGCCACACTTTGAGAACACGGCATGCAATTCTTCTTCGCTGTGTGTATGTGAAGGCACAGTGAAATAGTCAAGCTGCCGCTGATGGCTAGATGAACACGTTTGCAGAACGAATGCCGCAGGGCCACACTTTGAGAATATGGCATGCAATTCCTGTTTGCTGCATAGGTATGTATTAAAAATGATAAGTTTTTTGTCTCATCCTCGTGCCGCTTTGCGTTGGAGAGGAAGGAGAATGCTGGCATTGTGTACGATGTGGGCGCATAGGAGGTTTCAAGGCTTAGAGGCTGCGTGTGGTTTGATGCGAAGGCGAGTTACAAGAAACAGCCAGCACAAAGTCGAGTAAAAATGAAATGGCAGTTTATTTACAGTTTTGATCGCCCCCAAAAAAGCCGATTTAGACGACATTTCAGAAGGAGCATGGCAATTTTTTTCCCAAAAGTGAAAATTTGGCGAAAATTTTTGAGGAAAAAAGTACGAAAATTTTTACGTGTAACCGCCCCCTAATAAGACCTTAACCAGCAGAATTTGGTAGATGCGTACCACAGGCTCGACCCTGCTAGGCTGAATTACAAACAGGTGCAAGCAAGCATACCTAGAGGAGTATGGCAAGTTCTTGACGAGCACTATTTGGTCGCTGCGCGCCACAGCCTTTGAGGCTGCTGCTTTCCCGGATGCTGCTGCAGCCGCTTCCAGCTTGCCCACGTCAATTCCTGTGTGTGAGCAAAACCCAAGCAACATGGCACAATAATGGGCAAAACAAGTTTTGCCTCTGCCGACACCTGTGGGTGAGCGAACCCAAGCAAGAAGCATACAAAAGAGCAAAAGTGATTTTTATTACAACAGGAGCGTTGTATTTGGCTGTCGAGAATTGAATGGTCAATTGCTTTATCATACATTCGGAGCACCACCTTCAAACAGAAATTCCCTGCAATTATGAGTTTCACACCGCCTCGTTGCCTGTGCCTTCTTCTACACCCGTCCACGCACACGCACACACACACACACACACACACAAAAAAAAAACACACCAAACATCTGCACACAAACACTTACAGGGTCAAAATCATACAACCCAATACAGGTCACCTTCTTCTGCCAGAGCCGTCTTTGTCTGTGCCACCACCGCCGCTTCGCCCAACGCCATCTGCACAGCTAGCCAATACTTAACCAGCACAGCATTTGTTACATGCACAAGGCGCACCTTCTTCCGCCAGAGCCGTCTTTGTCTGTGCCACAACCGCTGCCTCGCCCAACGCCATCCGCACAGCCAAATCACCCGCAGCGTGCACGTCCATGAGCTCTCCTTTGCTCAACCCATAGTGCGCAGCAACCGCCTCAGCTACGGTATCAGGTCGGATGAATAAGGAGTTCCAGGCAGCACGATTGCCTGTGGTTGTATGGGAGAGTGTGTGTGTGCATATCAATCTGTGCATACGTGTGGTGCCTGTGCATGTATGTGCCTGTGTAATGTGTAATGTGTAATGTGTATGTAGATGTGCGTGTGCATGTGTGTATATATGTATGTTTACACGCATGTGCATCTGTGTGTATATGTGTGTATATGTGTGTGTGTGTGTGCATCTGTGTGTATATGTGTGTATGTGTGTGTGTGTGTGTGTGTGTGTGAAATTGTGTGCGTACATGTGCATGTATGAACGCGTCTCTCTGTGTGTGCACGCGTACATGTATGCGTAAGTAAAAACGCTAAAGCATTAATGTCTGCAGGTGCAGCAGATCCAACACTTCAATACAATACCAGGAATCGACAGGAGTTCTATTACGTTTGCATCGTGAGATGGCGGTGGATCATTTACAGGTAAATAAAAAGACTCAAAGATTGGAGTTCGAGTGTTACACACTGAACATAGCAGTTTCGTGCAGCAAGAATGCATGTAACACTGAACATAGCAGTTTCGTGCAGCAAGAATGCACGTGACACTGAACTTAGCAGTTTCGTGCAGCAAGAATGCACGTGACACTGAACATAGCAGTTTCGTGCAGCAAGAATGCACGTAACACTGAACTTAGCAGTTTCGTGCAGCAACAATGCATGTAACACTGAACATAGCAGTTTTGTGCAGCAACAATGCGCGTAGTGCTGTGCCAAAGCATTTAGGCTGGACCAAAAAACGAAATTGTTCTTGTGATGCTGTTCTCACTCCGTCTTAAAGCTGCTGCCTGCCCCCTCCCTTATTCGTAATACACACCTCTCACCTGCATCACTCTTGCGTTGCTGCTTTCGCTCCGTCTTGAAGCTGCTGCCTGTCCCCTCCTTTTATCTGAAATAAACAACTATCGCCTACAACACTCACGTGTTGCTCTTCTCACTCCGTCTTGAAGCTGCTGCCTGCCCCCTCCCTTATCCGAATTACACACTTCTCACCTGCGTCATTTTTGCGTTGCTGCTCACGCTCCGTCTTGAAGTTGCGGCCTGTCCCCTTCTTTTATCTGAAATAAACAACTCTTGCCTACAGCACTCACGCGCTGCTGTTCTCACTCTGTCTTAAAGCTGCTGCCTGCCCCCTCCCTTATCCGAAATACACACTTCTCACCTGCATCATTATTGCGTTGCTGCTCACGCTCCGTCTTGAAGCTGCTCCCTGTCCCCTCCTTTTATTGAAATAAACAACTCTCGCCTACAGCACTCACACGTTGCTGTTCTCACTCCCTCTTGAAGCTGCTGCCTGCCCCCTCCCTTATCCAAAGTTCAATATTCTCACCTGCATCACTCTTGCGTTGCTGCTCACGCTCCGTCTTGAAGCTGCTCCCTGCCCCCTTGCCTTGCTCTCCCTCCTCCACTGCAAGGCCTCCAGGATTTGCAACGGGAGGGGGGCGGTTGGCAGGGAGAATGTGCAGCAGGCGACCCTGCGTTTTTGCATTTTTCGTAGAGTGTTCTTGACACAATGCAGCCTCGTAGATAGTAAGTTGTAAAGTTGCAGGCGACGGGAGCAGGGCATTTGTCGTAGAGTGTTCTTGACACAATGTAGCTTCGTAGATAGTAAGTTGTAAAGTTGCAGGCGACGGGAGCAGGGCATTTGTTGTAGAGTTTTCTTGACACAATGCAGCCTCGTAGAGAGTAAGTTGTGTAACGTTGCAGGCGACAGGAGCAGGGCATTTGTTGTAGAGTGTTCTTGACACAATGCAGCCTCGTAGAGAGTAAGATGTGTAGCGTTGCAGGTGACAGGAGCAGAACATTTGTCGTAGAGTGTTTTGGACACAATGCAGCCTCGTAGAGATTAAGTTGTGCAACGGTGCAGGTGACAGGAGCAGGGCGGTTAGCAGGGAGGACGTGCATTAGGTGCCCTGTGAGCGTTGTTTCATCATCATGCAGTAGCCTATGGTTTATTGCAGCGTAATAGTAAAGAAGGCCCAGCAGTGATAAACGCAGGAGGGGCCCTGTGAGTGTTGTTTCATCATCATGCAGTAGCCTGTGGTCTATTGCAGCGTTATTGTAAAGAAGGCCCAGCGGTGATAAACGCAGGAGGGGCCCTGTGAGTGTTGTTTCATCATCATGCAGTAGCCTGTGGTTTATTGCAGCGTGAATGTAAAGAAGGCCCAGCGGTGATAAACGCAGGAGGGGCCCTGTGAGTGTTGCTTCATCGTCATGCAGTAACCTGTGGTTTATTGCAGCGTGAATGTAAAGTAGGCCCAGCGGTGATAAACGCAGGAGGGGCCCTGTGCCAGTGAAGGTGACGAAAAAAGGAGAATTGTTGCAGGGCAATAGGCCATTGCTTGCATCCGATGACAGGACAGAAAACAGCATCAGAAATGTGTAGGGTTGGCCAGATACATATATATGTATTGTATATATACGGTGCATATACGGTATTTTTGGCATGGAAATCACCAGATATACGGTCATATACGGTGTATATATATATATATATATATATATATATATAGTTCTGGCCAACCCTAGAAATGTGTTAGCGAGTGTAGGGGGCATGGTGGTTTATGTAAAGAAACAACCCGGCTCACGTATAGAAACAACTTCTTTCAGAATGACAGGACAAAACATAGGCACTGATTGCTACTAGCAACATGCAGCTGAAATAAAGTCAAACGATGGTGGGACTGGAAAAACAAGGATTAGGGGAATTCTGGTAAGACATGTGCTTGACAGAAGAACGCCTTATATGCAGCTTTTAAAGATCATAATAATTAAATTATAAGACAATAGAAATTATTCTTATCAGAATGAACATTCCTATTAAAATGTGCATAATAGGTTAACAACCCTACCTGTGGCTCCTTTTCCTTGATTAATTGTGGGTGGTTTTTCACTACATGCGTGGTTTTCTTTTTTTCCTACCTGAAATATCTGGCCGCCCAACTGCTGGTACGCATTCACATGCAGCTTTTAATTATAAACAGTATTAACACAACGTAAGACAATAGGTGATGACCCTACCTGAAATATCTGGCCGTCCACCCGCTGGTACGCATTCACATGCAGCCTTTATTACTAATAGTATTAACATAACGTAAGACAATAGGTGATAACCCTACCTGAAATATCTGGCCGTCCAGCTGCTAATACGCATTCACATGCGGCTTTTAATTATAAACAGTATTAACACAACGTAAGACAATAGGTGATAACCCTACCTGAAATATTCGGCCGTCCAGCTGCTGGTACGCATTCACATGCATTTTATTACTAATAGTATAAACATAAGACAATAGGTGCTGACCCTACCTGAAATATCTGGCCGTCCAGCCGCTGGTGCGCATTCACATGCAGCTTTTAATTATAAACAGTATTAACATAAGACAATAGGTGCTGACCCTACCTGAAAAATCTAGCCGTACAGCTGCTGGTACACATTCACATGCAGCTTTTATCACTAATAGTATTAACATAACATAAGACAATAGGTGAGAACCCTACCTGAAATATCTGGCCGTCCAGCTGCTGGTACGCATTCACATGCAGCTTTTAATAATAAACAGTATTAACATAAGACAATGAGTGATGACCCTACCTGAAAAATCTGGCCGTCCAGCTGCTGGTACGCATTCACAGCGTCCGTGGGAACCACGAAGAGCACGTACGCTATCCCCTTGGACCGTTTAGTTTCCCTGTGCAAGATAATATCCACACATGGCAGTGGCGAGTGTCAGGTAACGTGTGGCGTCCCTGTGCGAGGCAGAACACATACACAGGGATGGCCAGAACCGTATATATGCACCATATATGACCGTATATTTCGTAATTTCCCAGCCAAATTTATCGTATATACACCGTATATATATGGTTCTGGCCAACTTTACACACACACACAAACACACACACGCACACACACACACAGTGGCAGCAAGCATAAAGCTAACAGAATGCCGAAACACATGTTTGCCTGACGCATGCAGTAAGCAGGCCTTAACAGCCTCCAGTTTCCGTCCCTTAACAACTCTGCTGAACACGTTCAGTATGCTGCAAAGGTTACTCTGCACACACATCACCCAAATAAACTCAGTATGCTGCAAGGGTTACTCTGCGCACACATCACCCAAATAAACTCAGTATGCTGCAAGGGTTACAACTCTGCGCACACATCACCCAAATAAACTCTACCAAACAGTCCCGACAAGCTCCTAACCAACTCCCTCCAAAAACATGCACATATCTCGACACAGCACCTCACTCATACGCACCTCAACAAATTCCTAACCAACTCCCAACAAATTCCTAACCAACTCCAAAACATCCACCAATCTTGACAAAGCACCTCACGCATACACACCTCAACAAATTCCTAACCAACTCCAAAACATCCACCAATCTTGACAAAGCACCTTACTCATACACACCTCAACAAATTCCTAACCAACTCCCAACAGATTCCTAACCAACTCCAAAAACATCCATCAATCTTGACAAAGCACCTCACTCAACCACACCTCAACAAATCCCTAACCAACTCCCAACAAATCCCTAACCAACTCCAAAACATCCACCTATCTTGACACAGCACCGCACTCATAACCCTTTAACCCAAAAAGCTCCAGCAAACAATCACCGCACATTCCACCCCCCCTTCCAAATATACAAAGGGTTGGCCAGAATCGTGTATGCGCATTGTATAGGACCGTACATTTGGATTTGATTTTCCTGCCTAGAGTATCGTATATACACCACATATATATAAGGTTCTGGCCAACCCTACCATTCGAAGTACACCCACCTATCAAGCACCACGTGCACCTCGCTGACATCCCCATACTCCCCAAACAGCTCCGCCAGGTCCGCCTCGCTCGCGCTGTACGTCAGGTTGCGCACAAACAGGCGGCCGGTGTCTGCGATGAGGTCGGCAGGGTCGCCCCCATCTGTGACAGCCTCAATGACGTGAGCCCCTGTGCCATTTCCCTGGTAGCTCCCGTCTGGTACAGTCCCTGAAGGGGGACCAGGTAGCACCCCCCCCTCCCTCCCTTCCTCTTCCCTCCCTTCTTTGTCACTCCCTCTTCCTTCCGCACCATCCTCACTCTCCTCTCCCTCTTCTGAACTCCCCGCACTGCCACCGTCAGAGCCACCCCCCCCCTTTCCATCAACAACCATAGGTCCAG
>Ga0307948_1002078_pt1 | contig 14447 bp, 16 predicted proteins | sample OrgLakmetagen280_FD_201824 | JGI IMG/M metagenome (GOLD analysis project Ga0307948, IMG submission 201824) | Saline water microbial communities from Organic Lake, Antarctica - #280 | ecosystem: Environmental > Aquatic > Non-marine Saline and Alkaline > Saline | place: Antarctica: Organic Lake...
ACACTTTGATGTGTTTTTGCCTACTTCTTCTCGTGTCTGTAAGGTTAGCATTTTCCAGTTGCGTCACAGCCCTTTTTTTACTTGGTTTGTTTTGAGGTTTACCTCGTTCTCATAGATTGAGCAGCCATTCCAGGTTGAATGCCTTTGTAATCCAAACTAAACTACCACTAATTGGGCTGTACTACGAGAATGTGGACATGAACCGTTGCAGTTCTACTAGTTTCGGTCAGCTGTAGAGCTTTTCAATAATAGTATGCTTATTCACTTTGCGGAGGGTATTCCAGGCTGATCTCAATTTACAGCCTCGTTCAAGTGCCTGCTGGAACGTTTAGTGTGACTGCTCATCAATTGCTAGAATGATCATAATGATTTGAGAAGTTCTATAGGCCGTGTCCTGAGACTCTCAGAGGCTCACAACGGTCACGGCGGTGTCTACATGAAGCTGAGGGGTTTTAACACACCTCTATACATATGACAGCCCCTAGGTTGTTATAAACACTTATTATACAAAACTTTTACATAAGGTTGAATACTTAGCTCAGCACAGGCTCCTAAAACACGTAAACACCTGAGTTGAAGTGCGGTTGAAATGTATCAGCCGCATTTCAATCATTTCAACCGCATATTAACCGAGCCAGGAAATTTCTGACAAAGGACATCGGGTTTGTGAGGTGATGAAACATTTCACCTTTTTGTTTACACCTTTTTCGAGGACTTTTCAGCAGCCAAAAAAAATTTTGGCTGGCTAAGACCAGTCAGCCGATGAGCCAAACAAACTGGCTGAAGGTCGGCCTCCATTGTAGTTTACTCAATGCTCAGCCCGATAATCAACCTCCCGGCACGTGCAGGCTCAAGATACGCATCACAGCCTTCTTGGCAGTGTTTATACTTCTTTATACAAATGCCGGAAACAGCTTGCATCTGACTAGCTCTTATAATTTCTGCAACCTAGAACGCTGGCGGCGAGATAAATACCAAATAATCCTATTCGAACAAGAAAAAATGTCCGTTTGTGAGCAATGGGTTTATACACCAATAAGTGTTTAGCTAGGGCTGCTGTACATGATGATTGATTTCAAATCGAAGGGAGGCAATTCAGGGGCATGATTAATGACGGCCTAGTTTACACCAGGAGACATAGTCACGAAAATAGGAGAGCTACATGAGGCAATATTGCTAGGTCCCACTTAATAGTTAGCGGTGGTGATGGAGTCTGCGCTGCCAAAGGTGTCATCCCACACCTGTAGGAAATACAGTGCAGCAGGATGGTTTCAGTGCTTATTTATGTACACTTTTTTCAAGGTCCCTTGGGCATCCATGTTTCCACTAAAGAGAAGGTAGACGAAGACTGCATATTACAATTGCTGTTGGCACTCAAATCACTCACCGTGTGGAACCAGCCCTCCTTTTTATCAACTCTCTGGTAGGTGTGAGAGCCGAAGAAATCACGTTGGGCCTGCATAAATTGTATTTGGAGTGCAATCAAGATAACATGTATGATGCGTCTCATCCTTGCAGCCATCAAGGCTACTTCACGCACCTCATTATCAAGGTTAAACTTGCAATCTTTGCCTGTGATCTATCTATGAAGCAGCCTCATTTTATCATTGCCTTCTTCTGCACACACGCGCACGCACACATTCACACACGTAGGCACGCATGCACACGAACATGTTAACACGCACACCTGCACCAAATTAGCAGGCAGGCGCTCTCGGCGGTAGGTATCGAAGTAGGATAAAGAGGCACCAAAGCCTGGGACGGGGACACCAGCGTTGATGGCAACGCCCACCTGGACAAACAAATAACGACACGCGTCAACAATACAACGCGTCAAGTGCTAGTAGTGCAGAGACAGCTAGCAAGCAACTAGATGCGCTGATGGCCTGAAGTTGGTTACACGGGTGCTCATTCCTCGTACATATAATAAGCTGACAGATGCACTATAAGCATGCAAGCATGACCCACCACTCTGCGCCAGCCGGCATCGCGCTGCGCAATCTTCTTGGCAAACTCGGGGTCCACTAGTAGGTTGGGTAGCTCAGGGTTGCGCTTGTAGGCATCGTGGATTTCTTCTAGAAAAACAGCGCGAATGATGCACCCGCCCTGTGAAAAGGATTCAGCACAAAGAGGGAGGTGCTCAAAACATTGACAAGGAAGAAGAGTAGTCCTGACGTTTGTTCATTCGTATGAAAAAACAGTGAAGTCCAAGTACGTACTTTTCGTTGTAAAGTAATATAAATGGTGTGTTCCGGCACAGAGTTTGCCATCCTTGTTACATGTTTTTAGTCATAACACGTACCTTCCAGATGCGGGCGAGACCACCCAGGTTGACACCCCACTTCTCCTCTTGGCTCTTTGCCTTGATGATGTTCAAGCCCTGTATGAGAGAAACATGCACGCATGGTGAGCGCTCTTGAGTAGGGCCCTGAGTCACAGGTTGAGCGGCACTTACAGTCTGTGGTCACTAAGTCATGAGTTCAACCGCGAACATGGTGCAAAATCAAGCCTTGGCCACCTGTCTCACCTGAGCATATGAGCAAATCTTTGATGCGTAGAGGGCAGCCGCGACGTCTTCAATCAGTTGCGCCTTGCTGATGCCAGGAACGGTGGTCGGAGCGTTCAGGTTCAAGGTGCTGTACAACTGCAAAAGCAGACATGATTACCAGGGGGGATCAATCTTATGTATAATGTTTAGTGCAATTTTTACCATGATGGGTGAACGTACGGACTGGTAAGCGCTTTCCCTGAAAAGAGACTTGTGCGAAGCGTTGCTAGCAAAACTGAATTGTTGGCACAGTTGCTTGCACGACAGCTATGCCTGAAAAGCAGTGAGCAAGATATCTAGGTAAGCAACCCAGATGCACCTTACCAGGGATACGTGTGTCAATCATGTGCTGTTGATGTAAACCCACCTTGGCAGCAGCAACACGCTCTTCCTTGATAGCACTCATGTAACGACCATCCAGGGAGGCAGTGATGGTGGGAGCGGCCACACTGAGCTCAGCTGCCTGTTGCACAGTCCACTTGCCTGTGTGATGTGGGGACACAAGAGCGGAAATGAAAAGTTGCTATAAGCCTGGCATTTGTGTTTTGTTGGTCATGGTGGAAGGTTGGAATGACTTTGCGCAATCTGTCGTACCAGAAGCAGGTGCAAAATAAAGAATCATCATCGTGTAAACGGAAGATATAAAAAGGATCCAAACAGGTACCACGAAGTTTTACACATATTCACTTAATGCAAGCCTCTGTCTGGGCCGTCACTTATTTCTTTCACTACTGGCAGTTGGATATTTACTTAAAGAATGCCGCAAGCAATGAGCAGGCTTGATAGAGCCAACACCAGCTGAGCAAAGAGCGCTTGCATTGATTCTTAACTGGCTCACGCTGGCACAAGCCTGCTGGTAGTGAACACAAAAGGCTCGTAACAGCACGCACCTGTGCCCTTGCTGCCCGTCTGGTCCAGGATCTTGTCTACCAGGAAGCCATCAGCCTGGAAGGGAACAGGAGGAAAAAATGGTTTTTGGACTGAATTCTTAGAAAACAGCTTTTTAATTCAGGGAAGGGGTGTGCAGTGTATAAAAGCAGTTTCTGCATTATAATACGAGCGGCTGAGCCATCAATGGATTTTTATTGGCAACATTGCTGCATATTGTTATTATTGTCGGCAACAATTGACTATCAAGCCTATAGGTCAGTTTGCGTACATTTTGTTTACAAGGGTGATGAGTGATGAGAGTCTAACAGATTCAGCTCGCAAGGAGAAGACTAGGTCTTGGTTGCAGGGCTTGTGCCTGTTGGGTTGCTTGATCACAGTACAACAAAGTCGAGGCCACACACCTCAGCATCCTTCTTTGCCATGATAATGGATGTGATCTCCACCAGGAAAGAGGCTAGATCCTTGCCCTGGGGAAGTGAAGTATGGGAAACAAGACAAATTCAGGCTTTTAGAACGACCAAGAGACACATCAGATAGCCAAACATTCTGATGATGCACGGTTGGACAATCGGACTGAATCAAGAAATTGCGGGAAGATACCGCACATTCTCATCCTGACTCAGGTGATTAGCCAGCAGGAGTACCAATGATATGCAACCTCAAGTTGCATTTATCCTCCCACCTTGTTCCACTTGTCAAACACAGCGGCGAGCTCTTCATTAGTCAGGCCCCCCACAGTCTTGAGGATGTCATACGCTTCACTGATGAGCTGCATGTCCCCGTACTCAATGCCATTGTGCACCATCTTGACGTAGTTCCCGCTGCCTCCATCGCCAATATACATCACACAGGGTCCATCGTCCACCTAGCATTATGTTTTGCGCACAAGCACAAATGGTTCGGCGTGCTCGACTCGTAAAGAAGATGAGACAAATTAACCCTATGAGAGGAAGAAAATCCGTGTCTGTGCATAAAAACCACATACCTGTGCAGCCACCTTCTCCACGATGTCTTTGATGTACGTGTAGGCCTCAGGGCTGCCACCAGGCATCATGGAAGGCCCTGCTCAGCAACATAAGAGCTGGGTCAGCAATCCAACATAATGTGCGCTCAACAGCATTTCAGCAAGTGACAATTGGCTGCTTATCGTGCGCTCCTTCTGATCACGCATACACACTTCCCATAACGCACCGCGGCGAGCACCCTCCTCTCCTCCTGACACACCCATGCCCAAATAGAGCAGGCCCTTCTCTGCCACCATGGCCTTGCGCTTGTCAGTGTTCTCATACCTGAGCGTGCGTGTGTGTATGTGTGCGCGTGTACGTGCGTGTTTTGTGTACGTGTGTGTATGTGTGTGTGCGCGTGTTTGCATGCGTACATGTGAAAATGTGTGTATTTAGGGGACACGCATTTGTGAATGTGTGTGAGTGCACGTGTACATATGTTTGTGTGTGTTTACGTGCGAGTGAGCATTACATCACAAGTGCTCATATTTACCATTCATTGCCTCCATCAATGATGATGTCTCCGGGCTCCATGTGTTGCATCAGCAGCTCAATAGTCTGGTCCACAGGTGCGCCTGCCTTGACCAAGATGATGACACGCCTGTTCAGTGTCCACCATGTGAAACCCAGTGAGTGCTGAGTGAGGGTTGAGGGTCTCAACAACAGTAGAGTGCTAAAATTACAGAGGACAGCAGGTGGCTATGAACACACAGCTGAGTCATGGGCAGTTGAATTCCTCCCTTCTTCCACCCCTGACTTCACACCTGGGCCTCTCCAGGGACGCCAGGAAGTCCTTCACATCCTTGTAACCGGACAGCTTTTCGCCGAGGCCTGTTTGTGAATTGGAAAAGGCAGGTTTGCTGAGCGACCTGACTCAGGTACTTGAGCTCAAAGTGGGCCCCGAGCGAAAAGGGCGCTCCTCCCCGGAGAGCCAGGGTCAAGAGTTCTCTCTTGAGAGTTGATCAGGGTGCATTCCCCTTGTGTACCTTCTTTTTGAGCCCGGGACACGGCAGCCTCGGTCTTCTCGTAGGAGCGGTTGTACACGGAGATGTTGAAACCCTTCTCCGCGACGTTCAGGGCAAGGTTCTGAGAATGGGCAGTGTGAGGGGAGAGCTGGGTTACAAACGTGTGATCGGTGCTGACATCGGACATAGTGGGGCAGGGAGGTACAGGGGAGCTGAGCAAGATATAATGACGCTCGACGCCGTGACTCGCCTGTCCCATGACTGCCAGACCGACCAGGCCGATGCTGGACTTCGTGGCGCTGGAGGGCTCCATGGTCGCTGCTGCGGTGGGACGGAGCGTCTTTCGGGTCTGTCGGGCACGCTGAGCGACGACGCGAGTTTGAGCACTGGCACTACGATTCAGCAATTTTTGTGATTGCATCTTTGGAAATTTTTTGTGCAATTGGAGGGAGGTCTCACTTTGAAGCAGTGTTCAAAATCCACCAGAACAACCAACTCTTCAACTCTTTATCTCGTGTTCGTGAACGTGAAGAATGACAAAAAAATCGAGCTTGCATACAAAAATCGTGCTTGCACACGCACGCGCGGGGCAAACCATGAAAGCTAAAAGCGACAGCAAAGTATTGAGCCAGCTCAGTGACTAGTATATAATTAGGCTTTGTGCGATCTTGTTGTTATTATTTTGCGCAGATCTGGCTCGGCGGCGGTCAAAAACAGTTTAAATAGGTATTTATAGTCGTCTTAATTTTAATCAATACACACACACACACTACTGTTAATGTCTGGTTTTGAGGTGCGTCCAGTGCAAGGATACAACACACACACGCACACACACACACACACACACACACACAAACACACACACATACACACACGCATACACACACACACACACACACACACAAACACACACATAAACACACACACACACACACACACACACACACAAACACACACATACACACACACACACAACACACACACACATGTACACACTCGCGTGCACACACACGCTTAAAGGAGCAAACACACATTATCATGTACAAGATGTGCTCAGTGATTAACTTTTGTGCGCTCATGCTCTTACACACACTGAATCAAAGCTCATATGCACGTGCATTATGCTCATGCACCCAAAATCGTGCAGGACCTCGGGTTGGACCCCCGGCTTTTGAGGTCTTTAGCAAAGAAGGGCTTCAACAAGCCAACGCCGGTGCAGCTGGAGGCCATACCCAAAACCTTAGAGGGCAAGGACATTGTTGCCAGGTTTGTGTGCGCAAGATTCCTTTGTGTATGTGACAGGCGGGCAGCAAATTCCATGCCCTTGGACATGCCTATTTAATCATTTGTCGTGCTTGTCCTCACAACTAGCTGCAATGCAGTGCCTGTTTAATTCTTCTGGACATGCCTTTTCTGTTCCTTGCTCACCCTCATGCTTCTCATGCTCCACTCTCTAAACAACCCAGGGCTCGTACCGGCAGCGGCAAGACGCTAGCTTACCTCCTGCCAGCACTCCATCGCATCCTCCTCGCTTCAGCACATACTTCCACCAGCAGTGGTGCCCCGGTTGCAGCTGCGGCGAGTACTGGAGGCAGTTTTCAGGCTCTCATCCTTGTTCCCACGCGTGAGCTGTGCGAACAGGTGCGCTCAAGGTTTAGTGGTGCCTCCAGCACTGCTACTTGTGTTTACAACGGTGCTTGCAACTTGTTCTCATGTGGCATGTGATTGGGGTTGCGTTTGTGTGATTACATTAGTGCATGTGTGCCTGTGTGTGTGCCCCTGAGTGTGTAGGTGCGTGCGTAGGTGCGTGCCTACGTGCATTTGTGAGCGTGTATGTGTGTATATATATATGATGTGAATATATATAATATATATCGTGCGTGTGGGTGTGTGTTTGTTTGCCTGTGTGCGCCTGTATGTGCTCATATATGAAGGTGCGTATGTGTGTACTTGCGTGGGCGTGGGCATACATTGTTGTATTTGGTTGCTGCTTGAAATTGAATGGTGTGAGAAAGTCCAAGGCTTGAGGCTGTCTCGAGAAGGATTCCAGAACTAAGACGCAATGGCTGGTCGTGCATTCAGACATTCAGACGTCACTCCTTTTGTCTGTCTTCCCCTTAGGTGCGGCAAGAAGCAACGGATGTGGCAGCGCTGTGTGGTTCAGAGGTGACCGTGACTGCTCTGGTAGCAGATGCAGGGCCAAACATGAAAAGGGCCATTGCCACTGCCGGAAATCTGGTGGTGTCCACTCCTGGTGAGTCTGCAGTGCTGCTTTTGCACTTACCAACGCTCCCACATTTCACGCATCACGCTGCCTGACCGCTGAGCTTGCATGCTTTGATCTCACCGTGCCTCCTATCTTTGGTGCTTCCTGATCCATGCATCACCCTAACACACATTCAAATCCTTGCAGGCCGTGTCGCAAAGGCTTTGCAGGATGGCGCGCTCCCAACCACTGCCTTGACTTCTAGGCTACAGGTGAGTGGGCCTTTCCTTTCTCCTGTCTTAGACCTCTCGACCACGAACTGAATGCCTAAGCTTGATCCGCACGCCTCCCATACTGGAGCTACATCCGTGCACACTCAAATAACCAATCTGTGATTCTTTTGCAGATGCTCGTGCTGGATGAAGCCGACCTCCTGCTATCTTACGGGTTTGAGGCGGACCTGGAGTTGCTTGCTCCTCAGGTTGGTTCAGGATAGTATGGTCGTACGTGGCCCCCTCTTCCACGCCGTCTCTCGTGCTGCCAGGATGCGTTTGTGATGTAGCTAATTAAGTTAACATTCTACAGGTTTCCCCAACTTCATTTGTGCCCATTGCTTACTCCAGGTAGATGTATGATAGACCTCGCACGTGCACGTGCTCACTTGCTCTTTGTCTGCATGCTCCTTTAGCGTGTTATTTCTATGGTAAAAGTACTTCTTGCTTCCTTCTGTCCTCGACTTTACCTCAAATGCTTCTTTTCTCTGCACCTGTGCTTTATCCTGCAGTGCTCTATGGTACAAGTGTACAAGTGTGTGTGTTGTTTCCCTGTACGCCCAGTGCATTCTTCAAAAATGCAAAAATGCATGAATGGGGTCAAGCACGTTACACAGGTGGTGCTTAATGTGGCTTCAGATATGCAAACTCTGGCAAGTCACCTGATCCAGCTCTGCACGCTCGCACACTAGTAGGGTCGGCCAGATCCGATCATACACGCTCTGTATATGCATACACTCCGTATGTGACCATATACCTGGATTCTCTCCTGCTTATTGCCTCCTTCACCCACTGTATACACACCATGCATTTGTACGTTGAAATGTTTAAATTGTAAGATTGTAAGGCTCCGATCAATCCTACACACTTGCGGTGCAGATTCCACGTGCCTGCCAGTGCATGCTCATGAGTGCTACGCTCAGCCCTGAGGTGGAGCGACTTACGCAGATGGTGCTCCACAACCCTGTGACCCTAAACCTCATGGAGGCCAGCGCCTCTGCCAATGGGGCTGCTGGTGACCTAGATGCCGGCTCTGGTGCGTTTGGAAAGAATGTGTGTCAACTTCCCAGCGCCTGCACGTAGCAAGCACCACCTGAAGCTACCTGCAACCATGCTCCACGCTTTTAAGCACGTAAGGGCCACATCGGTGCTGAGGAGGAGAAGTTTGTGGGATCTGAATTTGCAGTATAAGTAGTGAGTCTGCAATTTGAGGTTGTGCAATTTGAATTGGTATTTGCAATTCAAACTTGCCTTGATGCTTATGTCAGGGCACGTGCCTGCTCATACACATCTCTTTTCACCCTAAGAATGAATGGCAAGCGGTACTGTGCTGATACTTTTTATTGAAGTTCTGTGATTTTGCCCAGTGTCTGTGCAATGCAGGGGTTCTAGTTTTGTGTGCCTTGCGCCTAGTGAGGCACGCCATCCTATGTCCGGTGTTGCTTTTCATCCTGTTTGCATGTCCTGTGTCTCCTGCCTCTAAAGCTTCTTGTGATTAGGACTGATCTCCTGCTGTCTGTCCTCACACATGTAGGCGTACCCTCCACGATTGAGCACTTTTACTTTGACTGTGCCACCTCTGCGGACCGATTGCTGGTCACCATGGCTGTGCTACGCCTAGGGCTAGTCCGCAAAAAGACACTTATCTTTGTTAACACAGTCGACCAGGTGGGTGTGTTTTCACCAGCTGATTTTCCCAAACGGGTGAGCAGCCGGCGCACTGAGCTGCTCCTCTTTGCCTTTTGACAGAGTGCTGAAGTGCTCCTTTGGCCCTGAAGCTCTAGAGTGAGCCTCTGAAAAAAGCCGGCTGCTGTGCCTTTTACCACATCACGATCTGACACTGAACAAGCTGACTACCCTTGTCATTCCGTGACTACCCTTGTCATTCCGTGACTACCCTTCTTTCCTCCCCACACACAGGCTTACCGTGTCAAGCTGTTCCTCGAGAGCTTTGGTGTCAGAGCAGCCCTGCTCAATGCTGAGCTTCCCCTCAACTCGCGCTCCCACATCCTGCACTCCTTTAACCGAGGCCTCTTTGACCACCTTATTGCCACAGGTCTGCCAAAATCTGTTTTTGCCATTTGCGCTTTGCCCGCTCAAGAGTTGTGTCTTGGGCAGGGCACGTCAAGCCAGCTGAATGCCGAGCGAATGTCTAGACCTTGTTGGGTTAGAGTGCTGCACACCACAGTGATTGCAGTTGCCTGCAAACGCTCTTCAAACGAGCAGAATTGCGTAATATATTTGTTTGGTAAGAGCATGCGTCATAGTTTGAAGTCTATCGCTTGAAGTGGCATTGCATTCACAGTTAACTCGACAGCCTTGCGCCTTGCCTGCCACCTTCCTGCAGATGATGTGCATGCCCCATCCCATGATGCCGCTGCCGCTGCCAAGGCCAGCAAAAAGGAGAAGCAGCAGCAGCAGAAGGGCAAAGACAGGGGTGCAAAGAGGAAGGGGGCTCAGAAGGACGAGGAGTTTGGAGTGACCAGGGGCATCGATTTCAAAGGAGTGCACACCGTCATCAATTTTGACCTGCCATCAAGCAAGGAAGGCTACGTGCATAGGGTTGGGCGTACGGGTAAGTGGGAGACAGCGCCGACATGCCTGTACAAGTTACGTAGTATTTGGATATAGCCTATATATCATAAAGGTCACATAATTTGGTCGGTCGCTCTTGTGCCACTCTTCTGCTTAAATCAGACGTCCAGTGATCACCGCTGTCTAGGTAATCCCGACAAGTCCCCCTTACCAAAGCCTCCACAAAAATGCGCACCTTGCACGCATGTGCATGCAGGCAGGGCAGGGCATTCGGGATCGGCAATCACGCTTATGGTGCCCGGCAATGCGGGATTCAAGGCTGAGCTGGAATGCATGCTCAGCCCGGCAAAGTCGGCTGCAGCAGAGGCAGCGCAAGGTGAGCTTATCTTAGATTTAAGGGGAGAAAAAGCGGAGAGGAGGAGCGGAACTCTTTCATGTACGTGTGTGTTAAAAAGAAGTGATACCTCAGGGTGGCAGGACACTGCAAGCTCCTGCCATTTCAGGATTGCAGCTGCTCCATGCTGTTTTCAGCCAAAGAGCTCGCCGTACCATTCCACTTGATAACGTACTCACATCTGTTTCAATTTAACAGTACTCTTTCATGCTCTTCCACTCTACTACACACACTTTTTAATTGCAGCCGAGGGTGGTGAGGCCATTGTGAGCGATGATGAAGCGGGCCAGCAGGGGGGGAGCAGCAGCAGCGACAGTGAGGACGAAGGAAACCAAGGGGGCAGCCAAGGGGGGAAGGGGCAGCCCCTGAGGCCCTTCCTGCGTCTCAGCAAGGCCCAGGTAGCTTGCACGCCGCCTTCGTCTGCCACTTTAGATTACCTGGTTTATGCTGATGCCTGCAAAAGCGAAGGAGTTTTACAATGCTCAGTATCAAAGTGGCTTCCTCGCCTTGCTTAATATGCCTGCACATACTTCCAAAGGTTCACTTGTCCTTTTTGCCCATCCCCCATTTCTGTAGTGTGCTTTTGAATAACACTGCCTTGGCCTGCCTTTCCAGTTTCATTTGTGGAGTTCCCCTCTTGTTTACCTCAATATTCATCGATTGTGCACACCACCTGCCCATTCAGGTTGAGTCACTACGGTACAGAGGGGAGGATGTGGCACGCTCCATAACACGCAATAGCATCAAGGAGGCCCGCCAGAGAGAGCTAAAGGCAGAGCTCTTGAACAGCGCGAAGCTGAAGGTGAGTGGGTTGCGGCAGTAAAAAAGGATAAATGAAAGTTGGTGCAAGTTTAAATGCAGCTGATTCACCATGCTGATTCTTTGCGCTGCTGCTGCTGTAACAATCAAGCCCGTGCTTATTGCAACCAGTAAACCTCATTGAACACAACAGAAACAGAGGTTGCCAGAGGCAGCGGCATGTCATATGATTAGCCATAAAACTCACGGGCTCCTTCTCTGTACACGGTTGCCCCTGCAGGACTACTTTGAGGATCATGCAGCTGAGCGACAGCTGTTGCGGCATGACAAGCCTTTGCATAAAACACCACAGGTGGGTGTATGGAAGTGAGGGTATGGAAGCGAGGGCTAGCAGTGCACTGTAAAGCTTTGAATCCCCTTGCCTTATTGCGTGGTAATAATGGAGCGCTTGAATTGCACTGTCCTGATGAAAAGTATGCAGCCCAGTAAATGGTGTGCGCCCTCTTTCAGTAATTCTGCAGTTGTTGCAGATAACAGGATTCCTGATTAGAAGAGTCATCGACCATCGTCAGCCGGGACGACTTTTTGTTTTCAGTCCATCAGCCAAAGTTGAGAGTAAAGCTTGGTCTTAACATCTGGCACATAGCTGAATTTGCAAAGGAATGCCTTCTCTGCAACAACATTATACTTGCCCCATCTTGCTTCCGGGCATTACAGGCCCCTCACCTTCGCCATGTGCCCGCTTACCTCAAGGATCCAAATCTGATCAAGGCAAAATCCTCGGTAAGAGCGCTTTTGTTTGTTGTTTGTTTAGTGGTGCATCTCCTTCACCACCCAGAGCCTCTGCGTGTCCTTGTCCATGCATACAGCAGGCAAGAGAACGGTGCATGCAGCCCATGTAACCCATGCTAGTTGTTGAAGCACTTTTTGTGAAGTACTTTATTCCTTAGTTGATGTAGATGTCAGCTTGATGGAAGGGAACATCATCCTTCTGGTGTCTGATGCGTTTACTCGTGGAGTTTGCAATTCATTGCATGCTCAAGTCAACATCAAATGCATTGTATGTGGTTGCAGACTGGAAATAACAGTGAAGGACGCCCGATGCTGCCTCGACGAAAAGCACGCAAGTTGCCTGCCCCACCAGGTGCGGCCCTTTATTTCAATTTAGGGTCAAGCTGAAGGTACAAGGGTTAGTGCTCTTCTTTGCAGTAATTAAGTCACTTTTGCTGTGCCTCTTTGCAAATATAGAGGCATCCATCGAAGGTACCACATCAGCCTCGTTTGCTAGCGGCCAGGGTGACCCATTAAAGTCTGTGAAGGGCTTTGCTCGGGCGCCCAAGAGGAGAGGACACCACGATGAGGAGATGACAGAAATGGAGGTGAGCCGCATTTGTCTGTGTGAACCTGCCTGTAAGATAACGCTGACCGACAAACAGTTAAGTAGATGTTAATTGTCCTCCAGCAACGCATCTGCAATGAGATTTGTGAAACAAGCGTATCTGACATTTATGTTAGAGCCCTAAAATAAGGAAGTAGATTCAGAAATGCCTCCTTGCAGCAGCAGCATTTTGCCAAACGCATTTTGTGCCTAATGCTGTATGACATGCACCCAGAAACGAGCATCTGAAGCTGGAATGAAGGAGGCACGCAAGAAGGCCAAGCAAGAAGGAAATTTACCCAAGATTGCAGCAGCTGCACGAGCGAAAAACGCGCAGCACAAGTTTAAACGAAATCGATGAGCAAGGCAGCTTGGCAATTATCTATGGCACGAATTATATAATCAGTTTGGCGCCAAGCTGCTATTTAACTTGCTAAAACACCATGTATTATGGCAGTACAGTATTTATGGGCTGTTGACACAAACAAGTACCTTATTTGCGCGTGTGTGTGCCTTCATCAAGCTTAGCTATTTCAAGCTTGCAGTTTCAGAGCACCAAGAATACATCTGCACACGACCAAATCCTTCACCAGCAGACAAAAAGGCCCAGTCACTGAGTGTAAGGAGAATATAAGTAGTAACAAATAGTCTGGAGTGCGTACCAGGCTCAAACAAGCAAGAGCGCCAGCCAGACACAAAAACTGCGGAGCCAGCTAACTTTTGAGGGCTCAAACAGACCATCTGACCATTGCCAGTCTCTGCAAGTATCTTTTTGGTTGCTGCAAATATTGCTGTTGCCCTGCCGACAGGTAACGTAAAATAAGATAGCCAACCTAAAGTATCAGCTAACGCCATGGTAAACACTTCCGGCATGGATCAGGAAAATTTACTGTTATAGGATGAACACTCCACAAAGTCAGACAAAAAGAGAAAAGAAGAACTACGCTCTACGGGCAGTGTTAACCACTCCCCGCATTGATCAAATTAGTTTTTAGTTTAGTTTGGATTACAAAGGCCTCCAGCCTGGCATGGCTGCTCAACCTATAGGTCCCAACAAATAAATCAATCAAAAAAGATCGACAGCTGCACTAATAAATTTGTAAACTTCTGAGTAATGTTGAAAAACAAAACCTTTGATATCACCTTCAGAAATATTATCAAATAAGTGGATAAACTGGTGCCGTAAATGTCCTGTACCGATACATGAAAAAATGACGTGCTTCGTATCTTGAATATAATCCCCGTTTTCACACAAATTGCAAACACATGCACTCCTGTCCGGACTCCTGCCATATAAACCAGTTTCACACTTCAACCCATGTCCTCGAATCCTGAACCGAGCCACGTTCTTCATGACACTTTTGCTCAGAGCCATCTTCAAATACTCCGGCAAGACAAATGGTGCACGTGCATCAGAAACCGGTCTCTCAGGCAGAGCAAACCAGTTTTGATAAGCCACAGACTTTTAACCAAGAGCAAGGATCTTGACCATGTG
>Ga0307948_1002081_pt1 | contig 14435 bp, 11 predicted proteins | sample OrgLakmetagen280_FD_201824 | JGI IMG/M metagenome (GOLD analysis project Ga0307948, IMG submission 201824) | Saline water microbial communities from Organic Lake, Antarctica - #280 | ecosystem: Environmental > Aquatic > Non-marine Saline and Alkaline > Saline | place: Antarctica: Organic Lake...
AAGGGACAGCAGCCCCCCCTGTTCAGTCCCACTTCTTCCTTGCAGTACGTACATGTACTCACCCCCCCCCCTTTTAAAAAGTTTTATTTTACAGAGAAAAAAAGCAACCACTCCCCAGGAGGTGCCAGAAAAAAAATGTTGGATAGGCACGTATGATTATTGGGCTGGACAGGTGGGGGCTGCTGACCACTCCAATTTCTGATGAAATACACCTCGACAATATACTAGAAGGTAGTTTTACCTTTTACGCCAACAAATGATGTGCCCTAGTCAAAACCTACCATATGTCAAGACAATCATGCTGGCCGCCTGCGCGTATGATGCCTACTGTCGGGTAACAGTGTGGACTTCTTAACAAAGATAACGCTTGCTCTTTCTTTCACACTTCAAAGGCAGGTCAAATCCGCCAAAACACGCAGACCTGAAGAAGTGAGGCCTTGGCTCGTTCTTGGGCGTGCCAAGTTGCTGGAACTTGGTAGCATCTTGCCATTGCCAGTAGAAACGCTGTGCATTAATTATTATCGGCGTTTCCAAAGAGCAAACACCAAAGCACACGCGTAGGCAGCGCCGCCTGCACCGTCAACAAATATTTGAGTATTTTTTGGGAAAGATGGATGGTTGAACAAGACGCTGCTGGCACTGAGCTGGAGCCTAGTGATCTCCCCAAACGGTGCCATGAATGCTGCTGGTCAGAGTCCCACTCACCACTTTTTCATCTCAGGCGTCTCACCACTCACCACTTTTTCATCTCTGTACGTAGTGTGTTAGTGTGTGTATGTGTGTGTGTATGTGTGTGTGTGTGTGTTTTTGTGTGAGTATGCATGCATGGGTTACCGGTTTATATTGTTGAGCGCACGCTGATGGAGGTATGAACTGTGAACACGCTGCTCCGTCCTCAAGCCCAAACGAGAAATTAAATTGGAGAACAACAAAATGGGGGTGTTTAAAAACACCGTTTTGCACTTTCCCACCAGCAAGCTGGATTGGCCCTGGATTTTAAGTTAATCCAGGAGGGCTGCAGCGACGGTGGCTGTATATCGTGCCCTCTCATCCCTTTTTTTTTTTTTTTTTGCCCCTCCACCCGGCCTGCTGTCCACCTGTCGTGTTGGGGGCACATGTTGGCAAAAACAATGACATGAGGGGGTTTGTACAACTTCATTACAGGCTCATACTTGGTGGATTTGTGCCAGGCATTCTAATCTTCTCTGCCATGGTGTAGATATGTGGTCAGAGTGCTCTGCTGCTGTCCTTGTAATGTCAAAGATGGCAATGGGCTGGCTCTCGTACATGTAAGCCACGTCCTGTAGATGACCTTCAACGGGTATGGCAACATTGTTGCAGATGAGACGGGCGATCTAGAAGTACCTTGGGTTGTTAGGCACTGGGCTGCCCTCTGCTGCGAACCTTTTGTGTGGGCACGCGCTTCCTCTTTTCTAGAAGAACAGGAGGAGCTGCAAACAAGCAAGAAGTTCAAGGCACTTCAGTGGTAATAGAGCAGAAGCAAGTGCAGCAAGTTTTTCGCATCAGATTTATTTACCATAAATTAATCCCCAAAAAGGAGAGCCTTGCACATTGATTTTCAGTGTGCTATGCTGCTGCACCTCTCGGCTGTTGCTGATACGCAATGAACACACCCTACCTGGATGGGACTCCGGAATCGGCTGCTTTGTGTATCAGCCGATTCCGGAGTCCCATCCAGGTAGGGTATGTTCATTGCGTATCAGCAACAGTCGAGAGGTGCAGCGGCAGAGTAAACTGAAAATCAATGTTTCCTGTGGATTGCATGGCATGAGAGGGAGTGCATTTGCAGAAATCCCTTACTGATCAGTAAGCAACACATGCGCATTTCAAAAATCTGGAGTGGAGATCTGGAAGCGCACAATTGGTAGCTGTCCATGATGCTCAACTCACCTTTCTTTTCTGTTGCTGCTTGACGCGCTGTGCGCACCGCCACCATGGAGTGCTCCCGATCAGTGGCGATGCCTCTAGGAGGGATGTCCTGGCGATGCTTTCGCTTGGTTGGCACAGGGAGACCGTAGCGCATGACGTGCGAGTACACCGGGAGACAGATCTCGGGTGCACTCGCATAACTCAGGAACGTCCACTTGCTGAGGTCGCCTTCTGTCCTGGGGAAACTTTACTTCGAGATGGAACCCCACGGGGAACCAGTAGAGCTGCGGGCAGGCCGTGCAGAACATATGAGGGTTTTCTAACATGAAATCCAGGCTCGCTTCCAGTGCTTTCCTCGCTGCGTTCATCAGTGTGGCTGCTGTTGCTACTGCTGCTGCTGCTGGTACTGCTGCTACTGGTGGTGGTGCTGGAGCTGCTGGTGCTGGTGCTGGTGCTGGTGCTGCTGGTGCTGCAGGCATCCTGCCGTGAGCCAAGATGGCGCCCAGGTTGTTCAGCACTGCGAGGGCCTCCATCACATGGTGCTGGGCCTTGTCAGCGCGTACATGCCACTGTACGTGCAAAAGCGTGTGATAGCAAGGTGCAAAGTGTGTTGCAGTATAGAAATTTTGCGTAACTGGGCGTGCAAGAGAAAATTTTTGAGCAAGATTTTTTCTCACCTTCGCCCCAATATCATGCCCCTCCCAAGGAGCTACCATGTCGATTCCATCAGCTGAGTAGACGCTGAAATGGTACTCATCTCCGGGCGTCATGGACAGCTCCTCCTCCAATTTGTGGAGCTCCTGCATTATTTCATGCATTTCATGCATGGCACCGGACACACATCAGCTGTCGATTATTTGCAAGCTCAGTCGTTGTATGCATGTCATGATCAACCCTGCTCCGCGACACAAGCGAACCTGCCGGACATGCATGCTGAACCGTATCGTACCTCCGGAGTCCACAACAAGGAGTCTTCAAAGCGCTGCAGAGCGCTGTGCTCCGATGAGCTCCCGACTCGGCTGTGCAGGGCGTCGCCCACGCGCAGCAGCAGAGGCAGGAGGTACGGGTCATCTGGCACGAGGAGCTCCTTGGTGTCTTCAGGCGAGCACGCTGTCGCTGCTGCGCCGAGGTCCTGGAAAAGCTGATGCGCCACCTGAGGGCTGCTTTGCTCATCTTGGTGGGCAGTCATGCAGAACGCAGTGTGCAGTAACCTGCTCCATGCTTTGCACAGTTGCTGGGAGGGCTGCAGGTTTGGTTGCATTTTTAATTTTTAATTATTATTAAAAGTGCATTACAGGGCTATATATTAACCTGCTTCTCTGTGCTCATCCTGGACTCCACTGAGGTGAGGAATTCAATCTAGTGTCAGTAACACGCACACACACACACACACACACACACACACACGCACGCACGCACGCACGCGCACACACACACACACACACACACACACACACACACACACACACACACACACACACACACACACATACACACACACTTGTACACAAATTCTGCAGCAACACACAAAATCTACACACACGCACGCACATACACCCACACATACACACGCACGCACACACACTACACACTCACATACACACACAAACACACATGCATGCATGCTTATGCAAATACAAGTCACATGAACAAACGTACGCATGCACGCTGCAGCAATGACAACTCACACCTGAACTGCTTATGTCTACAAGCATGCAAACAAATGCTGACGATGCAGTCACAGTTGAATGGGCAAATTCTCCTGGTTTTCATGAGATGCGAACAATTGCTGTTGGCTGCCCAGTCATGATAACCAAGAATGTTGATATTCGAAATGGAGCTGTGAATGGTGCTTTTGGTACAGTGGCAAAATTTGAAAAGAATGGTCAGAATGAGGTGAATCGAATAATTGTACGTCTGGATTGTGGCAGTGAGATTGGATTAAACAGAACTGTGTATGAGCGCTTGTATGTGCATGGAAAAGCTTACTACAAAAGCACGTTCCCATTAATGCGTGCTTTTGCAATAACAGGCCATTAGTCACAAGGGTGCACAATTACTGGTTCGGTTGTGTTAGATGTGCGGCATAGCTTTTGCCCTGGTTTGTTGTATGTTATGTTATCGCGAGTATTGTGCCGAGACCAAATTATACTCACAAGTGAGTTGTACCCAGAAATGTTTATGCCAGTGCCACAAGAGTTTATGTACTGGTAAACTTGCTTCACAAAAGTATCTAGAAGGATAGTGATTGTATAATGCAAACTCACAGATGTCAAAGCGCAGTGCTTTGGATATTTTTGCGGAGTTGAAGAATGAAGCGGACATGAACCCTGAAGAGTGGTCCTCCAAGAAAACAAAGGTTGAGTTCACTCCACCCCAATTGAAACTGTTGAACGAAGGAGGTGTGACACCAGAGGAGATTCAGCATGCACTGAACTTGGGTGTGAACAGCTCATTCAGCACAGGTCTGTTTGAGGAAGCCAAGCACACAAAAATGGAAATGAATGCGATCAGCAAGAGAGAGTTGTCGCCCGGCGCAAGGCCATATTTTCCTGTCACTGGTGTGTAAAGTAAATATATTTCTGTACAGGTCCCTTGTTGTTTTCATTTTAGATGACACTGTTTCTACATGTTTTTGTTAAAGTAGACGATCAGCTTGTACTAATAAGTCTTGCTGATTGGTGTTCATGTTTGGGAATGTACTTGCAGGCAGGTGTTTGTCTGTGGGGAAGCAGCTGGGAATCACGTACTCAAAGCTCCAGCCCAAGCAGTATTATCTTGAAGCCACCTCCAAGACAAAGGGTGCCAAGCTCAAGGATATTGCGGATTTTTACTATGACTATGTGAGTCTTTTCAAAACTATAGCTTTGGTGCGTTGTTGATTTTTGGGATTATGCAAGGTTGCTACTTCAAATGTTTGAAGCAGACAATGTATTTGGCAGAAAAAAGTGATGCTTTTGGCTTTTGGACACATTGTACGCTAACAAATTAGATTGCTTTTTCTGTTTTTGGGAATTTGATATGAAGTAAGGATTGTTTGGATTTTTCAGGGCCTGCCTGTTGCGAGTGGAGCTGCGATGACTGAAGCTATGGTAGATGCTTTCAGAAAAAGACTGAACGATGAGGAAGCACGACATAAGCAAGCCTCCACACCTCTTCGGGCACAAGAGCTGACAGGTGAGGTTTGTTTAGCATTTTGTGCTGTAAGTGTAACTCTGAAGGCATTATTATGTTTAAGAGGCTAATTTGTCATCTTCCTTATATAATCCATTTTTTTTCCAGGTCTGAGCATGGAGGTTGACCCTGCACTGTCATCTGCTTTACATGAATCTGGGCAGGATACGGCAGGTAATTTGTGATCACAATGATGCAATTGTCCAGCAAATCATTAAAAGATCAAAGCAAGTCAAGGAATTGCTATTTTGTACAACCTTTAAGTAATTGGTTTTATGTTTCACACATGTTTACAATTGTGTGCAGGAGGGGGATCTCTTCCAAACAACCTTGCTGGACGTGAAGAAAACCAAAACATTTTGCAAGCAGCCCCAGGTATAGAGCTATTCAAATATGGTTATCCACCCGTCTCACTACGCAAGTTTTGCATGGTCTGCGTCGGAATTGTCCCCCTCCCCCCTGCGGGGGGGCGGACAATTCCTAGCGCTTAATTCACTGTTCATTAAACCTCAGATAAAATCGCAATTCAACATATTTTTGCAGGTCCTGTTTCCAACATACGACAAAGCCTCCACCAAGCATTAGGAAGCGCACAAGTGGGTTCAAACGCATCTGGAGCAGGTGAAGAAGGCCCCATGGCTAAGTATGCTGAGTATGCACAAGAAAGACTTGCTTATTGCAACGATGCATAAGTGACCTGTAATACTAATATCTGATTTTTTGAAATTTGAGCAGTCCAAGCCCCAAATCTACAGCGAAGCCTGCAGGAGGCATTGAGGGGCGCCACGACATTGTCTCCAAACCCATCTGGATCAGGTAGGCTTCATGGCCTTATTCGCACAAGAAAGTGAAAAACGCATCCAAGATAAGAAACACGTGAACTTCCTTTTTTCATTTAAAATTAACTAAGAACATTTCCTCATGCAGGGTTGAATTCTGCTGACCAAGTGCGCCAAAATCTGCAAGCTGCTCTTGAGCAGCAACAGCAACAGCTTCAACAGCAGCAGCAACAGCAACAGCAACAACGTACTTGCCGAGGGAAATCACAGAACTGACAGGTGCAGCATTTAAGCCTTGAAAAATAGGTATAATGGCAAACAATATATTGGACAAAGTAGTAACTTTGAGCAACGCATGCGGCAACATAAGGCAATGCCTGGCTCCATGTATGCTGATTTGAGTGTATTTGAAAAACGTATTTTGTAGCAAAACATTTTGTCACAAGAGCAGGCAAATAGGATAGAGACTAGAGAGGTGAAGGATAAAGGCACGAGCAATCCTGAGAGAGGATACAACGTGTTAGAAGGTCCTCCACGAAGGCAAGGGTTTCACTTAAGTAATCGTGGAAAACACTGACTCATGTCATATCTTTTAGGTTAGCCAGTTTTTTTTTTTGCCTGTGCCCAGCGCACCATGAGAAGTCACGCGTAAAACCGGTGTATTCAGAGTTGAGTTCTAAGTTCCTGTAAAACGTTAATCAGAAGTGAATGCCTGTTGGCATTTGACGCTGAGTTATGGAAGACCGTCAATTGAGTTTCATATGAAGTTTTTCTAAACGCGTGGCCTAGTACGTCAGTTGAGTTCCTGATCTGGAGTTTTTCAAAACGCATGGTTGATTGAATGTGGTACATGAGATAAGTTAATTGAATCGTCTTAGGGTTACAAAAAATGTCGGTTAATATGTGCAGAAACAGAGTTTTGAACAAGTCTACAAAAAGAAGTTGAGCAATTTGTCGTCATGGTTATGTGCAAGTCTGGGCACAGGCTTTTATTTTCTTTATTTTTTCTTTTTGACTTGCACGAAGAACAAATTATATGTTACACAAGGATGTGAGACATTGGGTCTGTAAATTAGATGCAACCGGTCTCATGAAGGGAACTTTCAAATGCAATATCTGGAATGTATCATGCTTGGGGGCAAAGGAGCAATGTTGGATCTGGAATGTTGCATCATGATATCCAGACAAAGCAAACAATTTAAAACTCGTCCATAAACATTATTGCAAAGCTCTCTGGGATTTGCATCCGGAAATGCCCTACGGAGGAGGGTTCCACTGTGTCTATCAGACAGAGCAAGAATCTCACTATGGTTTCAGACAAAGCAAAAGCCAGCAATTGCTGAACTAAGTTGCAATATGATAATTTGACAAAGCAACAGCCCAGCAATGTTGGATCTGGAATGTTGCATCATGATATCCAGACAAAGCAAACAATTCAAAAGTTGTCTGTAAACATTATTGCAAAGCTCTCTGGGATATCCATCCGGAAATGCCCCAAGGAGGAGGGCTCCAGACAGAGCAATAATCTCACTATGGTTCAGACAAAGTAAAAGCCAGCAAGCCAGCAATGCAACAACCCAAAGCATTTCCTGGAACATTTCAAAGCTCTATGGAGTACCGAACCAGACATGCCCTGCAGACCTGGAGGATTGCATTATGATATTCGGACAAAGTAACAGTCCAAAGCATTTTCTGGAACATTTCAAAGCTCTATGGAGTACCGAACCAGACATGCCCTGCAGACCTGGAGGGTTGCATTATGATATTCGGACAAAGTAACAATCCAAAGCATTTCCTGGAACATTATAAGCGCGCAGGAATTTTTAACAGGAAATTCCCGAGCAGAGCCAGGTCCCAGCGATTTGCCTGATTTCGAAAGCAACAACTGTATAAATTTCCTGTATTTTTTAAGACGCGAAAGGTGGCGAGGATTACACGTGGCAGCCTACACACTTCTCACATTTACCGCAGCCTAAAAATAATTATGGTGTCATTATTACCAACCAGGTGTCAGCCAGGGACACAGAGGTCCTGCGCACCAGCTGTATTGCTCGAGTAGGTGTATCCCAATGCAGTACAGACGTCGGCCGGCTGGGAGAGGTGAAGGCAACAGAGGTGATAATAACTTGGTGGATGATGCGCATGAGGATTTGTGATCAATTCTCTTTTATCGTTTCGGTGGTCTAACAAATGCAAGTGAATCGTGATTCATCATGTACCTAGTAAACATAAATGACAAGCCTAGCAGGGATATACGCAAAGGCTGGTGTGAAATAAAATGCAGTTGCAAGGAACACTCGATATCGATCGAATCTTTGCATACGTATTAAGGGCGAAATTAGAGGGGGATGGGAACGACGGCGAAGGAAAGATCGCGTAAAAATGAAAACATGGCCGATTTGTTAAAGTGTTCATTTTTTTGACGCGATTAATTATTATAAAAATTAGCTGTTCATTACACACTCCCAGTTTGATCGCCCATTCTGCACAAGAGGATGCCAGGAGACAGCAGCAGCAAGCAGGAGGAAGAAAGTACAGGCTTAAAAACGTTAACAAGGAGTCGCTCTGGTGCTATGTGGTGCGTGAGAGCCACATAGATGTGTATGCACAGACAATGCATGCACTGCCGAAATAAGCTGATACTTAGGTGTGTAGGTAGCCCTTGCGTATTATGTACCCATTTCTCACCGCTTTTAACTCCTTGTCATTATCAATAGGGGGGCAAGCCAAGCCGCCAGCAGTAGTGGTCGGCCATCATCAGCATCCAATAACACGGCTGCTGTTTCCGTCCCACCAGCAGCCCCTTCAAAGCAGCATTATAACCATGCAGCACCTACTTTTCAGCCCATGAAGCGCGTGCTTCGACAAGCCCATGTTGGCGGTGGCGGAGTCGGCAGCTCAGCGTCCATCCCTCAGCACTGCTTGCTTGCTGAGGCAGCACTGCCAACCAGTAGTGGGCCCGGGCCCGGGGGCTCGAGTTCATCTAGCTGCAGTGGGCAGCAGGCTGATGTATTGTTTGCCAAGTCTCTGCCAAACGAGGTGTGTCCAATCTTATCATATCACACAACAGCCAGCAAGAGCGAGCACTTTTTACTGTATCAACCATATATAGTAAGCACTTGCACTGGCTTTGACGAGTCGTACGTATAAATGTATTTCTGCATTTACGTCAGGGTTGTTCAGTTCGACGAACTTTTAACAACTCGCAAATGGCATTCTTAGGGTTCGTTAAATGCGTGAAAGTTCGCGAATTCGTACTTTTGACCGAACTCCAAACTGAACAACTTTGATTTATGTAAAGCAGGGCATCGTTGGCGGAGGTTTCCTTATCAATGGATGAACTAGAGAGATTTATTGCACTTCACGATGCTGTGATTTAAATTTGCGAGAGGGCATAAACTCCTTAATGCTCTGTACGTGCAAAAATGCTCCTTTATGCTCTGTACGTGCAAAGGACAAAAATGCAAAAATGCCTCCTTTATGCTCTGGCTCTCCTTTGTCCTTTGTCCTTTGCCTACGTGCAAAAATGCAAATATGCCTCCTTAATGCTCTGTACGTGCAAAGGACAAAAATGCTCCTTTATGCTCTGTACGTGCAAAGGACAAAGGATTCAAATTTGCGAGAGGGCGTAAACTCCTTTATGCTCTGTACGTGCAAAATTGCTGTGCGCTCTGAACAATGAACAATGTATGACAATGGTGCAGGCTGCACACAATGGCTTCGGACAAAGCAAAGATGATACAGGCTATTCTCCTTTTGAGGCTTCATCTGCCATACCCTCCCCTGACCTCACTCCTCACAAGGTAATAAGCAGTAAGCACTTTACAAAAGGCCAGCCATGCAGATTTATGGCCGGTTTATTAAATCCATCTATTTGGTTTGACCACTCTTCAACTAATTCACGTGTTGTGTGACGAAATGAGTTTGGTCGGTCTTCTTCACCGTGACGCTGCTTCACCAGGCACCTAAGGTTGCATCAAGTTTAACCAGAAATGGTACAATGTACACTCGAGCACCAGGGCTGTAGATAGTTGCGGGATCGGACCCCTAGGAAGACTGAACAACAGGGTTTTTTTGTGCTGCCTTTGCTAGCTTGAACCACATAAATCAGTGTACACATGTGCAGTAGAAAAGCCGCGCATTTCAGTAATGTTGCCTGACAGTGCAAAGCAATTAGTTACGCATTAAAGGAAAGTAAGAAAGCAGTACATATATACCTATGTGTTGAAAGCTGCACCTTTCGTAAAATCAAAGCTTTTGCCACGCTTTTGGTTCCCTTGCTCCAATTAAGGGAAATATTTTCTGAATGTAGTTTTCTTGAAATATTGCGCTCTCCAACTATAAGCAGTCGGGTCACTTCATCCTTGCGCACAGCCGTGTTGCCTTCTTTGTCATTATCTGGTGCAGCAGAGCGGCCAATCACATCAAGTTCATGCCTCCAGCTCGCAAAATGTCCAAGAGCTCTCAGCAATGATGCCCAGCAAAGATATGCCAGGGCTTGATTCAGAACAGGCAAAGAAGCTGCATGTGGCCTTGCAGAAACTGATAGACTCAGATCTCCCGCTTGCGCACAAAGAGGTAGGAGATTGTGATGTGTGAACAGAAATCAAGTGTAACAGCTTGTGCTTCAGCTTTGAGGATGGCTGTTACAGACATTGACGTTTAAAGTTGCAGCTTGAGACGTAAAATTGCTGCTGCCCACACGGCCTCGTTGTTTGATATTGCAAAATGTGCTTTTGTTGCACAGCCTCTGTAGTTAGCTGTCAAAAAGCTACAATTTCTTTGCAGCTGTTATCTATTCCAGCAAAAGGGCCACCTGCTTGTCACAAAATCTATCATTGCAACCCCTTAACTCATTATTTAGCATGTTCACGTCCCACGTCAGGGGCTAGTGCAGTCTTGGCTGTACCCTCGTTTTTTTCTTTCCCCTTCTACGTGAAGAAGATCACGATAATAATATAATAATTGAAAAGTTGACTCCCTGCCCGTTTCTTAAAAGCTGAAACATTGTTGTTGAAGGCAGTATTTCTTCTTCACATGGTGCCCAAAAAATGTCAGCCATGATATCATATAATCCAGAGGGGGGGCACTGGGTAGAAATCAGAGATTATTCCTTTGTGGCATTCAATGAACGATCACTCACGCACCACTTCACCGCTCTGTAATTAACTGGGCGCTAATCATAGCTGATATAATGAGCTACCAGGGCATGTGCTCAGATCTATTTAAGTCGCCTTGCAAACAGATCGACAGGATGAATTGCCTATGATGAATTGCCTATATGGAGCACCTCATCCTAGTCTGGTGCTTTCCATGGGAAGATTTTAACGTGTATATCACAGCAACATCAAAATCCATGGAATGTGGTGTTGAAGGTGATCTATCAAGGAAATTTGGCCGCAAATACTGGGGTTCACGCCACGGCCAACAAGACACAATCCTTGTGACTGGCTGCTTTCAAGCTCAGCTGCTGTGAAATATGACATGACATTGCTGAGGTAAAGCTACCAGTCGGGGCGCACGACCTAAGAACATTTAAAAACCGTATCCACTTTTGGCTGTAATGTCCCCCCTCATATAGTTCCATGCCTCTCCACATGCGTAAACAATTTAGGACCTTATTCTTCTACTTTTAATTATTCACCCCTTTTCTTACTAAGCAGGTTGTGATGGAGGTAGCTCTAGCGATAGTGGAAGCCCCCCGCAACAAGATGCGGTGTTACCAAGCTCCTCACCGAGGATTGACAATTATTAGCGCTGCAGCCCTGATCGTGTCCATTTTCTCACTTGCCGCCACCTTGTGGGTTCTGTTCCTGACTTTAGATGCAGGACTCGTAGTTTATTAAGACCCGCAAGCGATGGATGCAGCCTGAGCTTCCAAACCAAATCATGAGATCTAGGTCGTAAAAGTGATTTAAAACACAGTGCTAATTCAATTACAAAGCCCAGATTGGCTCTCCGACTTTGTCCAAAGCGTCATCCTGCCAGTATCGTCAGTTTGAAGTATTATGTACAATTTCACAGGGTAGGAGAGATTGAGGTAGGCATCTTTGGCTTCTCTGTTTTTTATCCAACTCGCTCGTCGCCCATTTTGTGAAGAGTAATTTTGTACAAGGTTTTGTTTGCATGCAAGTATATCAGTTCCTTTGGCAAAATGTGCGGCACAAGAGGCCAGGTATATGCCATTTTCAAGGCCATTTTCGAATGAAGCTTAGCGGGCAGGCACGGTGCAGACTTCATGGGATCCGCTGTTGTGCAGTCACATAATTTAGCCTAAATTACTGAATCTTGAAAACGGTTAACCCGAGAGTATGATTACAACGCGCGGTCAAATGTCAGATTAAGGACCTTCATTCGTGTTACTTTTCTCTCCCCTCACCCAAAGGTTATTCCTCAAAAATTGCCAGGGAGGCTTAGATGCAATTAGTGACGCTATACCCACTACAGTTCGAACTCTACCTGTACAGTTCTATCAACAGTTTAGAACTGTAACCTACAATTCCTGCCTGCAGACCCACCGAAGGTCGGTTCGCTTAGACTAGGTTAGGCTTAGGGTAGGTTTAGGGTTAAGGTTAGGGTTAGGGTTAGGGCTTTGAACTACAGTTCAACTGTGGGTATAGCGGCATTTCCTCAATAGATGCGTTGGGAATGTCATATGAAGGTATTATAAGCGGATCAGGAAAGTCGAGAACGCAATGTTTGAATTAAACAACTTGCTTTTATAATGAGCCTGCTTTTTAAGGTTGAAGCAAGTGACACCAGATTGATGGGTAATGCATGCGAGTTTGACCTGATTTTTCCTCAAAGTCTTTCCGTCGATTGACAGTTAATTCCAGGTCGTCAACAAATTTCTTATAGAAATTTTGGGAATTTCTGAGGAAATTTGGGTACAAAACAATCAAGAGCTGAGAAGTGTTTGTTAGAAGAAGTCATAATATAAACTGATATTTAAACAACGTTGTGTCATACCAATTGGCACATGCTGTAACAGCCCGCGGTCAACGTTCAAATTAATGTCGGGTCTGTCCTCTTTATCAGGTGTGAAACTTGCACGCACACAAAAACACACACACGCACACACACACACACACAAACACACACACACACACACACACATACACACACACACACACACACACACACACACACAAACGCACACACACACACACACACACACACACAAACTCACACACACACACACACACGTATGCATATGCAAGTGCACACACTCCCAGGTACACAGAAACACACGTATGCACACGCATATGCATATGCTAGTGCACATACCCCCATGTGCACGCACACACGCACACACACACGTAACATACACACAAACACACACACTCGAAACATACGCTTGTGCGCACCAGGCATACCGCCTCCAGGAAAACGTGTGGAGGCTGCTGGTGCCGATGCAGCTGGTGGCAAAGGCCAGCTCCTCTCATCACTGTCAGACGCTCCCTCCTTGTCTGGACCTTCCAGGGGGGTGAGTGGCCTGTATATTATTAGCACTATCAAGGTGCCAGATACGCAGATGTTGTGTGCCCCCAAAAATGAAAAATTTCTGCCTTGCTGGGTGCTAAGCGCCTTTGACACCTGGCCTGCACAATCCATTGATCAACACAGTAAAGGGTGGTTCTTGGTGAAGAATGAGTACATCATTACAGTTACTGCTCAGGACTGGTATGCTGCTTATAACAATGGGTGTGCTATTGTTTGACTGTCAAGCTCCAGCTCATGTCGTATCTCCCATGCCACTTCATGACAAATTATTGACACACTGCAAATCAATTGTGCAGAATGTCTTTGGAGTGAACACGCAAGCGCGGTGCACACGATTATTAAAAAACTATTCCCAAGTCAAACTGATGTTCGATCACAAAAAAATGTTTCTTGAAAACAGTGTAGGCGCTCCTTCCTCTTCTTGCATTGATATTTGAATGAATGTACAACCCTCTGCCCTACGCACCCAGAAACATGAATGCATCTCTTTTGCACATGAACAATTACATAAACACACAAACCCCACATTGTAACCTGCACGTAGGCCGCACGACCAGCGGCCAGCTCTGCAGAGCTGGAGAGCAGAAGCGCTTCAGTGAGGTTTAGCCCCACCACAGGTAACATGCAGTTTGCTGGCCGTGTGCAGGCAGTGTGCATTTACTATATAGTATATAGTGTACACAGGTACTGGCCAAAAGCATGAACGGTGTATATTAGAGTAGCTGTATGTCTGGCTTTGCGCCGGTACATGGTCCGGCTAAATTATATGGTGCCAGTAGTGTGTGATCACCTCAATCCTTGGAGCTCACAAGGCAGAAAAGCGGTTCAAAGCTGCTTAATGCGCAGCGTGTTTTTGAAAAGGCCAACTGGCCTGTACGTGCCACATGAATGCAGGCTTAAGCCTTAAAAACATAGATGGTGTGTTCGTTGAGCGGCTGTGTGCCCCAATATTATCATGGACATGCATCACAAAGCACATTCGTTGAGCGGATCCAGACAGCGAAAGCCTGTCATTGTTCGTTTAATAAGTAATTTACACAACAGATACCTGCTCGCTGCGTGTCGCTAACCACGCAGCCAATCTTCAAC
>Ga0307948_1002087_pt1 | contig 14425 bp, 7 predicted proteins | sample OrgLakmetagen280_FD_201824 | JGI IMG/M metagenome (GOLD analysis project Ga0307948, IMG submission 201824) | Saline water microbial communities from Organic Lake, Antarctica - #280 | ecosystem: Environmental > Aquatic > Non-marine Saline and Alkaline > Saline | place: Antarctica: Organic Lake...
CCCCAAAACCCCAAAACCCCAAAACCCCTAATTTAAAATTATAATTGAGGAAATAATTTTAATTCAAATAAATGATAAGTTCGACAATGTCAGCAGGTAACAACACTCTGCTAAAGTCGATGAAGAAGGTAAGATAACCAGGTTGTATAAATTGTATTCACTAACATCTCTTTGTAGGTCCCAAGCAAGGTCATCGAAGATCAAATGTCAGGGAAAAGTATTTTCGAACAGTATCCAAAGCCAAAGATAATTCAGTTTTTGAACATTGGAGATAACTCTATTTACACAGAGTCCCAGGTGAACGTAGATGAACCCATTTTCCAACCTGAGCCTCATGTCATTCAGTTCACAAACTATGAGGAACTACAGACTAAAGAGCAAATTTTGAAGTTGAGGTAAAAATTCAAATTGTTCATGAATTCATTCCCTATAGAAATAAAGACAAGGTTGCTAGAAGCATCAAGATCATTCCACCAGACTCGAAGTTATTCCAGGTTTCGCCCTGCAAGAAGAACAGTCTCAAGATCAAGGGCAGCACCAAAGTGACCAAGCCAGCAGATACAGATAATATGACATGCAAGGTAGCCCCAGGAATGGAGATTTCATATGTCGTCAAGTTCTCTCCAGAAACCAAAATGGATTACTCCTACGACCTCATGATCGTGACAGAAAGGGAGAAGTTTATAGTTCCAATCCGTGCTGTCGGATACAGATCAATGCTAGACTTCCCAGATACTCTTGACTTTGGACTAGTACCAGTGAAGCATGTCGCTGAGAAGCCAGTAATGGTGAGGAACATCGGAGAAAAGACAACGAAGTGGCACATCAAAGTTCCAGATGGATTCAACGTAGACAAGACTGAAGGCATCCTTGAGGTCGGAGACAGCGAACAGCTAGTATTCCAGTTCATTCCTCAAGAGAGCAGGCCTTACAAGGAGGAGCTTTTGCTATGATACGACAATCTTGAAGCAGCCATACAGATCTTCGGAGAGAGTCACAATGATAATGTTTATCTTAGCAAACATCATTTGCACATGGAAGACACCTACATCACTTTATACTCACACCAGTACTTCCAGATTGTGAACAAAAGCAGCGTTCCTGTAGAATTTTCATGGAGAGCATTCCAAACTGAAGTAGAAGAATACAAGAAGAAATCTCAGCTTATTGCTAAATTGAATGATGAGGAATCAGAGGAACGTATTATTTTAGAAGAGTCGAATCTTGAAGAGAGCATCGCAGAGTCTCTTGACAGTGATGACTCTTACGACGAAGATGAGCTCAACAAAAAGCAAGAGAGAGCACAGACTAAGGCTATCACTACTCTTGCTAGGAAGTACCAATCAATTCGTAAGGCAGTTGAAGAAGATCTGATGCTTTTCCAAGACGAGATATTCAACATTGAGCCATCGCAAGGGAAGCTATGGCCAAATACAGAGATCACATGTTGCGTAACATTCAAACCACAAGGTCCATTACATTACTCATGCACAGCATTCTGCAACATCACATGTTCTGAAGAAAGATTGCCTCTAAACTTGACTGGACAAGGAATCGGTCCAAAAGCTTCACTGTCTATTAAAGAATGGGACATCGGAGACATCTTCGTTAATTCTGAGCAAGAATACCGAATTGCTATTGAGAACAGAGGTGACATCACCTGCTACTATAAATTGATTCCATATGAAACTCCATTTGGTTCTAAATTTCATTTCTCTAAGACTGAGGGAAAACTAGGAGTCAAAGATAACCAGAGCGACATCATCAACGTTAACTTTAAGAGTGACATACTTGGAGAGTTCTCAGAGACATTTAGATGGGCACTCGAGGGCAGTGTTGAGATGCTATCACTCACATTCAAAGGTCATGTTGTCGCTCCGACTTTCAAGTTCTCTGAAGAAATCATTGATTTTGGTCAGGTGTCCTATAAGTTCCCTGCTCATAAGACAGTCACTCTGACAAACACCTCAGATGTGGAGATTAACTATGTAATCAGAGTGCCAGGAGATGAGAGAAGTCTCCAGAATGAGTTCAACATCACAAATGACAGAGGAAAATTAGCTCCAAAGCAGCACCAGAAAATTGTTATTGAATTTATTCCAAGCTCACAAAGGCAATATGACATGTGCCTCATGGTTGATCTTGAAGGAGTTGGTCAAGATATGCTTGCTGTACCAATTAAAGCTGAATGTCTTGTTCCAAAAGTAAAAATTACTCCATCAGATTACCTTGATTTCAAAGATGTATTCTTGAGACATCCAAAAACTATCGAGCTAGAACTTAAGAATGAAGATTACCTCGAAGCTAAGTTTGAAATTTTACCTCAAGAAGAAAACTACAAGAGAGTTGGTATCTTCAAAGCTGATCAGGAAAACGGTATTATTCCACCACGTAGTACAATCAAGCTTCAGATTACTCTCAGAACCGAAATGATAACCCAGAATGTCAGGATTCCAATATCTATTAAGGTGGAGGGATATCACATCCCATTCATGTTGAATATTCTAGCTAACAGTACAGGACCTAAGGTGATCTACGACCAAGATGAACTCGATTTTGGCAATGTTGAAGTACTTCATGATGTCATCAAACCACTCAAAATCACAAATGTATCTAAAATCCCAGCAGAATACACTGCATTTACGAAGAACAAGGTGTCTGTTTGGAAGGTCATCCAGAGACACGGCATCCTGCAGCCTGATGAGAGCAAAACACTCGATGTAGTGTGTAATGCAGATGAATGCCAGAAGTTCACCGACACACTCCATGTTATCATCAATAATGGTATGGATTTAGAAATTGGACTAAAAGCCAAAGGAATTGGTACCACTCTTGCATGCAAAGAGAATCTAAAGGAGGTCAGCTTTGGAACAAAGTACACTCATAGCAATGAAACAATGGAATTCTTCTTGGAGAATAGAGGCAGGAAACCTCAGAAAATCCAGTGGTCGAGAGTCAATAAGCCAGTTGACAGAAACAAAGCAAAAGCTAAAGCTCAAAACAAAGAAGACTCAAAGAATGATGGATCTGCTAAAGATACTTCTATGATTTCAGAGAAGAAGGAAGACCAAAGTGAAGAACTAAAATATGTATTTGCAGTTGTACCTGATCAAGTTGTGTTACAACCAAAAATGGGTATCTTCATTCAATTCAGAGCGAACTCATTCCAAAAAGGCAGAATATCTGAGCAATTTGTGTGCACTACTGTTGTTGGAGGAGAAAGAAAGCCAAAAGAAGCTTATAAAACCACATGTGTTGGTGAATTCATTGGTCCACAACTTGAATACTCTGATCCAAAGCTCATGTTCAAGTACAAATGGGAGAAGAGTGTTCATGCTATGCCTATTCAGAAGCCGTTAGATATTTCGAATATCGGAAATTTACCAACAACGGTGACTCTCAAAATTGTTCCGCCTTTCAGTTGTAACAGTGAAGTTATTACATTACCCCCTGGACATAAAGAGACAATCAACATAGACTTTGACCCAGGAATGAGACAAGATAGAATGTCAGGAATCAATGAGAGCAAGCTTCAGATTACTCACAAAGGACACCCTCAGAAAGACTTCGTTGAGTTGTTCGGTGAGGTATGTTATCCAAACCTGAATATCGCTCCACCCAACATCAGTTTCGGATGCATTTTGAACGACACTTCAAAGAAGAGGTATATCACTATGACCAACATTTCAGAGATGGTGTGCAATTACGACTGGTCATTCCTTGAAGAAGAGACTACTGCACTCAACCAGAACGAAGAAGATGATGAAGACTCTAAGCCAAAGAAGAAAGAAACTCCGATTAACGAAATATTCGATATTCTGCCTGTTAGTGGTATCCTCAAAGAAGGAGAAACCGAGACTGTGGAGTTCACATACTACGCTGGACATGGCAAGAAATACAATGGAATTGCAGTCTGTTCAGTTGATGGAGGCCCAGATTATCAAGTCCAACTGGTTGGAGAGAGTTCTTTTGTCTCTTTCAAACTATCAACCAATGAAATTGACTTTGGAGAGATTACCTACTGCCATTCAGACTCAAAGGATTTCTATATCGAGAATGCTGGTAAAGTGCCATTTGAATTCAACATCAACCTGTCAACAATTACAAGGCCAGGCATGCTTGAAGTTACTCCAATGAGTGGGAAAGTAATGAGTGGAGAGAGATTCAGAGTCAACTTGAAGTTTAGACCAGGAATTCCAGACAATATCGACGAGATGTTCTTGGTTGAGTGTGGTCATTTCCCAGCAGAAAGATTTAAGATCAAGTCTGTTGGTACTTTCCCAGGTGCACTACTGACTTTCCCAAGAAATGATGAAACCTTCGCAGATAGATTTGAAAAGACAAAGAAAATGTTTGAGAAGAACAAGTTAAAGTATGGTGCGAAGTTCACCAGCTCTGATGTCAAGGTTGTTCCAACTGGAAAAGGAAAACAAGATAAATTCCATATGGATATGTATCAAATGGATATTGAAGCTGAAACAGATAGACTACTACTATGAGAAAAGTTACTCGAGAATCATGAGCTAATGCAAGCTAAAACTGCAATTAAGTTCAATGACACTAAGATGAATACTTCTATGGCTGGTACAAAGAAGAATACAAAAGTATCACCAAACAAAACACAATTAGTAGATCCAGAAAATAGCGGAGACTTATTTGTCGGTGATGAAGACAAGATATTTGTATCAAACTATATTTGTGACTTTGGAAACATGGTTGTTGGTTCAAGTAAGAAGAGAACGTTCAGAATGACTAATTGTGGAAAGAATAGCTTATCATTCTCATTTGACACAAGACTTCTTCAACAAATTGGTATTTCTATTGATCCACCAAAACCACCAAAGCAATTCGTTCCAAGTTCATCAATGCAGTTTACTGTGGCATTCACTACTCGTAAAAATATCAAACACGGAAGGATTAGACATATTGTTCCTATTCACTTGTCCTATGGACCTTCTTACACCATTGAGTTCGTTGCCAACCTGACTATTCCTGAGCTGTCCATGTCCACTGACAACGTTGAATTCAACAAGGTATGTGTCGGGACAAGAAAGATCATGAAAGTGAGATTTGAAAACAACAAAGAAGTTCCATTAGATTGGTCTTACTACTTCAAAGCGGATGTGGCGGGAGTGTCAGCCAAAGAGGGAGAGAAGTTCTCAGTTTCTCCAACTACTGGATACCTCTTACCTGGTCAAAAGCAAAGTGTTGATGTAATCTTCACCCCTACACATGAAAAGGTTGTGAGTCAGAAACTACAATTCAAGTGTAAAGAAAACAATAAATTATTCGGTTTGAATGTCAAAGGATATGGAATCAACTATTCACTTGATATTATTGAAAACTCCATTGAAATGGGACCAGTTCTCCCTTATGACAAATCGTCAATCAAGATTGTTGAGCTCAAGAACCCTATGTCTTTCCCAATAGAAGTGTATAGCGCTGACTTTGACAAACAACATATTGATGAAGAGGATATTCTCAAGCGATATGAGCTACTCAACAATGAAAAGGGAGACGTTATTTATGAACAACTCAGGAAGGCAGGTCAAGAATTTTGGCCGACTATCAAGGAAGCTGATGACAGACGCAAAAACCTCGAACAGATGAACCAAAGAGTTAAAGAAATTGACCAAAGACTTACCAATGATTTTAATGTTGCAGAGCCAGAAGAAGGTAAAGAACCTGAAGCATTATCTGAAGAAAAACAAGAAGAGAAATCCAACCTTGAAAAAGAAAAATCTGACATTGAACAGAAGTTAGTTGAGCACGAAGTCGAGAAGAACATGACCAAAAAGGTTATTCCTCAAGTTAAGAAGCGTGACAGACTCAACCTTGTCATATTCGGTCCAGAGAAATGTGGAAAAAGCACGATTGCCTACTTCCTATCCGAAGAGCACCAGAGAGGCATCGTGAATCTATCTGATCTCCTCTCATGGTGTGAGAAGAACAACACTCCTTCCTACGAAGAGGCAGCCAAGTACCTTGCTGAGAGAGACGAAGAGTGCAAAGCTCAAGAGGAACTCGAGAAGAAGAAGAAAAAGAAGAAGCCGGATGAAGAAGAGTTCGACCCACAAGTATATAAGCACTTACCTAAGGAGATGCTCATGAAGCTGATACTTGAAAGGACAAGTGATGAGGACTGCAACGCTGGAGTCGTATTCGATAACCTCCTTGGTGAACACTGGAGCGATGAAAAAACTATCATTGAAGCTATCTGAGACGCTCTACAGGAAGAAAACGTACATCTGGTAGTGGTCGGTTTGAACAAAGATGAAGATGGCCTTGAGTTCTGCGAAAATTACAAGTATCAAATGCGTAAGAACCTCATGGATGATCCCATTGAAAGAGAGACACTCGATAAAACCTTCGTAGAAAAAGAGAAAACTGAGAAGAAAGGTGCCAAGAAAGGCAAGAAACGCGAGTTGAACGAGGAAGAGAAGAAGGCAGAGGAGGAAAAGAAACTCAAAATTGATGAGGAAGAGAAAGCTAAACAGTTGAAGGAAGAAGAGACACGTAAGAGACTCGATGAGCCTGAACCCAAAGTACTGAATGATGAAGAAATTGAAGAGTACGAGAAAAAGTATAACCAGATTATTGATCTATTTACTGAAATCAATCTGAGGCAGATGAATCAAAAGCATGAAGGAATGTCTGAGGCAGAAGGTGAAGGAGAACAAGAAAATAAAGAAGATGTCAAGGCACCTGAAGGAAATCAAGATATTAAGGATGTTGAAGAGAATGAAAAGGTTGAAGCTGAAGGAGAAGGGAATGTAGAAGAAGCTCAAGAGCCTAAAGAGTCAGTTTACTTTGGCACAAGAATTTTATACGAAATAGCCATGCAATTTAACTTCAGATACCTGTGCGAGAAGGTGAAGGAAAATATCCCAGAACCAATTTGGCCTGATCCAGACAAAGAGCCTCTACCTCCTCCAGCTATCCAACAAATCATCAAGAAGCCATCTAACCGATCAGAAAAGAAAAAGGTAACTCTATTCTCAGTATGGACTCCTGCTGATAAGAAAATCAACGAAGGTGAAGGAGATGATCAAGAAATTGATACAAAAGTTGATCCAAAAGCCAAGGGAAAAAAGGATGCGAAGGAAGGGAAAGAAGATCCAAAAGAACCAGAAGCTGAAGGTGATGAAGAGAAAGGACCAAATCTTGATAATTCAATTACTCGATGGATTCTTCAACCAGGAGAGTCTAAACCAGTTCATGTCAAATTCTTCTCAACCAAGATTGGGAAGTTCAATCAGACTCTTAATTTTGAGATTGTTGGATCAACCAGACAATTCCCACTTGAGATTAAAGCTCTTTGTGAGTTCCCAACAATAAACACTAACTCGAAGAATGTATTCATGGTGCAGAAGCGTCAGAGACCAACCAATGCACCAGAGTCTTATCTCCAAAAATCTTTTGTTGTTAGCGAAAATGTATTCGACTTTGGTCCACTATTGATAGGCAAAGATGCAGAAAAACGTACTGAGGATACGGCCCTCAAGAAAGCTAATTCCTCTGAGTTCAGAATCACCAACAATGGAAAATACGACCTGAATGTCAAATTCGCTCTTGAGAGTACTTTGATTAGTGAAGATGTTCAGACTACAAAATCACCATTTATATTTGAACCAGAAAGCATGACTTTGAAGGTAGAAGAGACAGAGAATTTGACTGTGTGGTGTTTCCCAGAAGAGAACAAAACTTATACTGATAAGATCGTATCACTCATTAAGGATAACCCAAATCCAGCAGTATTCAATGTGTCATGTGCAGGTTCTAAGCCAGTTGTCAAGATTGATAATCCAAGTGTACAGTTTGATAGATTACTGTTAAACAAACCAGCCAAGCGTACACTCAAACTCACCAATGACTGCCAGATCCCTGTAAAATGGGCTTTGAAAAACTTAGAGGAGCTTCCACAAGAGTTCAAAATCTCTAAGATTGATGGAGTACTCAAGCCGTGTCAAGATGTTGACATCGAAATTACTTTTACTTCAGAGAAACAAGACCAATTTAACCATAAATTGAGTCTCGAAGTGGAAGACACTGAAGGCTATGAGATCAAGCAAGAACCTCAAGAGATAGAACTTAAGGCTGAAGCCTTCGACATCACAATCGACATTGATTTGAAGAATGAAGAGAATATCCTCGACTTTGAAGCCGTTCGAGTTGGCGAACCCAAACAAAAGACAATGACTTTAACGAATAATGGAAAGTATACTGTGAAGTATGGATTCAATATGAAGAAGAAATCAACCAGAGAAATGTTCACAATCGAGCCAAATGAGGGAGAACTACAGCCAGAAGAAACAAAGGATATCATCGTTCGCTTTGAGAGCTCCAAGGAATACAAGATGAAGACTACACATTCTACAAGTGACATCAAGTTGACAATCTTAGAGGGTGATAGTAAGGAAAAATTCAATGAGATCCCAATTAACTTCAATGTGAACTCTGTGTTCTCCAAGTACATAATCGTACCTCTCAAGAACATCAACTTTGGTCCAATGCAGTATGGAGAAGAGAAAGAACTCTCCTTCGAAATGAAGAACAACGGACTCTTCCCATTCAAATTTGCTATTTGCGACTTCATTGATGAAGAGGCCAAAAAAGCAATTAAGGAAGAACGCACTAAAGACATTAAAGAACGTAGAGATGAAGTACTTGGCACAGGTGCTGAAGAGGGCAAAGATGCAAAGGGAAAGAAAGCTGATCCGAAGGCAAAGGCAGGCAAGGACGCCAAGGGTGGTAAAGATGTTGAAGGAGAAGAACTCAAAGTATCCCAATATTCCATCAGACCTAAGAATGGAATAATAGAACCAGATTCTTCTGCCTCTATCAAAGTGCACTTTACAGCTGAAGGAGCTAAGTTCTACGAGAAATCATTAGCAATTGATATCTCAGGAAGAGATATTAGTGACCAACCAGAAGGCATTAAATTTGATATCAGTGCTGAGAGTTGCATTCCTGGTATCAATAGTGAAGACTTAGATTCAGTATTTGAAGAGCAAACAGTTATTCCATCTCTTGACCCTAGTGTTAACACTCAGTCTGTGATTACTTCATCACTATATGCAATCCAAGAAAGAGTATTTTGGTTCGGTACTCTCGTTGCCTCTAAAGTTCCTGAAGGAGTTGTCGAGAAATTCAAGATCATCAACCCAAATAAGATTCCATGTACTGTAAATTTCAATGTTATGCCAAGATCACAATCTAAGAATGAAGGATTCGCATTTGAAATTTCACCACAGAATGTCAAGATTCCACCACACGAAAACGCCTATGTCAAAGTTAGTTTCAAGCCTGAGAATATGATGCAATATGGAGGAATATTTGAAGCAGTTGTCGAAAATGGAGACTCCGAAACCAGTGCAGGGAAATTCACATTTGAACTGAGAGGTGAAGGAACACTACCAACATTACTCCTGACTAAACCTACTGAATTAAGCGATGACGGTTTGCCATTACTAAAGCTAAAGAAGACAAGAGTAAATAAGACTACAACTGGATCGATTACTGTTCATAATGAGGGTTCAATTCCAGCAACTGTGAAGTTCAAACCATTCAATCATGAGAACTTTGAGTTTATGGGGCAGATGAGTAAAATTATAGAGCCGAAAGAGTACTACTCATCTGACATTGTGTTCAAGCCAACAACTACTGAACCTGTAAAGTATCTGATGGAGTTCGAGACAAAGGACAACCCATATGAATGCCATAAGGTAGTTATTATAGCTGAAGGATATCAAGAAACTGTCACCTTCGAAAACTTGCCTGAAGACACTGAAGATGAACTCAGATTTGGAGATGCAATTGTCAAAAAGGCCAAGAAGATCAATTTCAATGCTCTCAACACTTCAGATAAGCCAGTTAGATTTGAGTGGAATGTAGCTGAGCCAGGATTTACCTTCGTACCATCTGTTGGATACCTCAAACCACGCTCCTCTAAAGTAATCAATGTAAGGTACATGACTGAAGAGGCAACAGAACTCAAGGATATTGCTATTGAATGTAACAGTAAAACAATTACCCAGCAATCAGGACACTTTGAAGATTGGGACGATAGCATGACTGAAGTCAAGATGATCAGACCAAGTGAACTTAAGAAAATTCTTGCGATCAAGGAAGCCAAAGAAAGAGTAAAGCGTGAAGAAGCAGAAGCTGCTGCTGCATTAGCTGCTAAGAAAGGAAAGAAACCACCACCAAAGAAAGAAGATGAAAAACTACCTGAAGAAGACATGGAAATTGATGAGAATGAAGATGCAACTGAGGAGTATGCTGAAGCACTACCTGAACCTGAGTATGAAGAAGTTGAAGGATCTGAAAAATTAAATACTTTGAAGGGCTCTGTGACAGCTGATTTTTGACAATACGAATGTGAAACGGATAAAATTATATTCAAACCTACTCTCATGTTTGCAACAAGAAGCTATAAATTCACAATGAGAAACACCAGCAAAATTGCAATGAACTATAGCTTCAAAGTTATCAATCCAAAGAGCGGAACATCTGATTCTGGAGCTTTCACAATCAGCCCAAGAAGTGGAACCATTCCAGCAGGCACAGACGAAATTTTGATTGTAAAGTTTTCTCCTCAAGAGATTGAAAAAGACTTTGCTAGAATCCTTCAGTGTAAGATAGGGAATCTTGCCCCTGATGCTAAAAAACTGATCATTAATTTGGATGGGGTTGCTGAGAGACCAATCTGTCACTTCGAGTTACCTCCAAGTGCATACAGAGAGAAGAAAGGAAAGGACATGACTCCTATTGATTCTAAATATAAGATCATAGAATTCCAGTCACTAGGAACAAAAGTCAAGAACACTACCAGATTCATGGTTGCCAACCCAACTAACCACAGATATGAATTTGAGTGGGAAGAAGTCGAAGAAACTGATCCAAATAAGCCACAAACTAAGAAAGAGAAGCCAATGTTCAGATGTATGACTCCTAAAGGTACAATCTTGAGTGGAAAGAAGTTCGAAATGGTATTCGAGTATATTCCAGACAACGTAGGAGAACATGAAACTTACTGGAAATTCAAAATTCCTAATGAAGAAGTTGTTCAACCATTCATGGTCGTAGGATTTGTAGTTGAACCAATTGTGCTGTTTGAAACAGGAAAGATTAATTTTGGTCCTCTTCTATTGGGCGGAAAAAACAGAGAGAAAATCAATTTGATCAATCAAGAACACTTACCTTTCACTTTCTTCTTTAACAAAGACTCTGTGAAAGAAAATCCAGATTATGGAGACTCATTGCAAGTTACCCCTATGTCAGGAACAGTACCTCCTCAATCTCAAATGTCAATTGAAGTATTGTTCAAACCAAAGTATGAGACTGATTACAACTACAACTTGATCTGAGACGTTAAGCGTAAAGCCAGACCACTTGTACTCAATGTAAAGGGAACAGGATATGCCATTCACTACTCAGTACTAGCTGATAAAGCACGGATGCCTGTGCTCCAAAATGAATCTCATACATTTGACTTCGGAGACTTCTTCGTAAATGAAAAGAAAACAAAATCACTTGTTATTGAAAACAATGGTGACTTCAACTTTGATTTCCTCTGGAAGAGACAACCAAACAAATACATCACAATTGAGCCAGAATCTGGAACTGTGAAGAGAGGAGAAAGTTTGAATGTTGATATTGTATATCTTCCAATGAACTCACACCAGCTAAAGAATTACAAGTGAGTGCTCAAGATTCCATCAGGACCTAAGTTCAACTTTATTCTCAATGGAGCAGCTAGAAAGCCAGGAATTCAACTTTCATTTCACAACTATGACTTCGGCCCATGCTTTGTGACCCGCCAGCCAATGTCAATCCGTGCAGTACTAGAATTGGTCAATCACGATGACTCTGCGATCTCAATAGAGACTAACTTTGAGAAGAAGCCATACCTAGATGTTCAACTGTCTCCAGGAGAAGTACTGCTACCAACAACTAAAGAGAAAGAAGAGAAGCTACTTATCCCGATTATCTTCACTCCAAGAGACATCACAAAATATCATGAGGTAGTCGCATTAGACTTTAATGGAATCTACAAGATTGAAGTTGTTATTAAGGGTGAAGGAATTCCAATGAGCATTGAATTGGCTGACCCAGACCAACACATAGTAGACTTTGGAATTGTATCTAAAGGTAGTGATATGACAAAGACTGTCAACCTGATTAACAAGAGTAGAAAGCCAGTGCAGTTCTGTTTAAGAGGAGCTATTCCTGAAGACCTAGTTAAAAACTGTCTGACTATCAATCCATGTGAAGAGGTCACTCTCAAACCCAAGAAGGTTCTACCCATTGAAGTGAGATTTAATCCTAATTCAAGAATGCCAGATTTCTCACACGACATATTACTTGACATTAAAGGCAACGAGGCTAGAAAACTATTCACAGTGAACGGAGTTTCCCATGGAATTGAACTTAAGCTTATGGAAGAAGTTGTTGGTTTCGGATCAGTCATCAAGGGAAGTAGACTAACAAAACAGTTGCAATTAGCTAACTTTGGAGATATCAGAGCTAAATTCAAGTGGGATTCAAAAGTATATTCTAAAAACTTCACTATCTTCCCAGAGAGTGGATACATTCCCCCACACGAAGACATTTACTTGGAGATTACATTCCATCCAAACAAAGTAGACGATGATATTTCAGCAAAAAACATCAAATGTGAGTACACAGGTGGTTCATCATTGAGCCTCACGCTGATGGGTAAATGTATTGCACAAGACAAAGAAGCAACTAAAGAAATTAAGTTTGAAACTGTAGTCAGAAAAGCAACCACACAGACCGTGACAATCAATAACCCAGGGGAGAAAGAGTGGAGAATCAAGCCTACCATTTCAACCAACATTGATTCGATAAAAGATTACTTTAAGGGAGGAGACACACTAGTTGTACCACCAAAGGCAAATGCTGAATACCAAGTCACATATCTTCCACTTACGATGTCCAAAGAGAAGGAAGTTGCCAAGGAGAATGAAGAGAAGGAGACCATCACCATATTCCATGAAGCTTCACTGTTCTTCCCATTACCAGACGGTAAAGCTGAATTCTATCAACTATTTGGTAAGAGCAACAAACCAGAAGTATCAGATGCAATTGAAGAAACTGTGGAAGCAAAGAAACCGAAGTACATCAATATTCCAGTTGAGAATTGGCTCAAGACGCCACAGAGATTCAAAGTCACTAAAGAAATCGAGGGAGAAAAGGATGAAACTACATTCATCAGAGGTGCTAACACTTTCGATGTGCAAGCCAACTCTTCTAAAGACTACAAATTGAACTTCTTGACCTACAAAGCAGGAGAAACTCATTTCAAGGTCACATTCTTGAATGAAGCTACAGGCGAGTATATGTTCTTCAACGTGAAAGCAAATGCTGAAGAGCCAGGAATGCAGTCATCTATCGAATTGATCTGTCCAGTAAGAGAAACTGCATCTAAAATGATTATTATTGAGAACCCTACAACTAAAGAGATTACAGTAAAGAAAGAAGAGTTTGTGATAAATAATGAGTATACTGAGATCACTCCAGAAAGCATCACTATTCCACCACAATCTGAAAGAGGATTCGAAATTAGTTATAGGCCACTAATTGTGAGTGAAGAGAAGCAGGAACTTGTACTCAATTCAGCTGCACTAGGAACTTATAAGTATGAGTTGATTCTGAAAGGTCTTGTATCCACTGCTCAGAGATCTCTTCATTTCAAATGCACATTAGGATCTGAGCTTATGCAGCAATTTAAATTCAAGCATTACCTCAAGAAAGCCACTACTTACTCACTAAAGGCAGAAGATATGGAAGGCCACCCATCAACATGTTTTAAGATTGAGCAAGCAAGTGTACAAGCAGCTGCAGCAGAGAACAATAATGGTGTCAGTGTAGCTGTTAACGTAAGATTTGAACCAAATATCATTGGAGAGAGCAGAGCTATTCTAAAGTTGACAAGTCCTGAGAACATTGAATACACATGTTTATTATACGGACACTCGACTGCTCCTCAACCTCAAGGTCCATTCAAGATTGCACCAGGAAAACCCGTTCCTATTGAATTCAAGAACCCTCTCATAGAAAAAGCTCAGTTCATTGCAACATTTGACAACCCAACCTTCGCATTAGCTTCAAAGATGCCAGATTTTCTTGAGCCAGGAAAGCCAGTTCAACTACAAGTCACTGTGGTAAGTATTAAGTTTCATCTTTCCGTTCCCTAACGTATTCTAATCCCTTGTTTAGGCAAAAGTTGACGGCGATTCAAAGCACCCTCCAACAGGCAGAATGATAGTATCAACGAAAGAACTTGCTCCATGGGTCTATTATTTACATATGGGTTAGGTCTATTAACTAGCAACTCATAATTCTATTGTAATCAATATATTTACATTTGCTTGGGGTTTTGGGGTTTTGGGGTTTTGGG
>Ga0307948_1002088_pt1 | contig 14424 bp, 15 predicted proteins | sample OrgLakmetagen280_FD_201824 | JGI IMG/M metagenome (GOLD analysis project Ga0307948, IMG submission 201824) | Saline water microbial communities from Organic Lake, Antarctica - #280 | ecosystem: Environmental > Aquatic > Non-marine Saline and Alkaline > Saline | place: Antarctica: Organic Lake...
TCCAAGGTCATCAGCATACAGCATGTGGGACACACAATTCACTCGATCACCAGTCACGGCACCCTCAATGCCCTCACTGATCTCTCTGCCCATGTCATTGATGTACAAAGAGAAAAGGAGGGGGGAACAAAGAAAAAAGGAGGGGGCAGAGGGCACCCCTGTTTGACACCATTCGTGGGATGCACCCGAGCCCGTACGTACGAAGCTTGTTGCAGACAAGGATAACCTGGAGTTTCAATGTGCTTGGCAGTGGCAGCAAACAAATGGTCAAGACAGGCATTGCCTCATCGAGAACATCTAGCTAGGCGCGCCTTTTCCCTCCATGGCAATAAACAATTTACAATTGTTTTGTTTTTCTCGTGCCAAAACGAACAATATTGGTGTGCCTCGGATTATACAATTTCGTATTACCAATTGCCTCGTTAAAGGTAGTGAGTTAACAACACTAAAATAAATAGCAAGCTAACGAAAGCCCCCTTGAACCCCAATTTTCAACCTAATTCCATGGCAGACAATCCCATCGGCGCTCTCCTGGAGCTGTGTCAAGCAAGACGGTACCACCTGCCTGGTTTTAGCTGCAAGATGATCCCAAGTGCGTAGCCCAATTTTGTCCGTGATACTGCCTGCTCTTTTGTGCTTTGTGGTTTTTGTGTTTCTTGCTTTGGGTTGAAATTTTGCGTGTGTTTCTTGCTTTGGGCTGCCTCGTTCCTCCCTCGCAATTTGGAAGAACTTCGCAATTTGGAAGAACTTCGTCGCTTGCTTCGTTGATGAATGGATTGCGTGTGCATAGATGATGAGAGCGGTTTCATTCATGCATGTTGATGCGAACCTGAGCGCAAAATGCTGATCTTGCTTACAAGTCCTTGGTTTTGGTTGTGCGTTGCTGTGTGATGAGGAATTGAAAGGCAACCAATAAGAAGAGCCTGCTATTACATCTGATTTCAATTTTGCTCTTTACACGTTTTTACAGTCTTACCCAGGCAAGGATGCAGCTGGTTCAGAGTTCATCTAGCAGCAGGGCCCGCAGCAATATTGTGATGAACCAGACCATGTTTGATGTTCCAGGTCCCCTCGTTGTGCATGTACTGCTCCTCACACGTGTGCACATGATTATAAGTATGAAAGTATTTGCCTCCTTTTTCTTGGTCTTCTCAGTGTGAAAGTCCATTTTTTTCATGTGCCCAAAACACACGATGATGATTCCCCCTCTTTGATTTAGTGCGGTCGGTTGGTCCTAGCAGATGCTCGATTGACTTTACTGGTTTTATTCAGTACTGCAATGTGCCTTTCCCTTTTCAATGGTTTTCTTGTAGGTGCTACAAGTCTATCGGTGGTGCTACAACAAACACCCCTCATACACATATTTTAACTGTGCTTCACATACACAGCCTAGCAGACGCACTTTTTGACTGAAACTTCAAGCTCCTTTTCTGCGCTGCTGGGCGCCCCGCCACGTAGTTTGTTTGCCGCTGCCTTTCCTTGCCACACACCTGGAATTTACATGTGGTAGAACAACTAAACTAAATTTTGCTGGATTTGTATTCTCTCACAACGCAGGCAAGCAGTGGTGCGTTTCTATTTCTGTGGAACGGGCAGGAGACGCTCCTGTCACAGTTGAGCACGCCGACTATCAAAAGAAGCGCGCTCAAAGAGCCGCTGCTGCAGAATGTATCCAGCTCCTGGGCAGTGGCACAGCCACACCACCTTTCAACTATAAAGTGAGCAACAAGCAGCAAAAACTGTGCACTATGCAGCTTTGAAGAATCACGCAAGCAAGACAGATCCTCACGCAGAGCAAACATTTGAATTATCAGCGTCCTTTCTCTCAGTCGTGCTTTTTCATTGCATGCCCACCTGCATTTGCTAACCTAGTTAACTCTCACGCCATGTGTTCCCAAAAGGGATCGCTGCAGGAGCTGTTGAGCAGAAAAGGACTCATGCCTGAGTACGTTACGCAAAAGACAGGCCCTCCACATGCATCTTTGTTTCAAACAAAGGTACGCAGATTACGATGACGTCATTTTAAGATCAAAACCAAGCACATTCCCTTGTCCCTATCAACACCTTCAAACATCTAGAGCTTCCTGGCAGATTAAATAAATGCCCTGTCCGTGCTCTCTGCTTGTTGCCTTGACAAAATTCCATAAATGAAAACATTTTGCAGTACTTTCTCAATTACAACGACCATCATCTCATACACACACACACGCGCATGCAGGTCTCAGTGAAGATTGATGGTGATAACATCAGTGTCCTTGGGGAGCACCGCGGGACCCTGAAACAGGCAGAGCAGATCGCTGCACGAGATATGCTCAGCCACGATGTAATCCTGCTGTTGTTAATTTAGAGATACTTAGTACAGTGTTAGTTTAGAGATACTGGTTCAAGTGTTAGTTTAGAGATACTTAGTACAAGTGTTAGTTTAGAGATACTGGTTCAGTGTTAGTTTCGAGATACTGGTACAAGTGTGAACTGTTCAAGTTGGGCAAGATCTACTGTTTTTGAAATGTTTGTGTAGAGGTCTCTTTTTCTTTTGACTTTGGGAAGAGTAGGTCGTAGACCGCTGCTCTTTGCCCAGGATCCTCAGGTTTCTTGTGCGTTTATTTGCTCGATAATCTCCCTGAAGTGCTTATCGTGAAATTGTTCTGTTTAGCTAGGCCTAGATTTTGCGCTCTTTAGAGGAGTGTCTAGAAGGGTGCCATTTTTGTTAGGGGGAGTTGTGTCGGAGCCTGTTTTGGCGCACCAGCCATTGCTATGGCTTAGTTTGCTCTAATCCTGGCTGGCTCCTAGCTTCTCTTGCCTTCGTGTCTGGGTGATCTTTTGGTAGTGTATGTATCAAGGCCTCAGTTTTTTCAGTTCACCCTCTGTTTTGCGTTGCAAATCTAGTCTTCCTCGCACAACTTCCCATGGTTTCTTTGAATCCAACTTTTTCCGCCAACCTTTTTCCCTTAAAAGCCTCCCCTCTTGCCTCCTTTTTCCCGTCCAACCGGCCTCTCTCGCTGCCCTTTATCAATTTTCCTTTATTTTCTCACAAAGTAGGGAGTTTGCGATCTCCCCTTGATCTATGTAATACCCTCAAAATCAAAATTATATGTTCATGGCTGGCCACCTTTTTTCACGTCATTCCTACACGCTAACCTCCGACCAACTATGATCTGCCTTACATAGGAGCAGCTACTTTTTGTGCTGCCCTCCTCTGTATTGTTGTCAATTATACTTTCAAGTACTGGTATTTGCATTGCAGACTTGCTTCAGATTGCAGCAGGCGTGGTAGTCAACAAGGGGGCAAAGAGTTTTTAGGACAGTGCATTGCAAGAGCAAGGCCAACGAGGCTTACAGGTGGAACAGCTACGTAAGTAGTGTTAACACATCCAGCATGATGAAGGGAAAAAGTATCTGCCGCTGCTGTTTCTACTGTCACCTGTGAAATGGTTTGAATTAGTAAAGAAAGAAGTTAGCAGGCATTGAAACTCACTTCCCAAATTCATCATGGAAACCCGCGTGTTTGATGTTTGTCAAATAAGGTGTGTAGACACTTAATGGATCCGTATCAACAGCAGCAACGTAGAGTGGAATGCATACCCCAGATAAGGGAAATGATGGCGGCATTGGGAAGCGAAGTCCAGGAGTATGGTGGATGGGAAAAGATTACGAGTGGGTGGGAAGTGGGAAAGTTGTTGCAGGGTTTGATGATGTTTAGGCAGCAGTAAGATGTTTAGGCAGCAGAAGATCCATTTAGCATTGTTGTAGGTGAAACCAAGAGTGGCAGGGGGAAATTGTGTTGTTTGACTGTTGATGTTTTGTCTCCTTTAGCTCACACAGCACACCTTTCGTGTCTCCCGGGTATGGGCTTGTAAGGCTGAGAGTGACATGTTGGTGCAGCTGCGTTTTCTGTAGGGGAACTATCTCTTCTCCTTGGGTTGTGTTGGAGTTGGTTTTGGCGCACCAGTCATCACAATGGCTTAGCTGCTTCTATCCTGGCTAACTCATAACTTCCCTAGTTTTTATGCTGAGTACCTCGCGGTGGTGTAGCTAGATTGGCCCGTTGCCTTTTTGCTTTTTACCAGCCCTGTCTTCCTAAACCTAGTTCTTTTAACATAGGCACCAAAGTACGCAGGCTCTCCTTCCTTCTTTCTTTCCCATGCTTGACCTTCTCGTATACGTTTTGCCCCTATTCTCATCAACCTGGTTGTCCCCCCTACTTTCTTTTATCTCTTCCAGTCTGCCTCTCTTGCTCCCTTTTTATTTATCAACTTTCAGTTCGTTTCAACCTCATAGTAGGGAGTTTGCTATCTCCCCTTGACCTATGAAATACGCCAACAAAGTTTTTTGTCTGACATATCAAATTCGTATTGATATTCAGCATGCGTTTCTAACTGGTGCTTTGGTGCTTTGTTGCTTTGGTTGCTTGACAGTTGACAGTTGGTGCTTTGGGCTATCCAGGATGTACCAGAGGCCAACTGCAGTTGCTTCAACCAAACTAATGGTCACTTTCCGAGTCGAATCAACCAGGCTTGATGCTTGAAAAATGGACGGCATGAATCAACCAGAGATCAACTGAAGTCAATTTTTAAATTGATTGCCGGTTAAATCAACGACAGATCAACCGCGGTTGATTCGTCCATTCTGATGGTCGTACCCCAAGTTGTGTCAACCGCCAGAATCAACCAGGTTTCTAGTTAATTTAAACAACAATCTATAGCCCTGACACTTCCGAGGTGCGTACGCCAAAAGTAAATATCTGATTGTCAATACTCAGTGACTGCTAAATCTGAGTTATTACCAGTAATTCCACAGATTAAAATGTCCCTTTTTGGATACTGGCACTGCCATCCTTTACAGAGACATCTGGGCATGGTTTTTTACAGGACCTTTTAAACCTGTTGAACATGGCTAAATCTGTTGAACAAAAAAAAGGAGAAGGAAAGGAATTAAAATGAGCAAGCTACATGGACGTCCAACCTAGTTTTTTAATGGTATGTTATAGCTCCTTGTAATGTTTCTTAGCAGCGTACATCTGGTGAAGATGTAAATAAAATTTTCAGCGAGGTGCACGCCCTTTCACTTTGTCTGTGAGATTATTAGGCCTGTGAGCTGAGAAAAAACAACCCTTCTTGCTCACACCTTTGTCGAGGACTTTCCTGCAATCCGAATTTTGTCTGCATCAAGTCAGCTTTCTTTAATTTACTTTCTCAGCAGAACATAGGATCACATTTTCCTTGTATCTGAGCGTATTGATTTATTCAAGGATGGCCAAGATCAGTCAGCAGCTGACATTCATACCTGTTGCTGTGATCTTTGGTGGGTGCAGCCTTTGCTCTTTTATGCCAGTACGTCATAAATTATGCTGTGATGGATTTCGGTATGTTGGGATTGATTGCGATGAAGCGGTGTTTCATCAGGAGCAATCACGTGCGGACAGTGTTTTTGCTACGCTGCGAGCTTTACTGGTTATTTTCGTGCCAACTTACGTGGTTAAGATTTTTTAGAGGGTACGATGGAAGGGAAGGACACACAGTTATAAAGAAGAAGTATTCATCACCCTGACAATTGCATGTAATGGCGGAAAGACTGAATTAGTATAACAAATGTGTTACGTTAGCTGGTTGTTCCCTAACCTCGGTTTCAAGGGAGTATTTCTTTTGAATTATTGTATTTGTACTTAGCAATTGAATTATTAGCGGATCTGCTATCCTAAACAGAGCCGCAGAGGGGGCTAAAAATTCAGGGGGCTAAAAGAACTAGGTAGCACCCCGTAGCACCTTTTTTTTCCCCAAACCCATATGGACATTCCATTGAGGGTAAAAAACCATTGAATAATACGCCAATGCTGTAACAGAAAGAAGTACATTGCTGTCACAGAAAGATATAATCATCAAATGCAAGGCGAGTCAACATTGACTCGAATGCAAAAAAGAAGAAGAGAAAGAACACAGATAGTGTAAACATCACCAGCATTATGGATCAGAAAAGGATGCTGTATTGTCTCCCGCACCACCCAATGGATGCAGAGACACACAACATCCCACCTTGAGAAGAAGAAAAAAAGAGGTTTTTTAGTGAGGATCTTGGGAGGCAGAAGCCTGCACACCACCAAGAGTATTGCTGCTCAAATATTTGTGGGGGTTGTAATCAATGTCTCGTCTCATCTGTATGATTTTGGTTGCGGACCTGATTGCATGTAGACTGGATTTGTTCATTAATGTTGTGGCATGTAGACCAGTAACTCCGAGGCTGTGGAATGGGTTCCTTGTGTGGCTGCTGTAAATGATGCCTGTTGCTCCTAACAGGATGGCGTGGAGGATTTTGCGGTGTCCGAGAAAGCAAGGAATTAGCAGCTTGTGTTGTTGTTGTGCCATTTCTGCTTGTTGGATAGGGAAAGTGTTTACAGTACTTATTTTTATTAGATGTATGTCTCTCTCGGTTTTATAGCCAGGGGAGGGGGTATGGATTGGCAGCGCCATCTGCTAGGTTATTACGGGCAACCCTTCTTGCATTATATATGTTTGTTGGGTGTTATTTGGGGCATGTTGCTGGGTCGGAGTAACTTTGATTCATCTGGCTTGCTCATTTCCGCCGCTGTTGCACGTTGAGATTGGAAAATAATAAGGTTGGGATCATTCCTATCTGTGTCTCTTCTGAAGGGCGTATGGTGCCTTGTTGTACCATTATTGTTGCACGGCTGCCAACGATACGTCTGCCTGTGCTGTGTGGGTAGATGGCATTGTAGAATCGCTTTTAAAAGCATGTGCTGTGTCTATTCATTATCGTTTCATTCGCAATGGGTGTGTAGGTGCCGTCTAGCTTTCGGCAGATGGGGCATACAGAAAAAATAAGCTATTTACCCAAAAATAAGCTATTTACCCAAACAAACAATTTCGACTCATTCAAGACTCGCATTCATAATTTTCATTTAATAGCAATAACAAATTAGCAACTATTTTACATGCTTGCCTCGTTTCCTTTAGATTATGCATCGCCAATACTAGCTTCGATAGAAAACCCCAAAGGCACCCTTTTAGAATTGGTAGCAAGTAAAGGCATCTCACCACCTGAAACAGACTGCAAAATGCTGCCCAGTAAGTCACGCAAGATACACATTATTCGTGCACAATAATCTTTCTATCCGTTCCCACTACTCTGATGCCGCCTACTTCTCGCACCTGCTGCACGTGCAGACGGGGAGTGGGAAGTTACAATAAGAGTGCATACCACCCATGCGATGATCGACGTTACCAAAACCGCATACCAAAAAAAAGCAGCCGAGGTGTGTGGTTGTTTTTTTCCTAATATTCGAATACTTTCTTTATAGTGCGTGTTACATAGAGCGTGCTACATGTTGTTGTATCCTCCTGTCCTGTTCTGCAGAGGGAAGCTTCATCTGCATGCCTCCAACAGCTTTTAAACGAACACAGCTGCGATAGCCGCCCTGACGCACCTGCTGGACCTGAAGGCTCAGCCGACAGTAATGTGGTGCCCGCCAACTACAAAGTGAGAAATGCGTCAATTACGTTTGTGTTGCGCGTGTTTAGTTGCTGCATGCTGAACCCGCATTATTATGTATGCACGTTTGGCCAAACTTACGGCTGTCTTACTGTCTGTGCTGGTAGTACTACAATGTGTGCGCACAATTCCTTCTTGCTTGAGACGCTTGAGACGCTTGAGGCAGCAGGCAGTTGGCCTCCTCTGTTTCCAACCCACATCAGTGGATGTGATGAGTCTTCATCGATCCCGGTGATTTGAGCTGATGTCAATAATGAGCTTCACAAATACCTCATTATTTGCTTACGACTCGCTCAATTGACAGGAGGAATTACCGAGGGGGTAGCAAAATTGAAAAACTCTCGAAAGAGGAAAAAAGGGGAAAAGGAACTCCTGAAAGACCAGCAAGCGTTGGACTCAGCCTTTATAGAAGCTGTGAACACGTTGGCTGCACTGGAAATGTTATGCGGAACAAATGCATTACACAGTACACTGTATAAAGGGGACTATTTTTGTTTGACGGTGTCAGGCAAGAGCGTGTGTGCAGCACAGTGTACTTGTTACTGCAATTTGAGGTTTTCATGGTTTTTTAAAGTTTGGACGGTGAGACTTGGAGCAAGATGTGGCTCTTTGCACCCATTGGAGGAGCGCGTGTGCAGGACGTTGCCTTTACTCAGTCCACGCCACCAGGAATCACTACTCTGTTGACGTTGCTTTGCTGTACACAGGGAAAGTTGCAAACTCTGCTCCAAAAAGTGGGATGTCCCATCCCTGAATACACATGTCAGCACTCAGGACCTGATCACATGCCTTCTTTCCAAGCGACGGTGAGGAATGGACAGTGTCAGCTTCCTGCTCCGTTAGCTCCCGTCACAATGTTGGATACCATGAATGAAACGGCAGCGATGCAATGTGCGACATGGATTTTGTGCTGATGCTAGTTATAATATGTAATGCACTACTATCAGCTCTTGCATTCATTCCAGCAAGCCACATACCATTCACACATGCGTGCAGGCAAGTGTAACGGCTGATGATGGGGGCCCTATAATTGTCCAAGGCGTTCCATGCAAAAGTCTCAAGATGGCAGAGCAGTCTGCAGCACAAGCAATGCTAAGCCATCACACCATTCAAGAGCTTGTACAACAGCATGCATGAGTGGGAAGAAAAGAAAAAACTATGCAGGCAGTGAAGATCCACTCCCCACATTAATTAAAGAAAAAAAGAGCCACTTTGGTAATGGGTACCGTAAAACTGCTCCACCAAAAGGAAAAAATAGATCTGTGGGGATCAGGAGGGTTGCAAGCTTGACCGGAAAAAACCGGCTCCTGATGACAGTTGATAATAGTACTGGAAAGTGCGCGTCTGGTATGGACAAGTTTGGCAGCGTAATTGCATGAGTGGACTTACATGACAAGAAAAAGGAAACAAACGCAGATGGTGTAAACACTACCGGCATGGATTAGGAAAGGATGTTGCTTTGTGTGCCGCAGAGACGCACATCATTTCATTTGGAGGATGAACTTAGGAGAAGCTTTTCAATGGGGATCAGGTGGTTGGGAATAAATGATCGGCATGGCGCAGACCGTCCGTTAATTTGAACTGGCTGTCTAAACCAACAGCCATACTTAACCAGCACACAGCAGCTCTCCTGCCTTTACACTCCTTATGACTACTACCTGAGAGTGCTTGGCTTGTTGTGTGTAGGCTTGATTTCAGGTACGAGCTGAATTTCATGGATTTTATTCCAAATTATAAGACACCTCCAACACTGTGTAAATATTTGCTGTGCCTTATAACCCTCGCCTTAAAACCTTAAAATTGACATGCGCTTTTGTCTCAATGGGATGAGTGAGACCTTTCTTGATATGGACACTCAAGGAGGCGCGCTCCCCCCACATGTATATAACACTTCTTCACAGCATTCTGCATTCCATACAAGGTTACTAAGTGCAGAGGTGCATTTCCCACTGCGCAGTACTCCGTACTGCGCAGGATGTAATGCCAGCCACATCAGGATCATTGCTGCTTTACCGAGCCCAGTATGCCATAATCGGTGCAGAGGATAAAGGAGTGCATCTGGCAGCATTGTTTTTTTAGCGTTGGACGAGATCGCTCTGCAGCAGCACCCGTGTGCATGCCAGGTTTAATTGAAGGTGCTTTTTTACAATGCAGGAAAGTTGGTGGTTACAATTGTGCACGATTAAGGTTTGAAAGCCTACTGCAAACTTGAAGCGTTTCCTTCCTTATCAAATACGCCCTTTCAACTGCAAATTCCTGTACACAAAACACAGTTAAAGTGCGGCTGTAGTGGTTGAAATCCACATTGAATTCAATTGCGGTTGAATTAAACCGCTTCAACCGCACTTCAACTGATGCCTGTTTAGTCTGACGTTTCAGACAGCATCGCCTGTTGCTAATTCTTATCAAGAGCCAGCTTCAGTCCGAGAAGTCTGTAGAAAAGAAAAGAAAAAGAATGCAGATAGTGTAAACACAGTAAACACTAACGGCATGGGTAGGAAAGGATGTTGTTTTGTGTTCTGCACCACCCAATGGATGCAGAGACACACGACACTCCAACTGGAGAAATAAATTAAGAGAAGTTTTTCATTGGGGATCATGGGAGGCAGAAACCTGCACACTACCAGGAGTATTGCTGCTCAGATATTTGTGGGGGTTGTGTTCAAAGTCTCGTCTCATCTGTTTGATTTTTGTTGCGGATTCTGGTTACATGCAGGCTTGATTATTTCACGAATGCTGTGGCGTGTAGATCAGTAACTTTGAGGCCGCCAGCGGCTGTGGAGTGAATTCCTTGTTCTTTGTGTGGCTGCTGTAGATGGTGCCTGTTGCTCCTAGCAGGATGGTGTGAAGGGTTTCACGGTGTCCGAGTAAGCAAGACATTAGCAGCTTGTGTTGCTCTCGTGCCTGTTCTGCTTGTTGAGTACGGAAAGTGTCTGCACAGTACTTAATTTCGAGCATTTGTTTATCACGTTAGCGAGATTGTATATATCTTGGTTTTTCACGCTTGCCGCAAGTAGGGAAAGAGGTGGAGTAATTGCAGCGATTTGTGTGATGCTGATGTCAAGGATGAAAACAATTAAGTTCTCTTCCACTGCACATACAATCAGATGGCTACTTTTCGTAGGAAGTAAGCGTTATTTTCACAGGCAGGACCAGGAAAACAACGAACTCCATATCTCCCTTCATGAACAGGCGAGCATCATGAGCCAAAGAACTGGTAGAAGCATTAGGGACCACAGTAAAGCAAACCCACTCCTCTGCTGGATAGTTTTCCACCTTGGAGGCCTTTCATGGTCCGAAGGCTAATCATTTATCAATAAGACTCCATCCAGCTTATTGAACAAGACATATAGAAACTCCCAACTGTCAACCAGCTCTGTCACACGATTCGTCGCTGCCAACGATTGGGTGTAACAAGTCATACTTCTTGTTTACAGCTCTTCCTTGTAAACCTTGTGACTCAATTGTAAAATTCGCCACGCACTTGAATGCAATCTTCCCTGACCTTGGAAATATCGTTATTTCAGTGGTGGAAAAGTGTAATTTAGTACACTGTCGCTAGAAAAGAAAAGAAAAGGAACACTACGCAGGCAGTGAAAAACAAGCCCCACATTAATTAAGAAAAAGGGGCCACTTTGGTAACGAGTACCGTAAAGCTCCTCCACCGCGAAAAGGAAAGGGAAAATTAATGGGGGTCAGGAGGGTTGCAGGCTTGGCCTGAAACCGGCTCCTGATGAGAGTTGATAACAGTACTGGAAAGGGCACGTCTGGTATGGACAAGTTTAGCAGCAAAGTTCACAGAGTGCACATGGAGATTGGAGGCAAGCTTCTTAGCTCTTTGAGAATCGAGACCCAGTTCCTTGAAAGGCTTCAGAGTGTGAGTGTTGTAGATGTTGCCGCCCACACCCAAAAGGATGATGTGAAGAGTAATAGAGGGTCCTTGGAGAATGTTGCAAAGGTCTTTGTGCTGTTCCTTTGCGGCGTTCAGCTGATTCTGAGGTCTGGTGTCCTCACAGTACTTTGATCTCGACAAGGTGGATGTCACGCCAAAATTTGCTGAGGTCTTTAGGTCGGTGCTGTCTGGGGTTGGTGGCTCTACTGGTGGCTGGCGGTGCTGCTGAGGTACTCCCAGTCTCCCTCAATTGCCCCCTGCCACTCCGAAGAACCCACCCCCCTACATTAGTTTGTTGTGTTTGTGTTTTTGCGCCGGTGGAGTAACCGAGTAACCAGAACAAAATCTGGGCGGCTGGAGGTAAATCTGTCTTTATCTGGGAAGCGGGGTGGGAAAAGCCATTTGGTAACAATTCTACTTTCAGCTGTTTCAGATATCTGGAGCTTTTTCATGGCCATCCGTTCGTTGCTGCCTATGTCTTTGGAGACAATGCATGATCCTAAGGAGCCTGTTTTGCTGATAGCCTTAAAGATCATGCGGCATGCTAAGTTGCGTCTTTCGGTTATCATGTTCCTTATTTGCTTGTGTTGGCACCCAGAGAGGATGTGCAGGGCACTGTCTACTTGTGGGCAGAGGGGGCAAGTTTGACTTGTTGAAAGTTTGAACAATACCGCATGTTTTTGAATATATAGGGTGCCTGTTCCATATTTCATAATGATACATTTGGTCTTAAAGGGGACATCGGATGATGTTAGGTAACATTGCTAATGGCTCCCTTGGCAGTGCCGTCCTTTATGAGGGTCTGGCAGTACGCATGGTAGTTCGCTTCAGTTTTGGCATTTCCCAGTTTATGGAGAAAATGCATGTGTGCTTGAAGGGCGTCACGGTGGTTTGGTAGGTACCAAAGCTTTGGGGGAGGAGAATGGGCCATGTTTGTTGTATGGGTATGATTATGATTATGGGTTCTATGCTACAGTTTGCTGTAGGCTTCGTCATTACACCAACCTGCCGTGGAGGGAGATTAAAACCAAAGACACGCTGGAACCAAAAATGGGATGCAGGCCTCATAAAAGCAAAACAACGCAAAGAAGAAAGCGGCAAGTCCGTAAGTCAGATCCAAGCGAGCTCAGATAGGAGCACCCACAAGTCAAAGCACAAGCTGAGGGGGGGGGGGGGGGCGGGAAAAACAACCCGAGCAAAAGCAAGGCATAAAAAGAATGCCTAAAACGAGAGTACACAGCACTTATGCAAATTGCCTGCCAGATCTCAGCCTACGCTCACTACGCAAGAACTCCAGTTCTACAGCTGAAGCAGAGAACTGATGATTTTGTGTTTAATTCTCTATGTCTTCTTTTGCAAGCCAGTGGATGTTGTAGTGTTGTAGAAGGGATTTCCCTCAGGGCCTGCTGTTTTGATGGAAGTGTCTGCAAGGTCGGAGTAGGTGGTGGCTGACTTTTAAGCAAGGACGTCGGCATGTTCATTACCAATAATACCGGCATGGGACTTTACTTTGAAGAAGTGGATGGGCGATGGTGATTGGCAATTTGCTTTAGCAATGGATTGAAGGACATCTCCTTGGATGTGGTGGCGATGGAGATTCGGGTGTGACAGCTGCTTTTAAATTTGGTGCAGTGATATAAGGCTGTCTGTGGCTATATGTGTGTAGCCATGTATGACTGCAGCTGCTATAGCTGCTAGCTCTGCATGTGAGATTGTGTTGGTTATACCCATGCCTTTTGGGTTTACATAGTGGGAAACGTTTAAGTGAGGGTGGTATACACCTGATCCGGTGTCTTGCCCTACTTCATTCTTTTGGAGGCTGCCATCAGTGTAGGTCCAATCCCGCCAATCTTTTACTTTACGGGTTAGGTTTTGGCTGGAGCTGTTTTGGGGTGCTTTGTCGATATTACAATTATGAGGTTGGTCAGTGCTCATCAGGGCACTTGTTAAATCTGGGCAATTTGGGGCTTGAGGGTGGTCATCTGGTAGCTTATTAAAGTTGTCGAGTCCTGAGTGTTGTCCGGAACCTAAGGCGGTTTGGTAGGGATGGTTATGTATGTTTTGAATTTCCCACTTTCAGGGATTTCTTTGGCAAGTTCTTTTAGCCAGTTTTTGTTGTGAGCATTGAGGCAGACCCTGCCCTTGGTGTTCCATATGGCAAAGATCTTCAATTTACATGAGTGTTAGGAAAGTGGTATTTGTATGTTGTTCCGCCAGAAGGGCACTTTCGCATATTGGAGTTGGTCTGATGGGATGGTGTCCAGGAATTTACACATGTGTGGGTATTTGCGGCAGAGTGATGCATAGGGATTTGTGGTCGTTTTTTATTCCAGGAAGGGAGGAGCATGAATGTGGCTGTTTCCTCTGTGCTGACAGCAGCAGAGAAGCTGGCGTGTCTTGTTGCTAAGAGCATGGTGTTTTCATGGTAAATGGGATGGCAGATGGAGAACCCAGAGAATCGGGAGGAGAAGGCATTGGTGTTTGCCCCAAACACTTTGTCCCTTGGGTGCTCACTCCAGTAATGGGGAAAATTGGGGTCATGGTCGAGGGGGGATGCCATTTTTTCTTAAGTGACCAGGGCCCACTTTTGAAAGACGGCTGTGATGTGGGAGGGGAGTATCCATGCAAAAGAGTCTTTAATTTCGTTGTTCGTATATTTAAAGGCAGAGGTATCTTTACGTGCAATGAGGCCTACAAGTTCTGATGCAAAGCTAATGGGAGGAGGTTGGACGCGATCGTGTAGGCCGCTGCATTTTGCCCTGTGAAAGGCCTTTCGTAGTATGTTAAGGCGCTCGGGAGCAAGCATACTTTTGCACTTTCCGTCGACATTTTAAATACAGGCTACTGTGTCAGTGTACACCTCAGGAAGCTTAGTGTCATCTGGGGAGGATAGGGTACTCTTTTCTTGATACTCCATGAGATCAATGGTTGTGATCCAGTACTCACAATGCCCTGTGGCCGTAATGTCAGCCTGTGGGTTGGTGGGTTGGATGTCAAAGCTAACTTTGTTCCGAAGATCGACATTGTAG
>Ga0307948_1002091_pt1 | contig 14414 bp, 10 predicted proteins | sample OrgLakmetagen280_FD_201824 | JGI IMG/M metagenome (GOLD analysis project Ga0307948, IMG submission 201824) | Saline water microbial communities from Organic Lake, Antarctica - #280 | ecosystem: Environmental > Aquatic > Non-marine Saline and Alkaline > Saline | place: Antarctica: Organic Lake...
GGCCGCACTTGACTAACAACTCGGTGGCTGAACAAGAAAGCAAAGCAACTACTTGTTTGCACTCTCACAGTTGCAGTGGCAGCTTCACTGTCTGCAGGGACAGCACCATTGGTTGCCGTGCGCTGGTCAGCACGCATCGAGGCGGCCACATCTGCAGGCGTTTATTGGAAGCAGCAGTATATCGCAAGTGGCAGAAATGCGAAAAATACCGTCCTATCTTGGAAATTGTTAGAGCATATGTTTCTGACGCTTACATTCCAGTACACCCACCAGCTTTTTGGGAGGCTGTGGCCTCACTGAAGGGCACACCAAACATGTTGCGGCTATAGTCGTTGATATCAAGGTCAGCTACGCGATCTGCAGGGGCTTGGGCAAGGAGTGAGGGGAGGTCATTAAAAGAACAGAAGACGACATTGAATGTATACGCAACAACCAGTTTCCGTTTCACAAGCAGACAGATGGGAGCAGGCAAGAAAAATATGGGAAAAGGTCAATGCTCAATAACCCCTCATCAGGAAATGTGTCATCAGCAGATCACCTTCACTGAAACTGATCACCAGCCAGTCTTACCTGCAGCAGTTGTGGCCGTGGTCCCTGCCATCGTTGTGGGGGCGGTTGTCGTTGCTGCTGTGTGCGGGAGAGGCCATGGTAAGGAATAGAAAGTGGAAAATCCGTCTCGAGGTGAAGATGATGACCAATCCGAGTACCTTCACAGCATTTTTTGTAACTCAGGTGATCGATTTGTTCATATCTTACCCATCGTTGGATTGTAAGTCGCCATTTATTTGTATATTGTTTATTTGCTCGATTGTTCTTTTGCTTTACTTTTTAATCGATCAAACCTCTTCGTAATGCTGTAATTTAAAGTGGAAAACTGCATGTACGAAAAAAGCCTGTTTTGGTCGAATGTGCAGCATTAAGCAATTTTAAAATTTGCGCCCGTATGGATCTCCCAATTCCCTTGCTGGCACGTGCTTTCAATAATGCAGACACCTTTTTAGATAGAATCTGGAAATGAAAATGGTTGCTGCCCTTTTCTATTTGCCCTTATAAAAGAGTATCGGTGGCTGTGGCTAAAGCAGTCAAGCAGTGGTTGAGAGTCTCTCCCTCACTCCAAGGTATTATCAACCCGCCTTGGCATTCCTCATTGCAGGTGGGTACACCCTTCCAATCTCATTTATTTGTGGTGAATAGCAGACCGTTGGTTGCTAGCTAGCACGAAAGTTCTGAATTTATAATCAGCGTACTGTGCACAGGAAAGGATGGCCACAGTTTTATAATGTAAATGGCGAGAATGCTCAGGAAAGTTCTAGACTGGTGTGCTCACGCTAGCCAGACCATTCCTCTGACATTACTATTTTAATACTGTTGGGCTTGTAGATGTTTATTAAGCGTGGGAGAGAAGGATGCCAAAAATAATCCTCTGCCATTACTATTTTTATACTGTTGGGCTTGGAGATGTTTATTAAGCGTGGGAGAGAAGGATGCCAAAAATAATCTGGAATTGTATGGACTATCTATTTTTAGATACAAATCACCTTAATACACAATTCCTGCTCTAGTTCTTAAAAACATAGCCTCAGCCGTTTGTTATTGCCCAGATTACACAACCCAATCACAAAGCATCAACTTGCGTCACGGACTTGATGAGCTGCAAATGAAAGCAGATAATCACATTATCGCTCACTTCAAGCTTTCTAGCATATTTAATGCAAAAGGAGGGCATATTGCTTCTTTGCTACATCCCATCAGAGCGTGCGGCCCACTCCAGAAGTTGGGACAGTGCCTGGGAGTGCAAGAAGGAAGCAAGTACCAGCTGCTCATGCAATGGTTAATTATAAATCAGTGTGTGACACTGAAGACTTAACAGAAGTAACATATTATACCTCACGCCGCCCACAACAAACCAAAACAGTCAGATAATGCTCATCCATTTAAGACCCTAACCTGGACAGTATCGAGAAGAAAAACTACGCAGGCAGTGAAGAATCACTCCCCACATTAATTAAGGAGAAGGAGCCCACTTTGGTACTGGGTACCGTGAAGCTCCTCCACCAAGAGAAAAGATAAAGATCAATGGGATCAGGAGGGTTGCAGGCTTGACCTGAGACCGTCTCCTGATGAGAGTTGATATTAGTGCTAGAAAGGGCACGTCTGGTACGGACAACTTTGGCAGCGTAAAAGGACAGTAATGCTTTTGAAGCTGGAGACACCGTTGCACAAACAGGTGGATCCCAATTTATCCTAAAAAGAAACAAACATCTACAATTTCAGAAGGTACCTGGTGGGCAAATAGGGCATCCATTGGCATCATAGGCGACGGGGGGCACTGTTGTGTCCGTGGTGGTGGTGGTTATGGTGGCAGCACCAATGCCGTAGTCGGTGACAGGAGCTGCAGGGGTTGTTGTTGCAGGGGTTGTTCCTGTGCAGCAAATGGTTGGCAACAAGGGCTGTACGTGAATGGTGGATTCTGTTTGTAGGTAGTGCTTGTTAACACATGATCAAAGGTGTGCTTGAAGGAGGAGAGAAGGTGCGCTTGAAGGAGGAGAAAGGTGTGCTTGAAGGAGGAGAGAAGGAAGTGGAGGAAATAATTAAGTATGCTGTGTAACTGTGCTTCACGTGTTTGCTCATAGTGAAAGTCAATCTTACACAAGTTGAACAGCATCGAGTGGTGATTAATGCGCAAGATACCGTGGGCGGGAAGAAAAAGGAGAAAGAAGCACACCAAGCAAGCAGTCAGATCAAACGTCAAATAGCAAAGAGGGTCAAATATGGATGAACACTGCTGCACTCTTCAGGTGACATAAAGCAAGGGGGCTACAGTTCGGCAGACATATTAAGGGGACGCAGTACAGTTGTTTTCACCGCCTGCAAATCCCTCTTCTCATAGGCATAAGCAATTGTACACTAGCTACCTGATATCAGGTTTCAAACGATATTGCTCGTTGCTTCCATACCTGGTGGGCAAATGGGACATCCAGATGCATCATAGCCCAGGGGCGGCACGGTATCTGTCACTGCAAGCATTTTGGAGAGAAGAGGCTTGAGTGCTTTGAAACATTGTATCAGCCTGCTTGGGCACAGCCAGGCAGAAATAGTTTTTTTACTTAAACAGTACTGCTCACACCAGTAAAGCTAAAACAGAAGGGGTTGAATGGGATCTGGAGAATTGTCACCTTTACAAAACTTAAGTGAATCCTGAATAGACAACGTCAAGGAATCAAGGCTAATTAACCAAATATCAAGCGCAATTAGATTAGAACCCGCAACAAATATACGATAAGGTTTAAGCCACTGTGGCCCGATCACATCACTCAACAAAGAAAGACAACGAGCTTTCCTTATTCATTCAGTCGTGTCCTTCACAGGAAGCTTTTTGAGATAGGGCAATCAGGTAATAAACAAAGCTTTTTTTTTCCGACACATAAATGAAAGGAGATCGCACGCATAAAGAATCTCATGCCTGTGGTAAGCCCAGAGGGAACTGCGGTGTCCATGACTGAAGAAAACACAGCATTTGCAGGAGTTGTTTTGAATAAAAGGTTAGAATGATGGTTACAAGATAATAAGAGGTACACACTATAAGGGCTACGGCAGAAAGGCGTTCTGCAGAGGCATAAAGGCACTAACAAACATGCGATGAGCATTTAAAAATTAAGCATCTTTAAAATGCAGCGGCAAAACAGAGATGCGTTGCAGATAGATGCAGTGTATTTTGCCTACGTCGTCACACCTGTCGTCGCGCTGGTTGTGGTGGGTACCGTTCCAGGAGGGCAAACTGCTGCTTTGGTTACAGTATCAATGCCGACGGGCGGGACGTTAATGGTAGGGTCACTCACTGCAGATGATGATGCATGACAAAACTTGATGTGACATTCATGATTTTCAGGCTTCTGACCACACCTCAAACCACAAAGCGAAAATAAAGTCCTGGAGCCAGAAGCCAAGGACGAGCGACAACAGTCAAGGCGGCAAACCAAACATCTAAGACAAACCTACCTCTCGTGTACGACATGCGGACTTCGTCCTTCTCGTCGTAACAATTAATTAACGACGCAAGTCGATTTAATAAACGACGTAAGTCGATTTGTATCCTGTGCTTTTTGCTTTGCTCAGATCGAAACGTAATACGTATAATAATAATTTTAGCTTTGCGAATGCGAGCTGGATGCTCTCATCAGTCTTGTCTCTCAAGCCCGCTCAGAAAAAGCTCTGGATTCAGGAAGACTCCTTGCAGACCAAAGGGAATGTTTCTCATTAAGTGGATAGGTAATGTGCTATTTGTTGATTGACAAGCCCACTGGCAAGCTTGCACACACACGCACACGCGTGCACACACACACACACACACACACACACACACTCTCTCTCTTTCATACACACAAACATACACACACATACTCACACTCACACTCACACACACACACACACACACACACACACACACACACACACACACACACACACACTCAACACACACATACTCACACACACACACGCACACACACACACTCACTCACACACACATACACACACACACACACAACACACACACACACACTCACACACACGCACACACACGCACGCACACACATACACACACACAAACGCAACGCATGTGCGTTCACACTCATCCTGAGATGATCTCAAACAGATAAGGTAATTACATGTACACACTCCTTTGGTAAAACTCCTCTCTGTGTTTGTACGCAGGACGTGCCCTCGCACACCAAGATAGCAACAAATTGACAGCTCCGTTTTTAAAGGACGAGCATTACAGCCCTCCCTCTTGGGCTTCTGACATCAAACTGGTTCCAAAAACCCGGCTTGGTCTGGCTCAATTGTAAGAAATATTGACTTGCTCACAAAACATGGCATGCACGCACACAAGCATGCGCCATAAATTAGTAAACAGAAGCGCACACGTCTAAATTAGCACATATCAGCAAACATACCTGCACAAACACACAAAAATGCGCGCAAGTGCACACTCAAGCGAAGCAAATTTACATCCATATTTACACAACAAGAAAGTAAAAAACATGCACTTGTGGACAAATAGCACGCACGCGCACACACACGCACCACACACACACACACACACACACACACACACACACACACACACACACACACACATGCACGCATGCATGCACGCACACATGTGCACATCCGTAATGCATACACAGAAAGCTGCTTTGACATGATGTTATGCCTAGTTGTGACTTACTAACACCAGGCGAAGTATATTTGATGTGGGAGACCTGCGTTAGCTGCCCTCTTTCCCGCTGCTACAAATCCTGCCTGATTCGTTGCCTACTACAAGCACCCAACATGGGTGTAACCCTGACCTAGCCCTTTATGGCTATACCTTTTCCGTGCACGCTCTCACATGTTCTGTGCAAGTCCTCTCACAGGAGCTCAGTCCTCAATGCTCCTGCTGTCTCCACAGGTTTACGTAGTATACAGCAGCCATTTTATTTGCAGCTAAAGCGTGATTGGTAGGTCTGCACCCGCTGATTTGAACGGTTCCGCTCTGCACTGCTCATGCTGTCCCTCACACACAGGCCCACGCCTGTTCACGGTTGGCAGCTTCCTGGCCTTCCTGAAGGCGTGCAAGTGTTCATCAAGCGTGATGACATGACAGGGATGCAGTTATCTGGTAACAAGGTGGGGTCTTGTGGATTTTAAATGTTATAGATTTTATAGCTGTTGATGTGGCAGTAGTTCTTAAACCGGTGATTGATTGAAGTAGGGTGCATTGTCTATAGGGCTGGCCAGAACCGTGTATACACACCGTACGTGACCGTATGTATGGTGATTTCCCTGCTGAAAATATCGTACGTGCACCGTATATACCTATAAATTTATGGTTTTGAAAAACTTGTATTGTCTTGCAACAAGATGGGTCTACTGAGGAAGGGGGGGAAGATGCTGTAAGCTGGGTCTTCATTTTAATCTGTCGGTGGTAATAACTTCACTGACGTTTATTTTTAGAGTTGGCCAGAACCATTATTTATGGTGTATATACGTAGGGTTGGCCAGAAACATATATATACCGTGCTGCGCTTTTAGTATTGCAAGGCCTACTTTTTGCGAGGTGCCAAAATAATTAGAATAATTAATTTGCGAGCATTAAGCTTTTGCGAGGCCCCTGAAAAGTTAAGGAAATTTGCAAACTTTGCGAATTTGGGGATTTCTTGTGCTCTCCTCTCTGTATCTATTCAGTGCTGGTTTACATCAAAGTCTGAGACGGGTTTTTAAGGCTCCTAACTTCAGCCTGAGGAGTTATTCTTGCATTGCCTGCTGCTGAAGTGCTGCTGAAGGTTTACCATGCAGCGCTCCTCCCATTCTTCTCAAACCGATCCTCAATGGAGAGAGCAAACTCCATCTCCCACTGGCTCCACTTCTTTCTGAGGGGGAAGGGCGTTGCTCTAAGACAGCACCACCCTCTCCCTCCCCCTGCGACCCTGCAGGTGCATCCTAACCCACACTGCCTGCTTCTTCAGCTTCTGGGCTTCTGCTGCTGCTGCTGCTGCTGCTGCTGCTTTTGCTGTGAAGTGCAGATGCAAGCGCACCTGATGCTCCCGCCCACTCCACCTGAATTGCAGCTCTGCCCACACATGCCTCTCTCCTGGAGGGGCTTGCACCCCCATTGGTGCAAGCACCTTGGGCCTCCCCACAGGCCTCTTAACTGGGGCAGGGCGGGATGCAATGCTGGCTGCAATGGCTGCTCCTGCCACATCAGGCCTGAGGCGGATGATGAGCTCCCGAGCGGGACTATCGGTGCGACCTCTGTGCGCTTCCGTTTGGTGAAAATAGTGATGTTTGCCCCTTAGGACGATGGGGGAACCCAGAAACTACCGCATTAAAAAGTCTAAGTATTGCGAGGTCTGAAAAAACTTTATTTATTTTCGGCTTGATTTATTGCGAGGGGCCTCAATATTTATTTATTTACTCGCAAAACAACCAAGCGCAGTACGGTAAATACGATACGACGTATAATACGCCTACGCCGTATGACCCATCCCTGTGATTTTGTTTGTGATTATGCTTCCATTTGGTTTACTGCTTTGCTGATTGTTTTCTTATGCATTTCCTTGCAGGATTGAAGAACAACCGCCCATAATTGGGCAAATGATGCCGGCCTTTATGGTACGGAGGGGTCCAATGAATAGTACAGCATTCCTTGTTGATTGTGTGTGTGTGTGCGTGTGTGTGTGCGTGTGTGTGTGTGTGTGTGTTGCGTATGCTGTATGCTACATGGTGCAGGTACATAACCCCCTTAGGTGTCTCAAATACGTAGGGATGAAGGGTCAAATTGGTTTCAGTATCTGTTTTATTTTTAAAGGCTTTCGGCAGTGTGTCTAATGCAAGGTCTTGATTGCCCGCTACATCTTCTCATGGCACATGTTTTTAATTTGACTGTCCTCCTGCAGGTCGGCTTTCAGCTCGCAAAGGTCTACAACTTGGTGAGTTGATAGCTGTAAATACAGCTAGGCGACATACTTAGTTGCAAACACACACACACACACACACACACACACACACACACACACACACACACACACACACACACACACACACACACACACACACAAACTTGCACATTTCATATCCTTGGTATGAGAGGCCTCTTGTGTGTTTTCTACCACGTAAGCACAATTTTATCTTACACTGGAAATGTATATCAGGGTGCCAGCGTGGGCCGTTTCTTCTTCCCAGCATTGCCGGTGATCCCGCCAGATCTACTGCAAAAGTCGCAGCAGTTCATTGAAGGCATGAAGGACAAGCACTCAGCTGTGGACTACGAGTGCATCAGCGTGAGTGTTATAAGCATCAGCACGCATCAGCATGCACCAGCATGCACCAGCATGCACCAGCACGCATCAGCACGCATCAGCACGCATCAGCATGCATCAGCGTGAGTATTGAAAGCAGGGCTTGTTTCTTGGGTTGGCCTGAACCGTATGTTCACATCGTACACGGCCGTATATTTGGTTGTTTCCCTGCCAAAAATTACGTATGTACACTGTATATAATAGGTTCTGGCCAACCCTACACATTCAGAATTTGAACCAGCGAGTGGCAACAAGCGTTGTGTAGCTGCAAACCCCTCTTGCTGTTTGTACTTGTTTCACTTTATTCCTTTACTCTGACATGAAGAGAGGTTTAGGGTGTGGCATGAAGGAATCAGAGATGAGAATAGCATTGTTCAATTGGAGATGAGGAGAGCATTGTTCAATTGGAGGGCATTGTTCAATTAGAGATGAGAATAGCATTGTTTAATTGGAGATCAGGAGAGTATCGTTCAACTGGGCTGACATACAATCTTACAATTGATACCGCTTGGGCTGCATGCCTAGATGTGTTGGTATTCCCAGTCTGTACTATAAAGTGCTTCTGCCTTCGCCATGCAGGTCGCCATCGAGGGCCACCATAATGACAAGGTAGGCAATGATAAAGGGAAGATCCAGGCTTTATAAATGCACGCAAACGCCACCAAAGCTATCAGGCGTTCACAATGGAAAGATCCAGGCTTCACAATAGAAAGATCCAGGCTTCATAATAGAAAGATCCAGGCTTCATAAATGCACGCAATGCTAACGAAGCTGTCAGGCGTTCACAATGGAAAGATCAAGGTTTCACAATACAATGACCCAGGCTTCATAATAAAAAGATCCAGGCTTCATAAAAGAAAGATCCAGGCTTCATAAATGCACACAAACGCCATCGAAGCCATCAGGCGTTCACAATAGAAAGATCCAGGCTTTACAATAGAAAGATCCAGGCTTCACAATACAAAGATCCAGGCTTATTAAATGCACACAAACGCCACCAAAGCCATCAGGCGTTCACAATAGAGAGATCCAGGCGTTCACAATAGAAAGATCCAGGCTTTACAATAGAAAGATCCAGGCTTCCTCAATGCACACAAACGCCACCAAAGCTATCAGGCGTTCACAATAGCTTGTGGCTCCTTTTTGTGGTCTGCAGCAAATTGTGACTATCAGTTTTGGCATTATCTGGCACGCGCACACACACACACACACACGCACACACATGTACACACACACATGACGGGTTGTTCACACACAACACTCTCAAACACAAACAGTATGAGTGTGTGTGTGCGCGCATGCAGGCCTCCAATGCTCCAAAGGCAGACTCAAACATGAAGAAAAGCCAGATCGGAGTAGCCTATCGTCAGGTGAGTGTAAGAAAGTTTGAGTAGGAGTAGAAAGTGTACAAGGGGGCTAGGCTCAGAATCAAGGAGTGAATGAACTGCAATGGGCTATGCTCATAACCTAAGAGTGCCTATACTTTGCTTGACTGAACTGCAGGACATTCGGCATTAGGAGTATAGCTGTGATTGGAGCAACCCACGTTTTAAAATGGAAACACACTGCAGCAATGTGTGTGTGTGTGTAAATTGAACTGCAGCTGGCAAACTTCTTGGAGAAACATGATCCCGCACGTGACTGGGGAGGGCTTACCTGTGTGCAGTTAGAGGTGGGTCTTGGTGTGGGTGTGTGTAAGTGTGTGTATGTGTATGCGTGGCCCGTGGCGTGTATGCGTGGCCCGTGGCCCTCGGCCCTTGCAACCTGCTTAGCCCAAATTGCAGCTAGGGCGTCTGATGTGTATTTTAAGCCTGTCCATTCGCCAGAGAGAGCTTAAAGTTGTGCCCTGAATCATTTTCAAAGAAATCTGTTACAAACTTTTCATTGTACGAACAGACCTACGACTAGGTTCCTGCTGTGAATGACAAGCTGTTTGCTAATGCCTCACATGATTAGGGTTGGCCAGAACCATGAATATATGGTGTATACTCGGTATTTTTGGCAGGGAAATCACCGAATATACGGTCATATACGGAGTATATATACGGTTCTGGCCAACCCTACACATGATCCTGTGCATCTGCAATGGCAATAGGGAGACCGTTGCAGCCTTGGAATGAAAAAACGTAGCCTAGTGCAAGCTGCTTAGCTTGCTGTACAACTGTTTCTGCGTTTGTGTTTGTGTGTATATGTGTGTATGTGTGTGTGCGTGTGTGCAGGACAATGACGGAGAAGTGGATGCAAATGGGCGATCCAAGTACAGCGGGGGCGTGCTTTGGGTCTGCAAGGAGTGCATGCTGTAAGTTTGCATGTTAACAAACACATACGCACTAATGCATGAGCAAACACACACACACACACACACTCCAAAGAGTACATGTCGCTGATGAGAAGCACACACACACACACAGATAACACATACACACGCATACACAAGCACCCTTCACAAACATAAAAGTTCCGGCACCACTCCATGTCTCCAGCATGTTTTGGATCATCCTTGCACATCACTCTGTCGACCCACTTTGGCCTCTCATCGTATCCCACAATGCACTTGACTGTACCGACTGTACCGACTGTACCTTTGTACCGACTGTACCTTTGTACCGACTGTACCTTCGTTCCGACTGTAACCTTTGTACCGACTATACCTTCGTACCGACTGTACCTTTGTACCGACTGTACCTTCGTACCGACCATACCTTTGTACCGACTGTACCTTTGTACCGACTGTACCTTTGTACCGACTGTACCTTTGTACCGACTGTACCTTCGTCACAGGGGCCTCCACAACCCTTCAAGCAACACCGTTTCCACCTCTTCTGACAGCATTCATCACAGCAATGGTGCGACTTCTATGAAGGCCCCAATTCACACTGCTCCTGGCAGCCTGTCCCTCGCCATCAGCACAACCAACCCTGCACAGCCACATTTTGCGGCCACACAGCAGCCTCAACCGCCCAGCAGCACCATGCCAGTGACAGCACACACAGCAGATGACATGCTGACGCCTATGATAGCACGCGCAGCAGATGTCATGTCGACGCCTATGACAGCACGCACAGCAGATGATGTGTTGCCGCCTATGACAGCACGCACAGCAGATGACATGTTGCCGCCTGCGTCAGACCTGCTTGGGCACAGGGCTAGTGTGAGCACCTTAGCTGCTGGCAAGGAGGTGCAGTATTTGTCTGATTAAAGGGGGGGAAGGGTTGAGTTCTTGCCCCAGGGTATGGTGAGCTCTTTTGGCCATCACAAGGATCAAGCTAGACATTGGGGAACGCCAAAATTATAGAGTTTGTTGCTTCTTCATTGCCATTTGGTGTATCTCCTGTCTGTGGCTGGCCTGAGCATGTGCATTATATATACAAAGAAAGTGTATGTACAAGGAGAATCCTTATAGCATGTTGTCTTACGGAGTACGGGTTTAAAGTGACACTTTGTAATTGACTGCTGTGTGGTCTTACTGTTAATGCGTACACAGTTCTGTCATCACAAACATGTCAAGCAGGGAAGCAAGGAGCCTGAGGGTGTCCAAAAGGTTTGCCGCCAACCCAACTTTGAAGTGGACAGCAGAGATGAAGCGCTAGATGGCAACAACAGCACAGGCCTGTGCGGGCTGTTAAGTGGTGGAAGTGCCAGTGGTCGTAAGGTGATACACATAAACATAAAGGCACACATGCACATGCGCACACACACACACACACGCACACAGTACACACACGCATACACACGCGCACCTCCACATAGACAATTCATAGCATTCATGGGCAATTGTGTATATGCACATCTTCACCTCAAGCAAAGCCTTGCACACACACACACACAATGCACATAAGAGGTTTGAATACAGTGAAAACAGTGCAAACGTGACGTTTGAACACAAAACTAATGTTCGCCTTTACATGCACCTTTGCAGCTGGGCAAGAGCACCAGTGGTAGTCTCGGCACCAGTAAGACGAACAGGATCGTGCCGTACAAGTCATGAGGCAACGTCTAGTTTGTGGCCACAAAATAAGTCATTCATGTCTACAAGATTACTCATCTTTATCTCAGTTGCCACGCTGCAGCCGCCATTGATTTAGCTCCAAAAACGACGAATAAAAAAAGCCGGGGAGAGGGTCATTCACTCGTCCCTGTTAGGCATGGTGACCATTTGGGTAAGGTCGTATTAAAACGTTGGGCAATGGCCTTGTGCTTGATTTATTAGACCTGAAGGTCAGTGAGGTCTGTGTGGGTGATAGATAATTGACAGGGCTGAAGTCGCCAGGGTGCGAGACTCGTCCCTGACCCTACAAAAGCGTATGATGTGTATAGTTTGTTGGCTCTTATGCCCTTATGTCTCAGCTGCTGCGGACAACAATAAGGAGTGCTCCCGTCATGCCCTCTCTATATGCCTTGCCTATTTTCTTTGCTATAAATCCAGCCAGTGTGTTTTGCCGACTTCCATTTAAAATCTTATTGTTCCTGTCGAGCTTGTTATGTGCTTTCTTTTGCCCACTAGTTTGTTTCCTTTCATTATGCATCCAACACAGGTGACGTGATTTTCGGTTTGTATGTTTACTGTACTTCAACGTGTGTATTGCATAGTGTGTATTGCATCTCTTCCAACGTGTGTATTGCATCCCTTTTTTTGCATCCCTTAGCTTAAAAACAATTCAGGCTTCTCTGTATGATACCAATGTCGTTGCTACAAGGCTTATATTGGGGAAGCCCTTCAGCCAGGTTGTTTGGTTGATCGGCTGCTGACTGGTCTCGGCCAGCCACAAATAGATCCATAAGCTCAGAAAGAATAAGAAAAAGTCTAGTGTTCTTGTAGCACCTACAAAACCTCTTGAGATACCTTGCACTAATATTTCTGGTAAAAGCTCAGACATATAACTGTGTCGTGTCGATAGCAACACTTATACGCTAGACTCAAGTACGAGCACAGGCTCATCGAGGCCGGCCTATACTAAAAACAAACAGCAAAAATTAAACACGGGTCGTGCCTTAAGTAACGACCAAAGACAAGGTGGTTTGGTCGGTGTGTCACAATCCTTAACAAGGTTGACATTTTTTGCTATCATTTAACAGTTTACTCTCTAACAAAGATTCCTCAATGCACGCTGGCGACTTCCAATGTAGACTTTTTCATTTTAACAGAGACAGACTTGTATCCCCTCCTTCAAATTTCGATCAAAGGCCAAAGAAAAAAGTATCCATTCATGCAGCTCTATCTATCCCCCTCTGCCCACAAGTAGACAGTGTCCTGCACATCCTTTCTGGGTGCCAACACTCGCGAATAAGGAACATGATCACCGAAGACACATCTTTGCATGCCGCATGATCTTTAAGGCTATCAGCAAAACAGGCTCCTAAGGATCATGCATTGTCTCCATAAATATAGGCAGACAGCAACGAATAAGTGATCTTGCAAAATCTCCAGATTCCTGAAACAGCTGAAGGTAAAATTGTTCCCAAATGGCTCTTCCCACCCCGCTTCCCAGATAAAGACAGAATCACCTCCAGCCGCCCAGATTTTGTGCTGATTACTCCCATCGCTGCATAAACACAAAAACAACAAATAAATGCAGGGGGGTGGGTTCTTTAAAGTGGCAGGGAGCAATTGAGGGAGACTGGAAGCACCTCAGCAGCACCGCCAGCCACCAGTAGAGCCACAAACCCCAGACAGCACCGACCTAAAGACCTCAGCAAACCTCGGCGTGAAATCCACCTTATCGAGATCAAGTACTGTGAGGACACCAGACCTCAGAACCAGCTGAACGCTGCAAAGGAACAGCACAAAGACCGTGATTTTCTCCAAGGAGCCTCCGTTACTCTCCACATCATCCTTTTGGGTGTGGGTGGCACCATCTACAATACACACTCTGAAGCCTCTCAAGGAACTGGGTCTTGATTCTCAAAGAGTTAAGAATCTTGCCTTTAAGCTCCATGTGCACTTTGTGAACTTTGCTGCTAAACTTGTCCATACCAGACGTGCCCTTTCCAGTTCTGTTATCAACTCTCATCAGGAGCCGGTTTCAGGTTAAGTCTGCAACCCTCCTGATCCCCATTGATTTTTGCTTTTCACAGTGGAGGAGCTTCACGGTACCAAAGTGGCTACTTTTCCTTAATTAATGCGGGGAGTTGCTTTCTCTGCCTGTGTAGTTTTTTATCTTATCTGAGACTTGGCTTATTTTGAGGCTCAAATATATGCCAGATCCACGTTTTAATAACTACATGGGACATCAGATTATTATTTTGGTATAGTTTCAAGATTATATTGCAGGGAAAATAGAGGATGAATCCCAAAGGAACCCTCAACATACAGACTCTAGTATCTGGGAAAGTCATACAGAAAACACTGGCATATCCGATTGTACCCTTCAAACCTGGTTAAAAAACTTGACACATGTATCAATTTAACGAAATCATCAGTTCTCTGCTTCAGCTGTAGAACTGGAGTTCTTGCATAGTGAACGTAGGCTGAGATCTGGCAAGCACTTTGCATAAAGTGCTGTGTAATCTCGTTCTAGGCATTCTTTTTATGCCTTGCTTTTGCTTGGGTTGTTTTTCCCGCCCCTCCCCACA
>Ga0307948_1002095_pt1 | contig 14406 bp, 12 predicted proteins | sample OrgLakmetagen280_FD_201824 | JGI IMG/M metagenome (GOLD analysis project Ga0307948, IMG submission 201824) | Saline water microbial communities from Organic Lake, Antarctica - #280 | ecosystem: Environmental > Aquatic > Non-marine Saline and Alkaline > Saline | place: Antarctica: Organic Lake...
AAACGTTCTCTTTCTCTATTCATTTTTCTCTTCTACTTACATCAGTTTCATGTTCCCTCTAGCTTCTTTTTCTGGTGTCTTGTTCAGTCTGGCCTCTTTCTCTTCTTGAAGCTGCCCTTTTTTTGCTATAGCTCAACTGCCCTCGCTGGCGGATATAGCTGTGTAACCCTTACCCCTTACCCCCTTACCTTTCTTCTGCAAGTGTGCTGAAGTGTGCGAGCTGCGCATGAGATACAAAGACCTTTTTGAAGGAATGTTTAAGACTCATCAATGCATTCCTGAATCAAGACTCGTACAGACTCCTCAAGTTTGTATCAGATTTAGTTTCAAATTTCGACACAGGTTGATTTTGTTTCACCAGCCAATTGCCATCAGCCAGAGTCTCGGGCTGTAGGCCATCCTTGTAACCCTTGTAACCCTTTCGTCTGACAGTGGGATGCTGTATAATTTAACCCACAACTGGTAATGAAATACAACATTGGTAATGAAATACAACATTGTCGTTCCCTTCTCATTACCGGAAGTGCTTACATCATGCAAGCACAAATTGCAGAAGAACTATGTATTACACGGTGTACAGACATCAGGTGTACAATTCATTAAAGCAGCAACGGCAGCGCTGCGAATTAAAAGAATGGTTGATTGTAGTAGTTAGTAGCAGCATGCAAAAAGACGACATTAATCACCTAAAATATCAAGATTACCTATCGAGAAAAGATGGGCCAACAAGATACTAACAAGCCTAACAGTCTAGAATGGTCTGTCCTTGTATGCTGCTAGCCATTTCTATAGCACTAACTTCTAGCTTATCCAACCCACGCATAAAAAAATGAAGGCAAGTTCTTATTATTCTCTACAAAGTTGGCTAATAAGGGCCTGACCTATACCCGGAATATCCTACAGAACTACCACAAACCACCTACATGATGAATATAATTCGTACTCTGATGTGAAGCGAGCGGAAATCTAAAGTATTTGTTTTCATACAGTACAGCCTATACTGCCTACTTAGTTCAAGTGGGAAAGAAAGCGACAGAAGGACGGCACAAAAAGAGAGGAGCAGGACCTAGGTCTCGGTAGCACTAATACTTCTTTCCTGCCCCCCGTCCTCCCATAGAAGTCGTCGCTTGTTTTCTTCGCACCCCATCAGCCTTAACCATCTTTATAAACCTCATCAGCACGTCCTCCTCATTTAGCATAAACTGTGTGCAGAAAACGAGCAAAATTTCTGTGCATGTGTGTGAGTAGCTGTATGTGAGCAGTGTTTGCTGGGTGCGGAGCCCTAACTTGGGGACCCATGACTGCCTTCTTAAGGCACTTGACAACTGTGTAATACACAGGTGAACCATCAGTATCAGGGTAGATGTAGCTGCTGGAAGAACAGCGTGGCATGCCAGTGTGGGTGAGAGGGACAGGGGACGGATTGGTCGGGTGGCCTTCAGGATTGCAAAAGCTTACATGCTCAGTCCACACATCTCAACAGGCTCTGCTCTGTTATGGGCCTCTCATGCTAGTCAGCTTGTGTGAGGAAGGGAGCCTGCACAGCTCAACGTCCGTCACCACCTCCAAGAGAGCGTGTGTGACACACAAAGAGGGGGAGAGAGAGAGAGAAAGAGAGAGAGAGTAGCTCTCAGACGATTCCCTAAGCCTAGAGACTTGTCATTGCCATAGGAAATGAAGATTGTGCCCGTGATGACGGAAGGCAAGCGGAGGCTCTCTCTCTTCATTCATACAAGTGCCCACTCTACACACTCACAAGCTTGGAGGGTCTGCCACATGCATTCTGTGAGCTGAGTAGGAGCATGAGTACAACTGACAGGGGGGTGAACGCACCTGCTGGCTGCCTAAGTGCCTGTCCATCTGGTGAATGAGGTCAGCTCTGTTCCTAACTTCTGGGAGGCGGTACATCCTGCAGTACTTGATCAATGAGGCCGTCTGCGAGTGGCAGGGACATGTGTGTGAGCAGGGACATGGGTGTGATGGGACGCAAAATCTTGTCACCTCCGAAGCCTTTCAGTTCCTAAACAGCAATTGACCCACCTCTAGGCGGCTCAGATCCATCCGCTTGTTTGACGACATTTATGACTGCGTGATAAAGAAGAAGAACCAAGAGGCCGGACTACTCCGAGAAAGCGAGGAAGCAAATCGTGTTGTTCTTATGTGGCGAAATTAATATGCATGGGTGTTGCAAAGAGGGAAAAAGGAGTTTTCCAAAACTGAAATAACGGAAATGTGCCATTTGAGTATGGAACACGCGTATATACAACCAAAACAAAATCACATCAGTTGGGAGAAAGGGTAGGTAGGTAAAATTGAGGAGGTAATAGCCCGAAGTCCAATTCCCCCCTTCTCTCCCTCCAAACCGAAAATAAAGATTATAAAAACCCATGCATGATTACCAAGTATATAATGGCCGTGTGGGATTTCGTTTCGTCTGGCTTATAATTTACTGCCCGACAAATTTCTTACATTGATCGGTCGGCCATAGAGCAAAATTTACTGCCCGACAAATTTCTTACATTAATCGGTCGGCCATAGAGCAAAATTTTCCTGCCATAGAGCAATATATATTCTCTCATTTGATTTGCTCCCACCCATTTACAGGTGCTGTGAGCAGCGTCCATAGCCTTTTTTGTTTACTGTGTTCATCATGCAGTTGTACCTCGCAATGCCGCTCCAACAACATCGCTCTGTTACCCAAGTAAATGAGTTTGCAGTTGGTTCCAACGAGCACCGCGCTTTCGGGTGCGCTCGTGCTGTGTATCAAGGCGAAAGGCATTCACAAATAAAATAATACCAGTGTCTTTTTTAAGTCCTAAACACTTTTCTTTAGTTGTCTACTACTTAATGCTCGAATATTGGTCCCTTAGAACCCTTTTAAGTTGAATCGACATTACGGGTACCTTGCAAGTCTCCGAACTACAGACAACCTTCTTTTCAAATATTACTACTGTTCACTTTCTAGTAGGCAGAGAAGGCCAGAGGGGCCTGACTGAGCCAAAAAAAAGGGTGTTTTTAAAGTGTGGATTGAGCATGGGCGCCAAAGTTTGCTATGTTTAAGCTTAGCACCCAGAGGTAGTCCTTGCTCTAAACTTTTGACAGCACCTGAGCTTGAACATAGCAACTTACGGCGCACGTGTCTGATTTTCCGCGGCGTGGACCCCACCTTTCACCACAAAATCTTCACAGCAGATCACCCACTCCACCAAATGGCATACTTTCGTTTGGTATGGAGTTGTTGTAATAAACAAATATGAATGCAAAAAAAAATCAGGTGAAAAGATGAAGTGCGTGGTGATGTGGCTCAACATGTGCTGTTTTCCCATAGAAAGGCACCAAATTAGGGTTTGGGCAGTCAAGGTGAGCTTTGACCCCCGTCAATTTGCGCACACTAGTACTGTGACTTACATGGATTTAAGCACATCCTCGCGCAGCTTACAATATCAGCTTTCAATTAAAGCCAGGATGGTTTCAGTTGGCTGAGTGGGCAGTGAATGGCTGGATTCAAAGTGCAAAAATGCACATTTTCAGGCATTTCCTCAGTCAACCCCCTCTGAGAGAAGGCCAGGAATTGACATTCATTTGCGCTAACTGAACCAGTAAGCCTCGATTACTACTAGTAAGCCACACTGATAAAGCATGTTTGTCTAAGAGATGTGCTTACTAGGTAAGGCAAAGACCTGAATTGCTTGCTGGTAACCGCCTAGTTGCCTACCGGCTCCGATTCTTGTTGTTGTTAATGCCCTATTCCTGCCCACTCATCTGCAAGTGAACCCAACATTATGCAAGCAACCTTGCTCGCTCAGTGTGTTATAGTCCGCGGTGCGTTATAGTGCGCCCTCTCACTTTGCATAAAGTATGTATGTAGCAGCGCGTTGTAAAAGGCATACTCAAGATGTTAAATTCAAAATTGTATTCCTATATGAATTGTTACATTTGTACCACCCTCTTGTGGCGAGCGTCCCCGCTCGTTGACATTTCACACCTCCCAAAATCCCTTAAATTTTACCTGAATGTCCTTGATTGCACTTGGGGACGACAACGACCAAAAACTGCGTGCGCAAGGGTTAGAACCGGGGACCTCACAGAATGAGGCACGCCCTGGACCGTCCTTTGATACCAATGTAATAACAAGCGTGAAGAACAACAAGTGAAGGCGTCGGGTGGTGAGCTTGTTTGGTGTGTGTGAAGCAGAGCAGCCTCCATGCTTTGCTGCTTCCGTCAGTGTGTCGCCAAAGTACCGTTCCTGCATATTGCCCGAGGATTTGCAATACTCATGAAATGGTCAATTACTCATAATATCATAGATATTATTAGAGGGGGTTATCTGGGCGAATGTCCAATCATGCTCCAACCATGCAGTAAAGGGGCAACTACTCACACGTCACTTCATCAATTCGGACGCAATCTTACTTCAGTCTGGCCAATCCGTTTGCGGGTGGTAGGCGGTTGAAAAGCGTCGTTGAGTTCCCAAGATGTCAAGGAGAGCTGTCATGAAGATGCCTTTATAACGGGCATCTCTATCGCTCACAATGGAAAAAAGAAAAAAGGTAAACTAAACAGTGGAAAAAAAATCACTCTCCACATTTATTAAGGTAAAGGAGCCAATTAGGCACCGGGCACCCTAAAACTCCTCCACCGAAAGAATAAAAAGATCAGTGGGGATCAGGAGTGTTGCAGGCTTGACCTAAAACCGGCTCCTGACAAGATTTGATAATAGCACTGGAAAGTACGCGTCTGGCATGGACAAGTATTGCAGCGTGGTTGACAGAATGTAAGTGAAGCGGAAGCAAGTATCTTAGCTCTTTGAGAGTCAAGACCCAGCTCCTGAAAAAGGCTCCAGTGTGTGATTGTTGTAGATGGTGCCACCCACCCCCAAAAGTGTGGAGGGTAACGGAGACTCCTGGAAGGGTGGATGGTGCAGAGGCCTTTGCGCTGTTCCTGTATGGCGCTCAGCTGGTTTTGAGGTCAAGTTTCCTCACAGTGCTTGACCTCGATGAGGTCGATGACACGTTGAAGAGTGTTGAGAAATCCTTGAGTCGGTGCTGTCTGAAGAATGTGGAACTACTGATGGCTGGCGATGCCGTAGAGGCGCTCCCGTTTGTCTCCCCCATTTGCCCCCTGCCACTCCAAAGTATCCACCATGGTGACCCCCCTCCAATAGTAGTCTGTTGCTTTTATGTCTTTGTCACCATTTTGCAAATTTTACACACAGCTTGCACCCCAGCAGATCAGACCACCATCACCTGAATCAGAAATTCAGGAGCAACAGGGTGTCCTTGAATTTAGTTTTTAAAGCCCTGTAAAGCCTGCTTTTTAAACCGCACGGTGTTGAGGGCCCTTACCAGCCACGTAAGCCGTACTTTTTACAACATGCACAGGGCGTATTTGCAAGGCTCGTCCGAGATTGGATCCTGAGATTGCACGGCATGCCTGTTTCAGTGCTGTCAGGAAAAGGTGAGGTCCGCAGTACAGCATCCTGTGTTGGAAGGAAGTTAACAACCATACAGGCCAGACAGAGAACAATCTGTACTCTGGAAGAAATATCGTGAGCGAATGTGCAATTAGATCAGACGGATTAGGATGAGCACTTGGTGTGTGCAAAGTTTGCCATAATCAAATATTGAGATTGCTCCCTTTCTTCTAAATTATGGCATGAACCCTTTCACACAGCGCGAGTGAGTTTACCTAGCTAGTATGGTGCCCGTGCTTATGATTTTGTGGAAGGGATTGAAGAGCCAGTAAAGAGTGCAAGAAAGAATTGCAGGCTGCTCAAGATCGCACGGCTCAGAAAGTGGAGAATGGCTGACTGTACGGAAGACTCACTACAACATGTGAGAGCCAGAAGGGGACCGCTTAAGGTTACGATTTTTTCCACCAAGAGCACTCACAAAGCGTCGGTTGTGTGCCATTTGACGTGTGTGTGTGTGTACACACACATGTGTGTATATTGATGGCATCCTTGATTTACAGCACACACAGCACGATGTTCAGAATGTCCCGCAAAGACGCAATGGACGTGTAGCACGCATTTCACCCCATGATTTCGACCCCCAGGAATATGTCTGTTTTGCCTGGTTTTGATGTCATTTCCTACATTCCACACCCAGCTTGCATCCCAGCAGATCAAACCATCACTGCCTTTATCAGCAGAAATTCAGGAGCATCATGGTGTGCTTGATTTTAAAATCCCTGTATAGTGCGCATTGTAATAAAGTCACGGACGTGCATGGGGATAAAAAAAGTAAAAGTCTACACTGGAAGTCACCAGCGTGCATTAAGGAAAGGCTCTTAACTAGTGCTCACACTAGCCAGAGCCCCACCGAATACTACCTTTACGGGAAGATGCCCAGATGTAGGGCTCCTATCTATCTTATCTAAGGGACTTTTAGATAAAAGTGGCGTGATTAGTTGTGCCAAAGTCACCCCTGCTAGCATCAAATTATTAGCAAATGGCCTCAGCGAATCTAGCGCTCTCACCCTCAGCGCACACACATATAGGAACATACAAAGACCCCAAGAAGCGGAGGCTATTGAGCCTTTTGCGCGCCATATGATCCTCTCATTTACAGGGCTGAAACAGGCCGCAAAAAGAGGAGACCTTATGTATTTATGCACAGTAAAAGAGAAAGGAGATGAAGAGGAGATCCCAACCGAAATGCAGCCCGTGGTGAACAAATCTCTTGATGTACTAGGAGGGTTACTTTATGGGCTCCCACCTAAGCGAGCAGTGGACCATGAAATTGATCTAGAACCTGGTCATCCATCACCGCATCGAAGCATCTATCATTTGTCTCCCACAGAACTTGAAGAGCTGAGCAAGCAGATAGAGTAACTCAGCCAAAAGGGCTTTCGTCTGTGAAAACGAAAACGGGAGAACTCCACATGTGCGTGGATATAGAATGCTCAACAGGTAACTAATATAAACAGGTACCCACTCCCTAGAGTAGGTGAGATGCTAGACAGGCTCACAGAAGCAAAATACTTCACAAAAATAGATCTGGCTAGTGGGTATCACCAAATCAGGATCAAGGAGGATGGCACACTAAGACAGCCATTCGGACATGTTATGGGCAATCCGAATTTGCAGTGAGTCGATGCCCTTCGGGCTTTGCAATGCCCCAGCCACTTTCCTAAGATTGGTGAATGACGTTTTCCGGCCCTTCCTTGACAAGTTTTTGATAGTCTACTTACCTAGATGATATTTTGATTTACTCTCGTACCCGTAGAAGAGCACAAAAAACATGTGCGTCAGGTGTTTGAGCTTGAGTGTTTGAGCTTGCGCAGGCATAAGCTCTTTGCAAATAAAATTCAATGCACCTTTGCCAGACAAGAAGTAGAGTTCTTATGACATGTAGTTTCAAAGGGCGGAATCACTGATCCCCAAAAATAAGAAGCCATTAAGAACTGGCCACAGCTGCGCACCATGCACGACATCGCAGCTATGTGGGACTGGCTAATTATTATCGGCGCTTCGTCTAACATTTATAGACCATAGCAGCACCTTTGACCACTGATGAGCGCGGGGCTGAGCAAAGAGCTTTCTAAAAGATAAAACGTAGGCTTAGTACTGCCCCCATCCTCGTAGCGCCAGATCTGAGAGCACCCACTTACCTGCTTACAGACGCTTCTGGAATAGGAGTAGGTGCAGTCCTCATGCAGACAACAATGGAATGAACTGTGTGATAGCTTACCACTCAAAAAATTGAACGAGGCTATCAAGGGTAAAGAGGATGGCGAGGCTAACGAGGATACCCAGCTCACGAGCAAGAACTTCTGAGCTTTGTGGAAGCCACACGAGTATGGAGACGCTATTTATACGGCTGGCAGAACACACACAGCAACCCAGAGTATGCTTACTTTTCGCTTTTTGAGTCGGAGACCCCGCCGCTTAACGCCTGCTTACTACCTGAAGGGTCCCCTGCTATACAACTAGTAATTTGATCAGACTCAGGTGTCTGATGGCTAACTGTGACGACTACCACGCTCATTGTGTTTGCTCGCACGACTGTTGTTAACAGGTTGAAACAAACGTCATGTTCCTCGCTCTATGCTTGACTATTGGCCTTCAAGTGTGGCCTCCTCTTTTGAAGAGATGGGACCTAAGCTGTTGTAGTGTTCTCCAAGGCCAAATGCGTGGCGCAAGTAGCAAACCTGCATGAAAGGTTTGCAAAGCAAGAGCACCGTCTGTTTTTGCTAAGGGTAAATTCATGGCCCTGCGCTGTGAGAGAGCAGCAACTTCTACCTGCTGCCTGTAGTGAGCACGAGCAGGAGCGAAGATCATATCATTTGCTCTACTTGCAATCCTGCTAAATCTAATGTTTCTGTACTGTAGGCCAAAAAGGCAGGTTTGTGCCAACTGGCTTGCATATATGTATGAGCGTAAAGCCTGCAATTGGATTGGTTGGTACAAGCCTGTCAGAGCTCTGAAACCTGCCAATATTTTTTCCGGGCAACGCTTTATGAGCACAACATGTCACCATAATCATCACAGCAACACATAGTCGGAATGCAATTGTGTGCTCTAGCAATGCTGAAGGGATTGAACCTTTACCGTAAACCTATAACCTCATGTGCGCGCATTAAAAAAGTGTGCTGCAGTGCTGCAGCTATAAATAGTAGACCTTAGTCAGTTTGTCTGCAAAGGTCCAGCAGGGCAAACAATTGAGAAAATTATGGAATATAACTTTGTGATGTAGCTGTCTAGCAGCTGGCTGGAAGAACTCAATCGGATTCCCCTGCACATAACAATGAGAAAAAAACCTGATTCGAAGCACTGGTGTCATAAGCTAGCAAGTCCAGGCATCCCCCCCCAAAATAAACCGAACGTATGAGAGCAAGCATTTATGCTTCATGCACATGCATTGTCAGTGGCGTTTATAGAGGGAAACAGAAAGGTAAGCGTCACAAGCTTTGCCAAGCATGCACACAAGACACAAGGCAGGAAGGGAACGCCTACTTTAATCTAAGTAAGCACCAGTATGGGAGAATTGGTCCTTGCTGTATTGCGAGTGCTGTTAGTAGCTTTGGCCTGATCAGGATCACGTCGAAATGGTGCAGTCTAAATTGATTGCTTTGTTCACTACCTGGCTTGTGTGGAAGGAACATTATGGCACACGCCACTCAAGTTAAGGTGCCAACCGTCAAGGATATACTAGAATTCAAGCTTCATACATCTTCATGCATACCTGCAAGGGTGGGGCATGGCCTTTGAACTCATCTCCCAGCGTAACAGTGGGCAAACTTGCCGTGTAGACATGGATTTGGCGCTTGAGCACCTGGAAACAAAGCATTGGCACTTTTCAGAGGGGGAACTCCACTACTTAAAAAGCTGTGCTGCTTTATCCTGTTTTAATTAAAGGACTAGTTCTCTCCAAACAGAGACAGTGGTATCCAATTTAGAAGAGAGCAGGAAGGAAACGCAGAAAATGATCGCTGTCCGCTGGATAAGACAAGATGTTGTTCGGATCTGCATCACCTAACGCCCACCCCCCGGTTTGATGAAGGGTAAGCGACATGAACTTGAGCAGCTTGAACGGCAATGGTACACAGTCAGTTTGATACAAAACACAGTCGGTTTGATACAAAATAGCTGCTTTCATGCCTACCTGTACATGTACGCTTAGCTCTGCTGGCTTCCCCTTAAACTGTGCCCTCAAGTCACACAATTAATATGCAGCTGACAATAGTAAGCAAGTTGTGACGCCCTTTACCTGTGCTAGTACACTCAGCTCTAACTGGCCCCCCCACGAGGCTGTGCTCTCAAGTTGGTGGCAGTAGTGCTCTAATGGTGAGCCCCCCCTATCTCCTCCTCCCTCCTCGTCGTCCTGCCGAATGAGCGTGAAAATGAAAACTTGTCGGTGATTAGCGAAATTGTTGTGTGACCATGTCTGTGCGTTTTTGCACACTATTCTGAAATTCTAACTATTCCAGGATTAGTGCTGGAATTTACGCCAAGCATGCTATGCAAAACCTCTGTGGCTTGGCTATTAATTGGTGAAAGATTTGGTAATCCTGGGACAATCTCTTGTGATTCAACACGGGAAGTGTCCTTGAAGCAAGATGTACTGGAACATTTTGCACATACTCACACACAACCATACACACACAGACACACATTGGCACACAATCTACGCTCACCTCTAGAATGTAGGGCAAGAACTCGTCAGGATGGGCTCGTATGTGGGCCGCTGCAGCTTCTCGTAATTGCTGGAATTTTGGCATAGCACCTGAAGCTACCAGAGGATCTGCAGCCACTCCACTGCTGCTGCTTGTGTCGCCCTGCTCTAACGCAAGCTGCAGCTGGTCCTCTAGTGAGCGGTACAAGCAGTGACCGTCGGCCTGGGAAGATGACATTTATTCCATGTGAATCTGTGGGTAAAACTTGCAGAAGCTTTGTTCTGCTGTAAAGCAAGCCAATAATCCAGAGGCATCCTCCAGGAACCCCGGAGGATGTATTGGGTCACAAGCCAGCGTTTTTTGTTTCCTTTCTGTTTGACGTTGTGGCCTTGCTTGCCTAAAGTAGCTCTGTGACATTCCATTTTAAAGGGGAAGTGCAGGAGCATACTGGCACGAAGGTACAACAAATGTTTCTCATCATAAAATTTCTCTTCTTGTACGTGCGTGCAGACACACATGCATGTACCACGTACCTTAATCTCCCTCATACATAACCCCAAGGGGGCTAACAATTTAGAGAGAGCCTCCTCCTCCACCACACGTGCACTGGGGCCTGCAGCAGCAGCTTCCTCTGCAATACGTGCCTCACGTTCTGCCTGCCGCACAAATGAGGTAGTTCAGGTCACATGCTGACATTTGTGTGTAAAAGCTATGCTGCACGCAGACATGGACAGCACGCCAAACAAGGCAAATGTTGGCCTCTGCACCTCAGCCAGATTCACACGTTGATGACACAACATGTATATATATACACGAATATGCTGTACATGTCGTGTGTGTGTGTGTTGATGTACACATATTAGGGCAGCACTATGGTACACATAGCTCAAAGCTAGGATCTGCAGCAGCACCTTCCTCCACAATTCCCGCTTCGCGTCCAGGCAGTCACACAGACAGTCCAGTTACACAGACAGTCACACAGTCCAGTCACACAGACAGGCACACAGACAGTCCAGGCAGTCACACAGACAAGCAGGCTTGGCCCGTCAAGTTTTGGTGAAAGAAAGTGTCGCAAGATCGCTTCGACTGAGGCCTCCTCAGTTGACATACGTGCTTCGTATTTAAAAATTGATACCAAACATTATAATTCAGTCAGTTCGTATTTTATAATTGATACCAAACATCATTAGTCAGTATGAAAGGGCAGAGTCACAGATATGAGCACACAGGCCCCTGCCTTGACAACAGTGAATTTTCAAAGACACCATTGTGGGAAATCAGGTGTCGACGGTCATTTCTAAACCAACCAACGTGCCCATATTTCCTGCATTCTCCAGAACCTGAAGAAATGCAGTGTCTAATGAAACAACCCTTTCTTAAGTACAACAGACAACTGCTGTCAAACCTTTGAGTAAACATGCACACTTCAGTGCAAAAAAAGCTGGACTACGGACCTGGAATATCCAGATCAAAATTTTAATGAAAAGAACAAATACGTAGGTTTACAAGCCTTGAATATACAACCTGTAACGCACAGACACACAGACACACCTCCTCGCGCTGTGCCTTCTCCCTCCGCTTCATGGCCTTTGTGGCCTTGCCACCCCCTCCCTCTTTCTGATCCCCCGCTGGCTGCCCTGAGCTTGAAGGTGCTTCTGCATCATCCCCTATCTTCAGACCAGACAGCGTCTGTGTGCGCATGCGTGTGTGTGTGTGTGTGTGTGTGTGTGTGTGTGTGTGTGTGCACGTATATCATGCATCGTCCAGCTTCATTAAATTCCATCATCAGCACTGATCTTCCAGGCTGCCACAATTTTTCAAGCACGCTTCTGACATTTAATTTCACCAGAGTTGTTGCCCTAATCCTTGGAAGTGGCTGATGCTAGGTGAACCACTCTGTTAAGACGGACACGGCCGCAATTGCACCCATGGTTTCGAGGCATTTTCATGATGTATGTTGGTGGCCCTTCCTTTTGTTCACTGCATTTTAAGCTCCATTTTGACGGCCCATTTTATGGAAACAGTGCGAGTGGATGGGAATCAGGACGATCCGCATGCGCACCTGCGAGGCTCCCTCCTCTTCTTGCTTTTCACGCTGCTCCACGTCTTGCAGCTCCTGCTTGTGGCGATTCTCAATTTCGCTGTTCAATGCTGCCAGCTCATCCTGCAAAATGTGCACACACACGTGTGTGAGCGTGGGGATGTGCGTGTGTGTACGTGTGTGGATATGTGTGCGTGAATGTGTACATGAGATTGGTCGTGCACATTGAATAGAAGTAATTAAACTCTTAACGTGCAAAACCTTCTCAAAAGTGGTAATGGCTGGTCTGAAAGAGCTTCAAGGAAGGTGGTGAAAGTACCTTGCTTTTTTTGCCCATCCTTTGTAGATTCTTCTTGAAAGCCAGAAGTTCCTGTGGATATGAGGATCAGCAGTAGAAACAATGCTATTGTTTTTTGGTATGCCATGTGTGTGTATGTGTGTGTTCTTATGTGTGTGTGTGTGTGTGTGTGTGTGTGTGTGTGTGCACGTGCACGTGCGCATGTGTGTGTATGTGTGCCTGTGTGCGCCTGTGTGTGTTTGTGCGTGTGTGCACGTGCGTGCGTGTTACACTCACTCTCTTGTGCCGCTGCAACACCTGCCCTCGTGTCTCGGGGCCGGCATCTCCATCATCAGATTTATCTGGTATAGGCTGCTTGTCTTCAGCAGGTTGTACAGATTGCTGTGAATGCGGCTGTGGCTGCTGCTCACTGGCGTGCTCAGAATGAACGGTTTCAAGAGCTGGTCCAGTCTCATCCTTTCCCCTCTTCTTCACAGCGTAACCCTGACACACAGGGAGTTGTGTAATGGTCAAAAAGCCAAAAGGGAGGTCTCTTAGTGCTTAGTGACTAAATGACACACACACCTTAGGCAAGCGGCCCATGTTGAATTTTAAAAATGTCAAATTTATCTAGGTAAACCATTTGCATTACCTTGTTCCGGCAAGCTGCTTAGCACAGGTATTGCATATACACTCACGCACTCATACAACCACACACGTACACACCCACACCCACACACACACACACACACACACACACACAAACACACACACACACACACACACATACACACACACACACAGCCACACACGCACACACAAACACACACACATACACACACTCGCACACACACACACACATACACACACACACACACAACACACACACACACACAGAGAGACACACACAAACTCACACCACACACACACAAGAATACACACATGCACGCTCTTATACAGACACGTACGCACGTACATACACACATGTACACACATGCACGCACAGGCACGCGCAAACACAAACACACACGCTCACACACGCACATACACACACGCGCACATGCAAAAATACACGCACGTACACACACGCACACACACACACACACGCACGCACACACATGCACACACACGTACACACAATTAAGCACTCACCCTTCGTACACACTTTCAATTGCACTTACAGGTGCTGCTCTCAAATGGTGAAGGAGAGCCCCGTGGCTGAACCTGCGGTGCCTGTTCATTTGTTTGTGCTGCACCACGGACTTTGGGGAAGACCCCAGGTGATTCTTAATTTGAGCGAATTGACACACAGTGAAGAGTACCAGTCCTGCAAGAATCGTTGAAGCCGTGTGCTAAGTGCTGAGTCGATAGCACTTGCTTAGACCGTTGTGCAAGCTTTTTAATTTAAGCAGTTGCTCTAGAAGCAGCGCTAAGTTCGCTAAGTGACCCTGCTACGGCAGCTTCGTCTGTCTTGCTCTACAATTTGTGATCAACATATGCACTTGACCTCCACCAAACCCCACGAATCATGTGCCAGCATTGTTGTACTTGCCTTCCATGAAGCAACATCCCAGGTGTATGTTTGCTTAAATCACCGTCACGGTGCCCCAGCCTCTTAAATTCCTATCTAAGCTTGCTCTCGCACACCTCACGCCCTCAAAAAGTTCAAAAAGCTCCATGCTCACAGCTGCATTCCTTGTATCACTTAATAAGACAATGCTGCGTACTCACAGAGTGTTGCTGAGCTGGAGCGCCTGATGCACGCCCAACTAGGGGGCCCCACTTCAACTGTGAAAGTCCTCAACTCGAAAGTGAATGAGCATAGCAAAGGTCACCTGACTTACGAGGGTATAGATCAGTGCGGCATCAGGTGAGCGGTGTAAACAAGAATGAGTGAATTGAGACCGTTCATCTCCTTTACAAAGTGTGCGTGGGGGGGTATGTGTGTGGGTGTGGGTGTTTGTGGGGG
>Ga0307948_1002098_pt1 | contig 14398 bp, 10 predicted proteins | sample OrgLakmetagen280_FD_201824 | JGI IMG/M metagenome (GOLD analysis project Ga0307948, IMG submission 201824) | Saline water microbial communities from Organic Lake, Antarctica - #280 | ecosystem: Environmental > Aquatic > Non-marine Saline and Alkaline > Saline | place: Antarctica: Organic Lake...
CCTCTTTCTCTTCTTGAAGCTGGCTTTTTTATGCTATAGCTCAACTGCCCTCGCTGGCGGATATAGCTGTGTAACCCTTACCCTTACCCTTACCCTTGCCGTCCAAACAGGTCTATGCATCGAATGCTGAGAACACGTGTTCCGAGGTTTGGTGTACATGTGCACGTATGCGCCAAATGGAAGCGCCTTTCTGATTTGGTTACAGGCTTTTTCCAAGCTTCCGCTCAGATGCCCCCCAGAGGCATAGATATGGTGCTTAACCCTACCTTATGAACACCAGTCATACTTCTTGATTGAAAGCCTTTTTTCTTGCAAACGTTATTACATAGATATTCAGGGTTACAGGCGTTTTCCAAGCTTCCGCTCAGATGCCCCCCAGAGGCATAGATATGGTGCGTAACCCTACCTTATGAACACCAGGCGGATATAGCTGTGTAACCCTTACCCCCCTTATGAACACCAGGCGAGCAGTCAAACTTCTTGATTGAAAGCCTTTTTTCTTGCAAACGTTTTTACATAGACACCCCTTTTCCCCTCGCTTGCTTTTGTATGCTCCACGTGTATGTTGCAACTTCCCCCTCTCTCTTTTTATATTGTCTGCCTCGGCTTGATCTCAGCCTCATAGTAGGGAGTTTGCTTTCTCCCTTTGACCTATGTAACACGCCAAAAGGCAAAAAAGCTTGCTTTCATAGCCAGAGGATTGGCAGGGCCATGCATCTGTTCGGTTATGGGCAGCTCTCACTGCATTACGGTTTTTAGGCAAGCCTTGTTTGGTACGTTTTTATTGGGGTTCCTTGGACTAGCAGAATCTTTTCTTTGATTCTTAAACCCACCAGCCTAGCCTATTGTCAACTCGTTTTTGAACGTCCTCAGCAGAACAATCTCCTTCCTTTATCTAAGCAAGTCTGATTCCTAATCGGCAGAATTCTAGAGTTTTCCCCCACATTCTTTTCACTACTATTGTGCTTATGGATATATTTGTGGCTGGCCGAGACCAGTTGGCAGCCGATGAATTTGGCTGGAAGTCATCCCCTTATGTGACCACAAATATATACCCAAACATTTCTTGTTCAAGAAACTCAGAATTATCAGTTAACAGTACTTTACAGTAACCCATTTCACACTTGTTTGAATTAGGACAGCATAATAATCCGTACATTACTAAGATCATGACCAACAATTTGTGTAAAAATAAGGTGTCATGACATGTTCCCGGTGTTCCTGTCAGCCATGGCGAAGGGGGTAAGCAGCTTCGTATAACTGACACATGTCGAAACAAAAGTACGCATGTAATAATGTCCGCAGCGATAAAAAAGAAAACAGATTCAGTGGCTCGTAAAAAATTGGAGCGCCAAGTAGTGTAGTGAAAGCGTCAAGGGGTGCCGATTAAAATCATGCAGGGAAGAGGCCAGTTGACCCTCATTGGTATCCAAGGCATCCAACGGACATGTGTAAGACAGCAACATTCAACATTTTTAATTACAGACCCTCCTTTTAAGCATGTTAAAGATTTTCCACTCGTTTTTATCTACCTCTCTACAACCCTACGTTTCATATACATATACATGCTCATGATGTATGGTACATACATGCAGCATTGAAATGCAATACCTGTCTTCTGTGCACCCTTTGGTGGGGCTCTGGCTAATGTGCTCCCTTTCAGCTTCCCTCTTTCTTCTCATACCTTGTCATTTTGTGTACACAACGTGTGGCTCATATGTACATGCAACCCAGATAGCCCAGGCACAGAGGTTTGCCCAGTCCCATGAAGTCCAAAGGGTATGCACGTGCCTTTAATGGATTGCCAAACATTGCAGCGAAGTCCTGCAAGTTAATGAAAGATACGGGCAAGAGAGGGAGACCTGCTGAAAGAGAGCAAAGGTTTACGCGGATAGAGAGCAGCGTGATGCAGGCAAAACTCTTAAGCAAGCGCTCGCACTAGCAGGAGCCTACATTACTACTCGTCTCCCCTCCAACATAGATCAAATGTGCGCTAGGAAAAACTTCTGATTAGACAAGGCCTACGTAAACTCAATTTAAATCATTGGCACACCCAACGAATTCGTCAGAGATGTATCATAAGGACTTTAGGGACATTTCATACGTTAAATAAGGCATGACTATGTTGTGAAGTTAAGGATATAATGGTGTATAATATGAACACGCTTTGTGACACATCCTGGATATTTGTGCATCGACCCGCTCTACGCACCACCTCACACAACATAGACCAAAACAAAAACCTGAACACTTTTGCTAACCTCTGTGCATTGATGTCGAATGGGAGCAACGTTCCGGGCCCCGCTCAGGCGAGTGCTGGTTAGACGACCCACATCGACACGCTTCCGAGGGCGCACCCACTGTGCGTGCTGTGAAAGTAAGGGGGCAGCGACAGACTTGTGAGATACAGATACTCCAGGTAGATCTAAAGATCATGTCTTAAGATCAAAGATGCCAAAAATAAGGTGACTACAAACTTGTAAAGGTGCGCACTTGCAAAGGCGCCTCCATTGCACATGCCAATTGCAGAAAAAACAAGGGAGCAGAACAAATATATACTTAGTTGTAGCAACAATCAATAGGACAGGGGTGGATGCCAGAAGGATAAATGGAGACGTGAAGGTACTCCCTGCTCTCAAATAGCTGAGACACAACATTCCCCCTGATGCCTGCTCCAATTGTATGCAAGCAGTGCTTTGCAGACGGAAGCCTGAGACTCAAAGGTTGATGTCTGATGTTCCGTAGAAGAGGTATGTTCCGTAGAAGAGAGACCGTTCCAATGAGCTGCTTTGCTTACTTGCGACGTGTTGAGCTTCGCAGCCATGAGGTAGTTGACAAGAAGGTCATCACAGTTGAATACGCGATCTACATATGCACGACCCTGTACAGAAAAGGTAACATTGACGTTGCTGAGCGTTCGGTTCAAATAGCAATATTTGCAGCTGCTAATTTGAGGGCAGTTAGGTGGCATTCTGGTGGTTCGGCAGGAACAAAAAACGGCATTAGAGCATTTCATATTCAAGTACTGACAGGCTGACCGCATTGAGCAACCGTTTAGTGATGCGTTATTGGAGTGCAGTCAAGGAGCAGTAGTGAAGGGAACCAGATGCAGCATCTGTTATTCGCAGGTATAAAAAATACGGTATTTTGCATCCCCCATCCCCCAACTGGAGAGGAGGAGGAGGACACATGAGTAGAGCACATGTATGCATGTAAGCGAAGTTGTTGTTGGGAAAAAGGACGAGCAAGCGCCCTTTGCATTGGTGTAATTCTGAAATGAGAAATGAGTAGTTTCAGGCAAACGATTTAAGGCAGAAACCTGTTTTGGTGAAGCACCTGCTCAGACAGACAGTGAACCACCTGGACCAGAAAGTAAAACTACAACATCGTCTCTTTTTCTCCTGTAAAGTACCGTATCATCTACAGCAACCTGCCACTCACAGCCGAGTTCATGAGAGCGCTGTACGCCGGGAAAACCAGGTGGCTGTCCATGAAGCTGGCACCCGCTAGCACGATGTTGTAATGTCCACGGCTGTAGGTGTGCATCTCGCACTGTAATGCAGACATTACAGAAACAAGGTTGTACGATGGACTTTGAATTGAGCAGCCGCCAGCACCAAGTTCCAGTGTCCGTGACTCTAGGTGAGCATCTGACACTGCGATGGAGGTGCATCGACAGCTCCCTCCTTTGCATTCCGTGGTACTCTGAGACGGTAGGGCACTTTTTCCTTGTAGCAGGAGAAGCACAAGGATTGATGAAAGCATGAGCGCAAGATGTAAAGTTTATATCAAAGCTGAATAAGATGATGGTTAATAAATGATGTGGGGAGTGTGACTGCCTCATGGTCCCAGTCATGCTGACTGTTAACTATTCTGATCATGTGCGTTCTCACCCAATTCATTGGTGGTGCAAGGGTGGTGGTGCAAGCTCTGTTTGCCAGCAATTCGTCATGACTCTTATCTAACTAAAAAATCATAAACGCTTTCTTTGATTTCATAGGGGGATGTATGGACCAAAAACATTAGAAAGGTAAGCCAAAAAGGAAAGTGTGATTACAACTAAACGCCAAACGCGCGTGAAGGAGTGCATGCAACCAGATTGCTCTTCTTATTTTGTTCCTTCACCACTTACATGCGTGCAGTGGTAATTTGGCACTTCTCCTTCCAGCAGGCGAGCGTAAAAACCAGTGATTCGCTCTGGGTGCTGTCTCCACTTAGAGAAGCCAAATTCTGGGGGGGTAGAAAAGCAGGAAGACAGTGTGCAACAGAAGGGTTGCGGCTGCTGAAATTGATGTAATCAGGGTGCTGCCTTCAGAAAAGGTTACCAAAAATAATTGCAGTATCTAAAGAGGAACACTTGTATTTACTTAAGTATGTACAGCCAGTGTCTTGAATATTTGGCAGCTTGTTGTTCATTTTCATACAGTGTTATATCAATGTTAGCAGCCAGTGTTATATTTATTGGAAGCAGGTTTGTCGTGATGTCCTGATGGGTTGCTGCGGCTCAAAGGCTACTGCAGGCGTATGTGTGTGTGTGCGTGTATGTGTGTATGCGTGTATGCGCGTATGTGTGTTTGCGTGTGTTTGCGTGTGTGTGTGTGTCCCGAGCTTGTTAACGAGCTGCACTTGCATCACAATAAAATGATCCTCCCTGCATACAAACACTAGTGGCCGCCAATATAGCAAGGCACCTTGCTTTGCAAAAAGCGCCAGAATCCAGGGTAGACAGATGCATCACGGGAATTGTTTTGGCCATCAAAAAGGAGAAATGCATTTCAATGCTACCTGCACACCGCATCATCTGTAGCTGCAGCATTTAGGCAATGTAAACTACTCAAATATATGGTTGCCAATGCTAACTGAAGGAACAGAAGTCTGCATGTTTTCACGTGACACATATTGTCATGAGTTCAAAATACACTTTTTGCAATCACGGCAAATAGCAGAATTTAAGACAGCAATAGACGCCTCACACCAAAGGTCAGGCCCACCATTCCCAGCCAAATTTCGTCCTAAACCTCATCGTTCTTCGACTCAATGGGCCAGGGTAGTAAAAAAGAACACATTTAACAAAAAAGGGTATGGGGTCTGCTGTGTGCGTCGGGGGCTGGATTTGTGCCATTTCCCTGCCAAAAGGTGGTTGTACCCATACATGGGTACAGAAATGTGACTCCAAATCCAATTTTCACCATTTTTCCACCATTTTTTTGTTCCCAGACACGTTTTGCGTAAAACCATACCCATTACAGCAAAAAAATGGGGGGGTGGAAATTGCCCCCAAAGGATTTAGGGCGTGGGCCTGTTTGCTGGGCAAACATGGTGCATTTCTGGAAACCCCAGAAACACGCTTTCTGGCCACCACCTGGGTGTCGGGAGTCCTTCAGTATGCTCCCAGGGCATGTCCTGTTAAGTAACATGGTCTGGAATGCTGGAGATGGGCCGTGGTGGGCAGCGATAACTGAGATTTCCGAAATATACCAGGCTCTGGTCAGTCCATCTCCGAGTACACTGTGTTTCGACAGCTCCAAAAAAAGGCCAGCAAACTTATATTTTAATGGCCGGACATTATTAATATGTTTTATAATGTTCAGCAAAACAGACGCGACCCCAAACGGTATAGATGTTGGTGCCTGATTGCAAATCGCACTTTCCCCTGCCAAAAGGGGGTTCAAAACCAGACCATCACCCCAGACCCCCGGACCTTCACCAAAATGTCCCCAATATTATTGCAAATACCCCTGGTAAGTTGATGGCACCGGGGAGGAGCTTTTGGAAATCCATTTTTTGGCAGGGATTTCCACCCTGCCCACCTGGACACTCAATTGCACAAACTGAGTGTGCAGGGGTGCTTAGATATGTCAAACTAAGGTCCTGACTACTTACAGGGTGAAAAGCGTGCAGGTTAGTTTTATAAAACAGGAATGGTGGGCCTGACCAAAGGTATTTCATCGCACTACAATTAAACCTAATAGAGATATTAAAGGATACAGAGATTTGTTACCTTGATCTGCACAATACGGCAGGGAGTCAGGCAAGCAGCGAGCTCAAAACAAACAGAATGCTATCAGAAAATGTACAGCAGTGAATGCCCTTCACCTATGTCTGCGCACGACATCAGGATGTCGTCATCCAGCATGAACACGCCCCTGTGCTTCAGATCCGGGTCCACTTTGAAGCGGTTGTTCATGGAATTTTCAGGCTCCACACGCACACGCACAGGCACACGACTGTTGAGCACGTGGGTGTCTGGGGGAGGACCTCTGTTCCACACCACTACGATCTCGCCTACACTTGCACACTGGCTGTAGTGCTTCACGAAGGCCTGAGAGCGGATTGGATATGTGGAGGCACCAGGATTTTACACAAATTAAAGCTGACTGTAATGCCTCACACAGGCCTGAAAGCGAACTAGGGTTTATACAGTATCATGGGCAAACGTGTAATGAAACTTGGCTTCAGTGCTTTTCAAAGCCTGAGAGCGAGCCGCAAGTTAAGATTTAATCTACATGTGAGGGGGTGGTTACATTGCTGATAAGATTAGTGCTCTGAAGCCTAGTGGTCCGTGTTCAGGCCAGACCCGTCCAACAACACAAGCAATCCCATGCTTGGATGTTATTAATGCTTATGAGTCTTATGTGATTTTCTACATTTCAAAGCCTGACAGCGGATGGGGGTGCGGAAGAAATAAGGGTGCCTACATTTACATTATGTGATGAAGGTCAACAAAACCAAGAAAATCACTCCATCTATCATAAACAAGCATATACAGACATACGCATGCTCATGCAAGCACATACTAATGCTCATACTGCAGACTCATCTGAAGCGGCAGCATTTGGGCCTCATAAGCATGCAACTGGCACCAAGGTAAAATTGCACCAACTAAATAAGCAAAATGGACACGTGGCACGTGCCCACGCATTTGAGCCTGACACACACACACACACACACACACACACACGCACACACATACCTGTAGTGGCAGTGATCTGGCCTCAAAAGACATGACCAGCAGTGAGAACTTGGAGAAGTGACCATCTACAGGAAGAGGGCCTGGCTCCCCACCAAACGTCTTGATGTACCACATGATCAGCACCATGACCTGCCGAGCACACGTGCAAGGGTTGGAGCGTGCACATGTCATCTCAAAGGTGTACCACATGATCAGCATCATGACCTGCCGAGCACACGTGCAAGGGTTGGAGCATGATAAGGGTTGGACCATGATCACCATCATGACCTGGAGCATGATAAGGGTTGGACCATGATCACCACCATGACCTGCTGAGCACACGTGCAAGGGTTGGAGCATGCACATGTGATCTCAAAGGTCAACTACGACATAAATAGATAATTACAGGATAACCAATGCTGAGACGAGTTGGCATGAAGCGGGATATGAAAAGTCTTGAGCTGGTTGACCTGGCAGCTTCTGAGCTAGCAGCGTATCAGTTCAAGGAAATTCCTCCTTCAGCGATGGGCTCTTGTTTCCTACATTTCTTTGTTACTCAATAGGTGGCTCATGTGCACGTGCTTGATCTCAAAGGAAATGGCTAACAAGCGTGGAAACTGTAACACACATGCTCACCCACACATCTAGCTCAGAAACTTTGTGCGTGCACCTCAAACTAGCAACAATAAGAAAATTGAACTGCAGAGCAGAGTAATAAGGAGGCACTTAGACATGTCTGCACAGCCTCAACGCAGCATAAGCACTCACTGGCACACAGGGAACGCCGATACAAGCACTTTGATCTTATGGAGAAAGGCAAAGGACGCAGAGCAGCGAGAGCGCACTTAAGCAGGGCAGCACTGTGGCAGTAAGTCTAAGCAACGGCGACAGAAATAAATCACACATACACAAACACATCAGTGCGTACCTCCATCTTGAAAAAAAACCACAAGATGAAAAGTAGCAAGAGAGCACCCAGGCACGTCAGCACAGTTACGGTGAACCAACGCCACAGGGAGACACCAAACAGATGCTGCTTGCCCAGGATGCCAGGTTTTGCAGGAGGAGCCTCCGCGTTAGCTGCTGCTGCTTGAGGCTTCCTGCGCCAGTCGTGCCAGTCCGCGGTAGCAAATTTCCTTCCTTTTGTGGCATGTTGGAAGGCAAAGTGTTGTGAGTTATTCTAGCTGCTGTCTTGTCTGGTCAATTGACTTTGTGTGCTGACTTTGTGTGCTGCAGTTTAAATCTGCGTCTTTTCATATCTGTCTATCGTATGTTGTGCTTGTTTTTCCTGAAACTCAGCCTTCCTGCCTGCTGAGCCTTTCTGTCCAATGATGAGTGGTACTACGGAGCAACTACAAAGCAATTACGAAGCAAGAGGTTGGTTCCATAGCTCTACATGCCGGCTGTAAATTTTTCTAGAGCCTTGTCAGCTTGTGTAGAACATGGTACTTTTGAAAGTAAGCACCGGAGGCATGCTTGACAGTAAAGTTGTACATTGTTTTGGTAGTTACCAGTTACCAGTCTGTTTTCTTATACCAACAAATAGAGTCGGAAATGCTTAACGATGTGGCGCCCTGAGCCTAATAAACTTATCAGGTAATGAAGGCATAAGATCGAGTGAACCTCGTGCATAGGCATAGGCCATCAGGTGCGTAATCTCAGGTCATGTAATTAAAAAACATTTGCTCTTGCTGCTTTTACTTCTCCACTTTCCTCCTGCAGGTTTCACAACTGTGTGCCGCATACACACACGCACGCATGCGCACATACGCACACACACAAACACAACGCACACACCTTGCGCAAGGGAGTTGCATGCATCCCTCACAGTGCGTGGCAGACGCAGCTTTCTGGACTGGTCTCTTGCGTCATCCCGTTCAGAAGAAGGGGGGCTGCCAGCCCCCCCTGCCCCTTGACTGAGAGCTGACCAGGACCTGTGGCTTTTCCCTGGGTACCGCCTGAATCCAGAGTGAGGGCAGAAGCCAAAAGGTAGCATGTGTGTGTGAGGTTTGAATAGGATACAAAGAGGAGGGCACAAATACACACGTACGCACACACACAGGAGGAGCAGTTTTGTAGCAGGAAAGCACTCCTTACTGCAAGGTGCTGGGCATATTGCAGCTCTCTTCCTGGTCAGCCCTAGGGTTCTTCTTTGGACTTGAGCTCGCCAAAATTTTGGGGGCAGTGAAGATCGACCACCAGCCAAAGAGCCAAACAGCCTGGCTGAGGGTTGACTCCAATTATGTATTTCATTATGCTTCTTGGTAGTTGTAGAGGAGCAGATAAATTGGCGAGTCTAAGGTGAAAGCTGTGCCACACGTGAATGCATCCACTCAGGGTGTGCGCTGTGGCAAACTGTACCAGATTAAGCAGTTATGCCACACTTATAAATAAGTGCAAACTCGTTGGAAGAAGCCTTGAAGCTAAGTCCACTCATTGGCGAATCACACAACCAAATATCACATGCTGGAGCACTTAGTTAAATGCCCCTGAATCTTGCATTTGCACCGTAGCCAACACTTTTCACCTGACACACAATACATAACAGTTTACAAAACAAGCACAGATAAAGGAGTGTCAACGCATGTGCACACGTTTTGAGAAGGCGCATGCCTTTAGACAAGATTTAAATATGTCAGCTGCAATCAGGAGTATTGTGGGTGGAATATGGAATATGCCACCCAGCGCATGGGGAACTTACACAACAATGGTCATTACCAACTTCACTGCACATGCAAAGCACCAAGCACACTCAGGACGCTGCAAGGCAAGGAATCAAAGGAGCGATGCACATCAAAGCAGGCAGCACACCTGCAGCTGCAGCTATTAGTGCAGAAGGGCTGCTTGTAATTAGTGTCTAGTTCGGTTCCTAAAATTGAGGAACGGGCAAAGAAAGACAACAGCTTGAGACTGAGGGTATTAACCTGTTTGAACCTCTTGTTTGGTTGTAGCAGCGCGTTGTAAAAGGCATACTCGAGATGTAAGATTAGGAACTGTATCGTTACATCGGTTCCTAATAATAGAGAGGGCTGGGAAGAGGGGGACAATAGCTTATCGTTGTAAGTTCCAACATGCTACTGCCGCGTCAATATCCAGACGCAGCACAGACCCTAGACACTGGCGCACCTGTGCAAGAACTGTGGCATACAAAAGGCCAGAGGGCTGCTTCTGGGTACGGTATGGGAGAGGGATGACAGCAGGGGGATGTAAGCAGCCTTCCAACTGCCACACAGAAAAGCATAGAAGGAGGCACAGCCAAGGAAGATGGCAAGGGGCAGCAGCACTGCCAGTCGGTGTAGCCACCTGAGTGTGCATGTGTGTGTGTGTGTGCTTGCGCTTGTGTGTATGTACTCACAGTATGAGTTTGTAGAGGAGCGTGTCACGCTTAGAGCTGGAATGACCATCCTTTAGCCCAGACTCACTTTTGTAAACAAACGCACATTTTAGTAAAAGTGCTACTGCGTAAACCAGCAATGTATGTAAGTAGGTTTGGCAAGAACCGTATATATTCACCGTATATGACCATAGGTTTGGCGAATTCCCTGCTATATATATGGCTCTGGCCAACCCTATATTTAAGGTACATACACAGTGCGTGCAGGCTGCTGGTATGCCGTTTAGCAACAGTGTCCGTGAATCACACAATGCATTCTGACAACCTGTCATGGATCGCTACACTCATTTGCATGCTTGATCAACTGGTGACCCTCTACGCCTGATGCGACAATCACAGCCACTCTCACCCGAAGGTGAGGTAGTCTGACACGTAACGGTCACCATCCATGGCCGCTAGCCATGTGCCATCAGGCATCTGGTGTGCGTCCAGATGGTGATGGCGTACGCCGTTCCATGCAGCCTCCTTCTGGTGGCCCGCGGGTGAGAAGCCCATGTGCACCTGAAGAATGCAAGGGAACAAGGATTACCCATGTGCACCTGAAGAATGCAAGGGGACAAGGATTACATAAAACACCAAATGATCACGGAAACTCTGAACTGGTAAGCGTACATGAGAGGGAACAAAGGCCAGTGAACAGGGGTGCACTTAAAACAAGGGGAGTAGCAAACCACGTCTTACTGCAGACAGACTCAGCAGCGGTCATTTTCATTCGGATTGGCCTCAACGAAGCAAGTGCAGGGATCTGCAGGCTCGATCTGCTGCATGACATGAACCACAAGTGCGTTACCTGCTTGACACCAATGAGCAAAAAGAATCGGAAGCCTTATTATTGTGCTTGCAATTAACCGTCGGCGCTTGCATTAATTGTGCCAGATTACAGTGACATGGTCCATCCCACGTACATGCATACTGTTACAGTGACATGGTCCATCCCACGTACATGCATACTGTTACAGTGACATGGTCCATCCCACGTACATGCATACTGTTACAGTGACTTGGTCCATCCCACGTACATGCATACTGTTACAGTGACATGGTCCATCCCACGTGCTTGCATTCTGGGTCCATCCCACGTACATGCATTCTGTTACAGTGACATGGTCCATCCCACGTACATGCATGCTGTTACGCTAATGCCTTTCAGTCCTCCGTACTCCGTACCATATCCCCAGTTCAACAGCATTTGCGCTAAGTTGCTTCGGGGATCGACTTCATTGCTGCCTTCCAGGTCTTAAGCAATTTCCTTGCTGTCCATCAAACTTATGCCTACCTCAATCTCTTCGTAGTGGGTAGCGTTGAGTGTGGTGACGTGGAACATGCGTAACTGCGAAAAAGGACCAGGTGAGGACTAAAACGAGGAAAATTTGAGATGTAATGAATGAGATGTAATGAATGAGGCAATATTGTGAAGTGCGATGACTGAGATGAGGAGAATGCAATGATGAGGAATGAGCAAGGTGACAAACGCGTGTGACTTTTGTACTTGGCCTTGCCTGGAAGAATGAGCGCGACGAGAAGACGGCATGCAGGAGTCTCAGATGTACCTTGAATTGTTGCAAAATTTGCACGCGCGCAAGCACACACACACACCATTGCATACAGCTGCTGTATAGCTATGGCTCTGGCCCACACTAGTTACGATGCATAATGCATAATAGATGCAAGTGTTGTACACTGTGCATCAGGCATGGGTATCTTACGTCTTACCCCTTGTTACAGCATGTGCTGAATAATTACTACGTTGACAAGTTAAAACCAAATTGGCCATTCCCTGTGACAAACTTTCACTTCTTTGACCGCCAAAAAACAAAACAGACCGAATTATAATGTAAGGACAGGCTGAAACCAGTTGCATTCGTATTTCTAGTATTGATTAAACATAGCTTATACATCAAGTCATCACGCCCACCTTCTGGCCGTACGTGTGAGCGCAGTCTTGTCCAAATCGAAGCAGCTTGCCATTGTGGATGATAGGGGGCCCCCCCATGCGCGAGCCTTGCAGCCAAGACCTAACAGGACTAAGAGGGTGAAGCTGCCACTTGCCCTTCAAATCAGTTGAGGACCTGTCAACAAGTGTGACACGTGGTATGACAGCTTTTTAAAAGGTCGCACATTAATTTCAATTTAATCAAAGAGGGGATACTTTTGAGCCTTTGTTACCAGAGCCAGCGAAACGTCTGTGAACCATTTTCTCAAGGCAAAAAGAAGTCAGTGGCACATTGCCCCTCAAGCGGCGCTATGAGAATTTCGCAAGCAGTAAGAAGCATCAGCTGTTTTGTATTGCAGAGCTTAACAGGTGCAAGTACGAAGTCTCTCATAGCGTCCTCCTTAATGCAGAAGACCCATGAGTGAATTATTCCAGTCTCCAATTTAATCCACATACTTGTGCTATTTGTGGTACATTTAAGTGGAGGTTCCCCTGCCGTTCCATTTAACAAACATAATTTTTCTCGCAAGAATTGCTGAAGGACGATTAAGGCCAGGCTGCATCTCCAATCCGATTTTAAGCAGGGGATTGCTGTTAGTCAGTGCTACCTGGACAAAATGTGGCAAGCGTGCAAGCATACCCAAACCCACAAGTTATTCTGTAGGGCAATGCACCCATAGCAAATGACTGTAGCCTCTTGTACCACAATGATGGCATGATTGCATCACTACTGCTGCAAAAATCCTTCAAAATGCTATAATCATAAAGCTGTGCACGCACCATATTTCCAGCTCCCTGCAGTTTTTGCTGCTCCTGCAAGCATAGCAGTAGGGCAGCGGGTTTTGATGAGGGAGGACTGTGAGGTTATGAAACCAAAAAGTGTGATGTGTTTAACATGGGAGCCACAATGGACTCACAACGGCGTGGGATGAGATGCCATAGGGAGGAATGCAAGCGCTCAGACCTGCTCAAGCAATCAATTGAGATCCATATCAGGTTGCCAAGTTCAGGAGAACGCCAAAAAGCCGATTGCTGTGGAGCTGTTCCAGCCTCCCCCTGGATATCTGTCCAGCAAACACGTCAGGTCATGCGCAAAAGCTGACGAGAGGCTCAATATAGAGGTGCGTGAGGACACATCACCCGGGCTTTACTTACTTTTGATTGCGATTTGAGGCAAAGATGAACCACCTGCCGTCCCCCCCAGGGCGTGGTGGCAACACTGTGTGCATGTGTGATTGAGTGTGTTTTGTGTGTTTGAAATGTGTGTGTGTGTGTTTGTGTGCAGGTGGGTGTTGCAGTCCATTACCTGAGGCATCTATGAGGGGCTGGTCGATGAGCACTCTGTCAACTTTCCAGCCTTGAGGGAAATCAGCTGCACGATATAGGCGCAGCGATCTGCTTGTGCTGCCCTCTGGCAGCATGTACATCTGCATATGTGGTTTGTTTGTGTGTGTGCTTGTGTGCGTGCGTGTGTATGTATGCAAAGAATGCACATGGCTTAGTATGCAATCACCTACTGAAGTGTGTGTTTGTGCAATCTGGAGTCATTTTGCGAGCTCAACACAAAAAATTCCCAAAGTACAAGACTCCAATGCAAATACAGAGGGGTGAAAGCATATTTCTTGTGACTGCCTGGTCAAACCATTGTATGATCTGGTAGGCAGGCCAGAGGCTTGCACTCTATTTTTGATACCTCATTGTTCTTACACAAATATTTCTTGTAGCCTAGAGGATGAATCTCACACCCCACTGTTTCTATCATTGTTAAATTGAATGAGTCAAGCTGCACGCACTTGGCCTGAGTGATTAAACACTTGCGGGTAAGACAGATGCCAGGGCTCCTCCAGCACAACTCCCACGTGCTGAAAAGTGAGACCGCCGTCCTTGCTCACGGCTGCACCTATCACGCCCTGTCAGTGTATTGTTTTGTGATATTGATGTGTATGCTTGTGTGCGTTCGTGCATGTGTTGTGCGTGTGTGCATGTGCATGTGTTTGTGTATTTGTGTGTGTGTGAGAGAGAGAGAGAGAGAGAGAGAGAGAGAGAGAGAGAGAGAGAGAGAGAGAGAGAGAGAGAGAGAGAGAGAGAGAGAGAGAGAGAGAGAGAGAGAGAGAGAGAG
>Ga0307948_1002099_pt1 | contig 14397 bp, 18 predicted proteins | sample OrgLakmetagen280_FD_201824 | JGI IMG/M metagenome (GOLD analysis project Ga0307948, IMG submission 201824) | Saline water microbial communities from Organic Lake, Antarctica - #280 | ecosystem: Environmental > Aquatic > Non-marine Saline and Alkaline > Saline | place: Antarctica: Organic Lake...
CCCCCCACACACACACACAACACACACACACACTCACACACACACTCACCCACCCACACACCCACACACACACACACACACACTCACACACACACTCACCCACTCACATGCACACAGCAGCAGCAGCAGCAGCTGCACCTACAGGTGACGCCCCAAGATCAAACACACATGCGTGGAGAAGAAGGGGAGGATTTCCTATCCCCTCTACCACACGAGGTGAGCATGAGGGCTAAGCCCATCATGTCCAGATTTTGGCCAGGCGTGCCTAGATTGCAAGCGAATCATGTCCAATTGGTGCAGGCGAATCATGTCCAAATGATGCAGGCGAATCATGTCCAATTGGTGCAGGCAAATCATGTCCAATTGGTGCAGGTGAATCATGTCCAATTGGTGCAGGCGAATCATGTCCAATTGGTGCAAGCGAATCATGTCCAAATGTTGCAGGCTAATCATGTCCGATTGGTGCAGGCAAATTATGTTCGATTGGTGCAGGCAAATCATGTTCAATTGGTGCAGGTGAATCATGTCCAATTGGTGCAGGCGAATCATGTCCAATTGGTGCAGGCGAATCATGTCCAATTGGTGCAGGCAAATCATGTCCAATTGGTGCAAGCAAATCATGTCAATTGGTGCAGGCGAATCATGTTCAATTGGTGCAGGCACTGCCTTGACTTGAGTGCTCGGGTTTGCGATAGGGCTCAAACTTGCGGGCGTCCATACAATCACAGCCTGCTCCAAAGCACCAGCTGATATATGCTGTCATGCTCAGGGTCGACTCTAAGCTGACGCACTTCAGCACACATGCACACACACGCACACGCGCACACACACATGCACGCGCATAAACACATGCAAACAATCACATACAAACAAACTCACACACATGCAAACAATCACATACATACACACAAACACACGTTTGAACACACATGTTTTTGCGGTAAAAGGTGCCACCCCTCCCCCCACTTTGCAGCGAGCACTCAGCAGGGGTGGGTATGAAAGACAGAGCAGCAGTGGTAGCACGGACTTTGGGCGGCCATCCTGGGGGGTTGAAGAAGTTGGGTAAGTGCAGGCGCTGTTGCTGCTGTGTGTGCATGTGTGTGTGTGCGTATGTGTGTATGTGTCAGGGAGTATTGCTGTCGACGCAAAAAATGCTGCAGAGCTGCTGGTCTGTATTGCAAGCACGCCCAGTGATTCTCCTTGCCCATCTACACAGGTGAACCACACACACAAACATACACGCACTAACGCACGAAAACACACACACACACACTCGCTCTCACACACACACACACACACACACACACACACACACACACACACACACTCACACACACATACACACACACTCAAACACGCACACATACACACACACTCAAACACACACACATACATACACACACATACCAACACACATAAACACACACCCAAACACACACAAGTACGCACACGCACACACACAAACACACACACAAGCACACACACATACACACACACAAGTACGCACACACGCACACACACACACACACACACAAACACAAACACACACACACACTGCAGTTACATGCCTGGCTTTGACCGGTCCTCCTTGCCCAGCTTCGAGCACGGCAGCAGCACGGGAGCACTTCAAGCAGGGGGTGCTGGGACACATAGAGGTCCATGGCCTGTGTTACATATGGAGGACGGCCAATATGCGCAGGTGTGCCTGTACCCTGTGCGTGTGCGTAAGCCTATGCCTTTGCCTGAGAAACGCCAACACTAATGTGTGTATACACACATGCACACACACACACACATGCACGTACTCACGCGCACGAGCACACATGTAGAGTTACACCCAATGTGCGCAGGTGTGCCTATGCCTACATCGCTACGCCTCATTATCCTGTGCCAGTGTTATTTGCCTGTGCTTGTGTCTGGTGCTTTTGCTTCTGCGTCAGTGGAAAAGTGTGCGTGTGTGTTGGAGAAAGCAACTCGTTTCAGCACTTACACACGTGCGCGCATCTACTCACACATGTGCACACGTCTACACGCACATGCATACAGTCACTCACACATGCACTTGCACACACATACACATCCGCGCACACACTCACACACTCACACGCATACAGCTACAACAGCTCTGATCTGCTCCCCCAGCAATTACTCAACACAGGGACCTCCAGACACACACACTAACACGTTCACTAACTCAAACACACACACTCAGAGCTATAACAGCTCCGACCTGCACCCCCAGCTGTCACTTAACATAGGGACCTCCAGACACACACACACACACTCACACTTTCACTCACTCAAACACACACACACACAGCTATACCAGCCTCGACCTGCACCCCCAGCTGTCACTCAACACAGGGACCTCCAGACACACACATTCCCACTATCACTCACTCAAACATACACACACACACGCACACACACACAGAGCTATAACAGCCTCGACCTACACCCCCAGCTGTCACTCAACACAGGGACCTCCAGACACACACATTCCCACTTTCACTCACTCAAACACACACACACACACACACACACACACACACACACACACAGAGCTATAACAGCCTCGACCTGCACCCCCAGCTGTCACTCAACACAAAGACCTCCAGACACACACATTCCCACTTTCACTCACTAAAACACACACACACACACAGAGCTATAACAGCCTCGACCTGCACCCCCAGCTGTCACTCAACACTGGGACCTCCAGATACACACACACACACACTCACACTTTCACTCACTCAAACACACACACACACAGAGCTATACCAGCCTCGACCTGCACCCCCAGCTGTCACTCAACACTGGGACCACCAGAGACAGCAACAACTCGCGGCTGTCATCAAACCTTTCCAACGTCCTCTCTTCGGTATGTTCAAATTGGATTGGGTTTGGGATTGTGTGCATGTTGTTGCTGCTCGCTAGTGTGTGTGTGTGCGTGTGTGTTTGTATGTGTGTGCTATTCTTTACTGATTTACGTTCGCTGTTTCGTCCTTGACAAAGGAAACCCAAACAGGGACGGATAAACCGCAATGGCCTTTTGCTGGAGAGAGAGATTGAGAGAGAGAGAGAGAGAGAGAGAGAGAGAGAGAGAGAGAGAGAGAGATTGAGAGAGAGAGAGAGGGAGAGAGAGAGAGAGAGAGAGAGAGAGAGAGAGAGATAGAGAGTGTGTGTGTGAGTGTATGAGGGGGCAGCTGAAAGAGTTTAGGAGGCCAGGCTGGTGCAGCTGGTGCCGCAGCCTTGTCAGTGCTGACTCTGAGACGTGTGCAGTAGACGGCAGCATTGGGCAGAGGGCCCTAGTGCCGCAAGAGCATAGTAGGCCAGGCTGATTGCAGCTTTTGCTGCAGTGCAATGCTGCACGCGCTTAAGAAGGAGACCTGGTCTCAAACTACACAGCCCATTTTTGAGTAAAGCAGCCGCGCACAATGTAGATATACGGTTTGGGCCAGCCCAAATCGGGAGGAATCTGACCTACCTTAGCTTAGAAAAGGAATTGCACGTACGTACGCTTGTGCTACACACACACGCGCGCACACACACACACACACACACACATACACACACACACATACACACACGCACGCCTCTTGCAGTCTGGCAACTTCGGCTTGAAGTCCAGCACCAATGCACACTACAACCTGGACCCGATGGGAGAAAGCTTTGGGACTCCCCGTGGCTATTTCCACGTGCCTCAGCATGTGTGTATGTGTGTGTACATGTGCATGTGTGTGCGCGTATGTGTGTGTTTGAAGCCTCATTGTCTAATTACCAGTAGTACCAATATGCGTATGTAATTACCAAGAGTAACGATATGTGTGTTTGTGCGTATGTGTGTGTTTGAAGTCTCATTGCCTAATTACCAGTAGTAGCGATGTTAAGAATGATAGGGCTTCCAAGTACTTTGCCCCATAATGACTACACATCACAAACACACACACACACACGCACACACACACTCACACACACACACGCACGTACAAACACACACACACACGCTCTGCAGATGCCATCCGATGGCGTCGCTTTGCCGGATGGGTGCACAGCCAGGGACAGTCCAGTGAGGGCATCCACACAAGGTATATGCACATTTAATTCGGTTCTACATGAAGTATTGGGACGTGCATCGCCTTCCTTTTGCCCAGCAAAACTGGATGCGACGCCGTTATATTTGCCAAAGATGTCATTTGAGTCTGTGATCAAATTTCGATTGAATTCACTAAGATTTATATTTGCTTGTAATTGAGAAAGTAACACCATGTCATCCAAATTTTCTTTTCATCTTTGCAAACTTTCGATTCGGTTTCACATGAAGTATTGGGGTATGCATCGCCTTCCTCCTGCCCATCAAACCTGGATGCGCCGCAGCAGAGGCTCAGCCGCTGCTCAAGCGGTGTGGTTCTGTTCACACACACACACACACACACACACACACACACACACACACGCGCCCAATGCTTCGAACTGTGTATGTGTCTGCGTGTGCGTGTGTGTGTGAGCGTGTGTGTGTGTTTAGCACTCCCAGCTGAACTGGATGCACTGCAGTGCACTCAGTCGCCGCTCAAACAATGTGGTTCTGTCTCTGTGTGTGTATTAGCGTGTGTGCATGTGGGTGGGAGCGTGTGTGTGTGCATGTGGGTGGGAGCGTGTGTGTGTGCATGTGGGTGTGTGGGCGTATGAGCGTGTGGATGTGTATGTGCATGTGGGTGTGAGCGTGTGTGTGTTTTACACATGCTGATGCACACTCACACACAAACACACAAGCACTCATGCGCACACACAGTGAATGCTGTGTACCATAGGTCCACGATCACTCCGTGACACTGAATCAAAAATTTCAATTTGATTTTCGTGTTTAGGGGGTAAGGGGGCCTTTGGGTTAATTTTTGCAATCTCGTTCTTTGTCCGTGAGGGCCTCTGCCAGGGCTAAGTTCTCACTCCGTGTGTGTGTGTGTGTTTAACACCCCTGGCTGATGCTGGAGAGGGTGTTGCTGTGAGGGAACCTGCTACTGCTGCTGCTGAGAGGGCTTCAAGAACAGGGCCAGAGGGTTCACACTGGCACGCTGGGAGGCCATATCTTGAGAATGCCCCTCATATTTTATTTTTGACTTCGAATCGAATTCGAAGAGGGCTTTGAGAATGGATAAAATTTCCGTTCAATAATCATTTAATATCCGGGGGGGAATTTCACCCACGTTATTGTTTTTCATTCGTCAGTAGAACAGAACGTGGAGAGCACATGCACACACACACACACATGTGTCACGCACCGCCCTACACATGAACACAAAAAACACACACATGCATGTGTCACACACCGCCCTACACACAAACACCCAAGAATATTGTTTTTTTGACATCGTGCATGCTTGCTGTAATAAATGACAGGCTTGCTGTTCAAATGCTTGCTGTTAAAAATGACAGGCCGCGACAGGTGTTGAGAGTAGGTTGGTTTAAAAATTGCTGAGTTCAGTGTGTAACACTTGAACTCCAGTTCTTGTAGAGCAGCAAAGGGAAATTACGTTATCACTCTTGCCTTCTAACGATGCTTCTCCCCTATTTTATCATCTTTTTATCTCCTTGGTCCTCACAACTGGTCGCCCCTGTGAAAATCCCACCCTACCAGTCTCACTTAGCTCTCCACCCAATTGAAATCCCCCTATACCTCACCTGAATGCTAAATACTTGATGTTATATCTAAATCATTGACATTTGCTGGAAATTTGGCATTCTGGGGGGTTCTGTGGGGCCCGCTGCGTATTTTGCACCCACTTTGGCAGGGAAAAGGTGCATTACTGAGGTTGCCCCGATCGACTTCTGCTTCAGGATACAAGCATTATAAATGTTATATAACAATGCTGCAATGTCAAATTTGGGGCAGGGGTACTGGGAATGCCAGCGAGTGGAAGGCATTCACACACTGGACAAAGGGGAAAACGACAGAAAAATCTGTCGCTCCATCTGCTTCGAGTTTCATCCCGGTTTTTCCTCTCACCATTGCGGGCAAACTATATGATTTGCGCCCAATTATCTACCCAGCCTCTGCACCTCTCCCCAACCTTAAAGCATATGCTGAGAGCACAAAAAATCAGCTATCCAATGCATGTCTCAGGTCACGGAATGGTGGAGTGGGTGCAGAGATATGCTTGCGCAAAGTTAAGTGGGACTATTTGGCTGGCAGGGGGTTGAGTTTTTCACGGGGGCGACCAACTGCTCTTTTTTCCTAGCTTGATTTAAAAATCTCCCCTTAGGGCAGTTTGTGAGGACCATGGTTGTTAGCAGTTTGTTTATATTTCCAACGCCATCTCACGATGCAAACGGAATAGAACCATGCCATATGTTAATTTAGGGTTGGCCAGAACCGTACATATGCACCGTATATATGCACCGTATATTTGGTGATTTCCCTGCCAAAAATACCGTTCATACACCACATATGTACGGTTCACCATATGTATACCGTATATTTATATGGTTATGGCCAACCTTAAATATGTATGTAATTACACTGTACGTTCACAGTAGTTCCAGCAAGGGATATAAAATGGTCCTATACATTGCGTGTTGACAGGCTGGTGTGTGTGTGTGTGTGTGTGTGTGTGTGTGTGTGTGCGTGCGTGCGTGCGTGCGTGCGTGCGTGTGTGCGTGCGTGTGTGTGCGTGCGTGCGTGTATGTGTGTGTGTGTGTGTGTGTGTGTGTGTGTGTGTGTGTGTGTGTGTGGCCAACGTCAATGTGAACAGTGAGTGTTGAATGAAAACCGGTGTTGGTGGTGGAGGAGTTTACGCTGCCCGGTACCAAAATGGCTCCTTTTCCTTGATTAATGTGAGGAGTGGTTTTCATTGCCTGCGTGTTTTTTATTTTCTGTTCATCCAGTTGAAGTGCTTTCCAATGCCTAACCCAGAGGAAGAGGTCTACAGTCCTAAGAAAATGAACACGTGTACATGCACAAACGCGCGCACGCGCATATTAAAACATACACAGTCCTAAGAAAGTGAACACATTTACTCACACATTCATTTACACACACAGTTTAAACATTTACACATTCATTTACATACACAGCCCTAAGGAAATTTAACACATTCACACACATGCACGCGCACACGCACGCACATATATTAACATACACAACACACAACACACAACACACACACGTGCACTCACACACACACGCGCACACACCTGCTTTGTAGGAATGGCTCCTCCGCCGATTGCAAGACAAAGAGCCGGCGGCTCGGATGATGGTGTGATGCTGCATGCTGGAGTACATGGGCACCGCTCTGGTAACCCTCAGCCTGTGGCTGATTCCGGCATCACAGGTGTGTGTGTATGTGTGTGTGTGATCGTTTGTATGACTGCATGCATGTGTGTGTTGGCATGTGTGTGTGTATGTGTGTGTGATCGCATGTATGACTGCATGCATGTGTGTGTTGGCATGTGCGACTGTGTGTGTGCGCGTGTGTAAGTGTGTGTGTGTGTGTGTGTGTGTGTGTGTGTTGGCCTGATCTGGTCGGCCTGCAACGTAAGCTTGCACGAAAGGAGCTCTAGTGCGAGCACCAGCGTCAGCCTGCACCTGTAAGCGAGCTCAAGCGGTATAGTAGCAATGCCAAGCCTGCACCAAAATAGCTTGAGTGCTAGCAGCAGCGTCAGCCTGCATCTATAAATGCGTGTGTGTGTGCGTGTATGTGTGCATGTATAGAACGCACACACTCATACACGCATACACACACACGCACGCACGCACGCACGCACGGTAGCTCTTGAGGGCTTTTTCTGTACTTGACTCAACTTGTCCCACTCATGCGGGCACTGAGGTGAACAAATGGTGTAGCCCTCATGCGTGCACACAGGAGCGCATACGCATACACACACACACACACACACACACACACACACACACACACACACACACACACGCGCATACACACACATATACACACACATTCACAGGAGCGCACACACACATACCCACATTTATATACACACACGTTCACAGGAGCGCACACAAATACACACACACATATACACACCAGTGTTTCTTTTAAGGCAACATACCATGTTGATTGACATGAAAACATGGATTTCCGACTTTTGAAATCGACATGAAACCAAGATTCTGGGGGTGCCCCTGTGTAAGACGGTTCTTGGTCCTTGCAGGGCTTTCGAAGGCCCTCACACACCATAAATTCCAGAAATTTTCCATATAATTTTCGACATTTAATTGTCATATTAAAACCCCCATTCATAAAAGCCCAAAGTTGCCAGGGGAACGTGATGGGAAATCTCTGGGGGCCCAATGGGCAGCATCTGCCCAGCCACCTTCCAGAAAGCAGGCCATTACAGCCCATGAGATCAGCAATAGCTGCAAGCATGGAGAAGCAGCAAGCCTTGGTACATCCAAGTTCCAGGCTTTTCTGGAAGAGCGCACACCAAAGGGGGGCAATGGAAAGTCAAATGCAGACGCTTCTTCACAGCCTGCCCCCCCTCCCCCTCCTCCACCAGAGCAATGAGTGTGATAAGAAGCCAGAATCAGCACAGCCGTTCCCCCCTGGCCCCTCTCTCAGCCAAAGGGTCTTGGGAGGAAACCACGTGCTTAGGGGCGCGGTATAGGTTTGGGGAGATAGGTTCAAGAGCTCAGCATTCAGCGTGGAGTCCTTCCCATAATTACAGGCTATTTTGGAATGGCTCACCGCTAAGAAGCGTCGTGGGATTAAATAGATGAACAACTCAGTTAGAATGGACAGTTTGCCAACTTATAATTTTAAACAAACTATTTTATGTTAATGCAAATGCTTCCTCACAACCTACAACAACTAACGTAACACCAAATGCTGGGAGGCCCCAGGCCTCCCTGCAGGCTGGACAGGGAAAGAAAAGACATGACACAATTCCTCAGAATCCAAGATTGGGGGGTGACACAAAACCAAGTTTTTCCAAGTTCCTTAAAAGAAACACTGATACACACACATTCACAGGAGCGCACACACATACACGCATACACACACATATACACACATTCACTTGAGCTCACACACACACACACACACACACACACACACACACACACACACACACACACACACATATACACACATATATACACACACACGTTCACAGGAGCGCACACTCGCATACACACACATATACACGCGCATTCACAGGAGCGCACACACACGCATACACACTCATATATACACATACGTTCACAGGAGCGCACACACACACGCATACAGACACATATATACACGCATTCACAAGAGCGTAAGCATACATGCAAGTGTGTAGGTATGCACACACATACATACACGCAACCACATGTACAGAAGAGGGGGGTCAAAAAGCTCATGCTATTATACATACTACATCATATGTACATACTACATCATATGTACACACTACATCATGCTACTGCACATACATACGCACACGCAATCGCATGCACACAGATGAGGAGGGGCAGAAAGCTCACGCTACTGTGTCTGCCCTCTTAGCCCAAGTGACCCGCAAGCCGCAGCCACAGGTGCGTGTGTGTGCGTGTGTGTGTGCGTGTGTGTGTGCGTGTGTGTGTGCGTGTTTTTTGTGCGTCTGAGTCCCTTGCTTCTGTGTTTCAGCATACACATACAATTCCTTGCTGTGGGAGGCGTAGGAGGGAGAATTGAGAAGAAAGCCGATGTAACGCACACCGTTCACACACAGATGCACACAGATGCACATGGTGTCCACACATACACACATGCGTGCAGGAGCACACTCATGTACGTTCACACACACACAGCTGCACACAGATGCACATGATGTCCACACATACATGCATGCGTGCAGGAGCACACTTATGTACGTTCACACACACAGATGCACACAGATGCACATGGTGTCCACACATACATGCATGCGTGCAGGAGCACCAGTCCCTTTTTTCAGAGGAGGAGTTAAGGCCACAGCGCAGTTCAAAACAAAGTAAGTTCAAGGTGGCTGTGCCGTAAAGGTAGCCGGCTGCCCATGATTTCCGCATTAAACTAGAAGGCTTAACACTCCACACACACACGCAGCATACACACAGCATACACACTGGCACACACACTGACACACACATACATACTCGCAAACACGCATGCAAACATAAATATTTTACACACACACACATACATACACTTACACACATGCGTGCGCCTGTGCAGGTACCCTTGATGGCCAGTCTTGTTGAACGAGGCAAGGAAGGCTGAACTCTTGCGCCTATAGACATACACACAGTGGGTGGGTTCGCCCATGTGAAACTCCGCACCTGATGTGCAAGGACGTGTGTGTACGTGTGCGTCTGCATGTCCGTGCGTTTATGTTTTCCTCAGACAGTGCCAGTGACCTTGCGCACGGAGATGCTTCAATCATTCTTTTGCATTGCTGCCTGCATGAATGATTTTGGTGTGTACATTGTGATCTTGGTGTGTACCATCGTGATCTTGGTGTGTACCATCGTGATCTTGGTGTGTATCATCGTAATCTTGATGTGCATCATCGTGATCTTGGTGTGTATCATCGTGATCTTGGTGTGTACCATCGTGATCTTGGTGTGTACCATCGTAATTTTGGTGTGTACCATCGTGATCTTGGTGTGTATCATCGTGATCTTGGTGTGTACCATCGTGATCTTGGTGTGTATCATTGTGATCTTGGTGTGTATCATCGTGATCTTGGTGTGTATCATCGTAGTCGCAGGAATGAAAGTACGCAGGAAGTATTTGTGGGACAGCTGTGCTGAAAACTGGATAGGACGAGTTGTGCTTAAAAGTGGAGGAAGCGTGTTGTGCCTGCTCAGCGGCCATCCGCGCGCTCTTTGTGCAGCCATGTGTGATCTATTGTCCAGGCTTGTGTGTGTGTGCGTGTGTGTGTGTGTGTGTGTGTGTGTGTGTGTGTGTGTGTGTGTGTGTGGCCTGCCGGCCATACTAGCAGCAGCAAGCCAACGTTAGGTTGTAATAAGACAATACGCTCGCAGCTGTGCACTTGGTGTGGTGTGGTGTGCGTGTGTGTGTGTGTGTGTGCGTGCGTGTCCGTGCGTGCGTATGCTTGTATTCTGAGTGATGTGTCTCTCTCAGCTTTTGTGCCGTGCTGCTGCTCATGAGCAAAAGGTGGAGCAAAACTTGCACAGGTCGCACCTGCCATTTTAAAAAGACGGCTGCGGCGCTGTACAACATATTTTGTAATCAGTTAAAATGTGCTGTGATGACGTGTCTGGCACCTGGAAAGGGGTCGACTCAATCTTAAAATATTTCAAAGTACATGCTCTTGTTGACCATGGATGCACAAACGAAAAGGGATCTCAGTTCCCGGTCAAGTGGGGGGAGGAGAAGAAGATGTGCTGTGGCAATCTCATTGTCGCGATTGAGATAAAACTTGCACTATTCCCTACTGCACTGCACTGCACTGCACGTCAGACGCCATAGGTACGGAACGGCATAATCTTGGGCACCACATGCTGCGTGTATGTGTGTGTGCATGTGTGTGTGCGTGTGTGTGTGCATGTGTGTGTGCGTGTGTGTGTGCTGTGCCCGCATATGCTGGGATGGGGGCGTGGCACTTTTTTTTGCGTAGCTTAAGAGGAAGTTTGAACAGGGTTACAGTTGAGGCTGCCCCTTCTATTGTGGTCTGACTTTGAATGGAAAAAGTGCGATTTGTTGCGTACGTGTAGGATGTGGCTATCTGAGCACCACGTAAGTTGTGCGATTCTTTTCCGTCAGTACAGTTGGGGCTGCTTCCCTTGGTGGTCAAGCAGCTGCTGAAAAGTCGACTCTCTGCATGGGTGGGCAATAATAGTGGGATCGCTTCCCTCCGTGTTTTTTTACCAGCTGCCGAAGAAAACTGTTTGAGTGGCTGGGCAAAGAATAGATCTGATCCGGTGTCCTGGTGTGCTTCTTGGGCAAGGATAGTGATCTGGCGCCCTTACGGTGGCTTTTTCCCAGTGTGACGTAGCACGTGCTTTTAGTTTGAGAGCGGATCCTTGTGCGCGGGATGTTGTCTGTCTGCGCCACAGACATTTAAAAAAACAATGCTTATACAATGTTGAGATTTTAGTTTTTAAGCCATTAGCTAGGCTTGTGCTTTCAGTCAGTCGAGGGCCATAAGATGTGAGGAAGCCTGCAAGGTTAACTAAACTGTGCCCCCACCTTCATTGCCAGCTTATTTGACTGTTGGTCTTGTGGGAAATACCACTGATACGGTTTATTGAGCGATCTTGTCATAATGACACGTTTCCATGCTGGTTGGCTTCTTTCTACATATGGGGTGTGCATCATCACGTGAACCTGAATCAATCTGAAACCCAGCTAAGAACTGATATGTCACTTTTTCCGGAGCATTTGACAGAATATTAAACTTGCCTTAGGTTAGCTCGACCTCTGTCACGACATGGTTGAAGCACAACCATATTGGTATTTGTCGGACGCCACACAATATGACGGTCAAACTGTCCATGCAAGTCAGTGTGATAACTTTCTGGGACGTTGTTTCTGGAAAGGGGCTTGCAACTGATAGACCCTGTGTGGTTTCTTTTCCTGGTTGTGCATGTGCATGCATGACACTTGAGCTTCTCGAACTGAGGGTTATTAATCCAAATTGCTTTATTTCGTCAATCTATCTGGCATTATTTCATTGCCCAACGTTTCATTTTTGACACCCCTCCTCCGAACTGTTTTACTGCAGCTACCAGAGAATTTGGCAGTGTCCTTTGCAAAAGCCAAATATATCTTTCTAATTTTTGTAATTGCATGTTGCTTAGCTGCTCAAACTGTAAGATAGCAAGGGCCTCAGGATGTATGTTTTATTCTGGCAGCACGTCAGGAAAAAAAGCATCAGTTGCCTGGCATGCACAAAAGGGTTTTAAAAGAAGCTTCCACAGCAGCCAGGCATTTATGTCAAGCTGAGTTGCTTTTTGGCTGGGATCTGTCGGCAACATACCGAACATAGAAGGTAAGGTAAGGTTACATCGCTATATATGCCAGATGGGCGGGGGCTTGGAGAAGGCCTGAAACTCCACCTAGCAAACAAAAGGGGAGGCATGAGAAGAGGACTGAGAAAGAGATGAACACAGAACAGACTGAACACAGAAGGTGCAAGCGAGGGAACCAGCCGGCCCCCCAGACAGTAAAAAAAGAAAGAGAAAAAACTACACAGGCAGTGAAATACCACTCCCCACATCAAATTAGGAAAAGGAGCCACTTTGGTATTGGGTACCGTAAAACTCCTCCACCATAAGTAAAAGGAATAGGTCAATGGAGATTAGGAGGGATAGGAATAGGAGGGATAGGATTAGGAGGGAAATGTTTGGCTGACCTGAAAGCCTGCTCACGTACTGCAAGGCAAGCCACGGAAATAGTGAAGACTAATACTGCCCGCATGTATGTACTGACCTATTCCAGATGGAAAAGGATACCAGAAAGTCGTATGCAAAAGATAAAGAAATGGTAAAAGCGCTTTGGTGACCCACATGGGAAGCGGCAGAACTGCTCTGAGCTAACCCCGACTATATAGTCGCTAATGTAGAGTACTCAGCTAAGTGTCCTATCAGAAGACCAAGAAATTGACAATCTTACAAAGCAAGGTGATGGTTGTATCCAGTACTTTAGTAGTATGTGGGATTCGTTGCAAGGCCATAACATGAGAGACAAGGCATTCTTTATCGTAGAAACTTAAATCCCAAAGTAGATATTCAATCAACTTGGAAGTGTGAGATCTGGTAAGGGATGTGGATCTCATCAAGCCAGGATCTAATAAAGACTCAGAGGGTGAACCAAACATCCCCGAACACACAACTTGTCAAGCCGCCTATATGACATACACGGCAAGTGCACAGGAATGCTTTCCTTAGAACGTCTGAACCTTCCGTCGGAAAAGAGTGGGCTGTTATTTCAACCGCATTGTTTTAACCAGGCCTGGTTGATTGCTGATTGAAACAACCATTTTAGCTGATTCAACCAGGATCAACTAGAAAAATGGTTGAATCAACCAGATGGTTGAAATGCAGTTGTTTCAACAGTGTGATCAACCAGCTAATTGATTCAGCCATCTGACCAGTTGATCCCAGCTGGATTCAACTGGGTGGTTGATTTGTGGTTGTTTCAGCTGTGTATCATCCAAGTCAACTGGTTTTTGGCCTTGTCAACCCTTGTGTAATTGCACGATGAAACTGCATTGTGTATCCACAGGATGTCCCTAGACTATGATCATAATGAGGATGATGTATGATGTTTGACAGGGGGCGGCAACAAGCAATTGGGGGTGGCTAATTACCTTCTTTTTCTTTCTTCTTGCTTATTATCGTCATGATGCAAACGCACGTATCGACACTCCTTCTCGGTACTAGCTTGTTCCTTACTCACGGTTTCTACACTGCTG
>Ga0307948_1002101_pt1 | contig 14391 bp, 13 predicted proteins | sample OrgLakmetagen280_FD_201824 | JGI IMG/M metagenome (GOLD analysis project Ga0307948, IMG submission 201824) | Saline water microbial communities from Organic Lake, Antarctica - #280 | ecosystem: Environmental > Aquatic > Non-marine Saline and Alkaline > Saline | place: Antarctica: Organic Lake...
TGTTCTTCAGACACACTCTTAGCTTGTGCTCTTGCGAGCGTGGGCCAATTTCTCAGACTGGTTTTTCAAGGAGGGTTTTTCTGTTTAGGCAGGAGTTTTCCTTTTCCCAGTCTTATAGGTTTTTTTTCCTTCATTCTGTCAGGCCCTTGCTGAGGACCGTGTAACAACCCCCACCAAAAAAAAAAAAAAAAAAAAGAAGCAAGCCATGGATATCCTGTCCTGTCCTGTACACAACGAATCCCTAGAGACTGTTGGGTTTCGTTCCGTCCGGTTCTTTTTGTCACAAAGCACGAGTAATTATTTTTTAAGTCATAAACCGTCTTATGATCCGGCTCGGCGAGGGCCAAATTTGAGTCCTGTTTACTTCCACGCTGATTTTTCATGTCCTCGCGCAGTAAACAAGAAAGCAGTCACGTATCACAAGTGGTGTGGGAGTTCTGAGAGTGGTCCTAGAGGTTCTCCATTTTCTATCCCCTCCTACTTGTACAAGGATCTGGACACACATGTGTTGAGGAATTTCAGCAGGTTCAGATTGCGTGCACACCATTTGAGAGTGGAGTCTTGCAAATGGCATGGTGGTTCTAGCATTTGTGATAGATGTGAGTGTGGAGAAGTTCAAGATGAGAAGCATGTGCTTTTCTTTTGCAAGTGTGCTGAAGTGTGCGAGCTGCGCATGAGATACAGAGACCTTTTTGAAAGAATGTTTAAGACTTTGCGTGTGTTTGCTCCTTCAAGCTCTGAATTTATTCCTTTCTTAACTTGTTATCACAGTATCACTGATTTTGAGATCAATGCATTTCTGAATGAAGACTCATACAGACTCCTCAAGTTTGTGTCAGATTTAGTTTCAATTTTCGACACTGGTTGATTTTGTTTCACCAGCCAATTGCCATCAGCCAGAGACTCGGGCTGTAGGCCATACTTGTAACCCCTTGTAACCCCTTGTATTCACCTCATTGGGATCAAGTAATGGAAAGCCACTAGATCCAGAACCATCTGAAGGCCGTGTAGGAACAGCACAAAGACATCTGCACCATTTTTCAAGGAGCACCACTGCTCTCCACATCAACATCTAGCATATGGGTGAGATTTAATGTTATTATGGGTCTTTAAAACAAATAGCATCCATAATAGAAAACACCATGAAGAGCACTTGTTATTACATTGATCTTTGGTACAGAGGCAAACGAAGAGATCAATACAAAGGAGTTGCAGCAAAAGACAAGCAAATGAGGTAAAACAAGGAAATGCAGAAAAATTCAAACCCCATTGTACCTTCCAGCAATATTTGTCAGCTTTGCCTCTGTGACCTGTTTGGTGCAAAACACAAACAAAGAGACGGGACGGTGTCTGCGTGCTGCCAAAACTTGTGAGGACGACAGTTGTTGGAAGAGAAGCCAATGGGTTAAGGCTGAGAGAGTAACAAGTGAGCAAAGGTTTTTAAATCATGTCTTTGTTTCCAGTTACAACGGCAATCCTAAACCTTAACTCCTCTCCTCTTTGGGTTGTGTTGGAGTTTGATTTTGGCGCACCAGTCATCGCAATGGCTATAGAAAAGAAAAGAAAAAAAAGCCTCCGCTGGTAGTGGTGACACAGCCAGCATCATTAAGGCAATGGCTTAGCTGCTTTTATCCTGTCTAACTCTTAGCTTCCCTAGTTTTTATGTTGAGTGCCTCGCGATGGTATAGCTAGACCGGCCCGTTGCCTTTTCATTCTTTACTAGCCCTGTCCTCCTAAAACTCGTTTTTTTCTACGTGGGCACCAAAGTACGCAGGCTTTCCTTCTTTCTTTCTTTCCCGTACGTGCTCGGCCTTCTCGTACACGTTTTGCCCTTCTCATCACCTTGGTTGTCCCCCCTATTTTCTGTTCACTTCCAGCCTGCCTCTCTTGCTTCCCTTTTATTAATCAACTTTCAGTTTCGTTTCAACCTCGTAGTAGGGAGTTTGCTATCTCCCCTGGACCTATGTAATACGCCATCATCTCCAAGGAGCCTCAGTTACTCTCCACATCATCCTTTTGGGTGTGGGTGGCACCATCTACAACACTCGCACTCTGAAGCCTTTTAAGGAACTGGGTCTTGATTCTCAAAGAGTTAAGAAGCTTGCCTCCAAGCTCCATGTGCACTCTGAGAAGCTGCGAGAACAGCACCCACAGCGAGTCCTTTTCCTTTTGTCTTGGTGTTCAATTCCATGTAGTAGCACAGCGAGCCTGCTCACACCAAATTTATAACTTGACCACACTGGCTAAGACTGTAAAATTGTGCAAAGAGCAAAATTGAAATCAGAGAAAGTAAGTCAATCATTGAGCATTTAATTGGGTTGAGTGCGTAATTGCAAACTTCAATAGTGGCTCATCATACCTGGCACCCTGTCGGGAGCATGAAATTGGCGCGCTCTCACGTGACCTGCAGCCATGGCGATATGGCAACCAGCCTATTTGTAAAGTTGGAGTGCCTATTTGTTGTTTATAAAATTTCCATATTTGGGTATATTCAAAGGGTCGCTGAGACGTCTTGGTACTTGAGTTTCGTCCCACAGGGATGCGATCGTCATTATGTGCGCCAATAATACAATACTAAAATTTTAGTGAAAAGACTTTTCCAGTTTGACAGGCGTTGAGTCATCCGAGATCTTTACTTGTCCATAATAACTAAATAGTTTGGCCATAGTAACTAAAAAGTTTAAAAATGAGCACCCTAGCGATTAACATCCGCGGGATGCAAGCGAAGGTTACTGCTAGCATCACCACGGACCTGCACAAAGATGTGCCCGACAAGGTCATGGAGTGCTCTACTCTGGTCAATGCCCGGGAGCTTGTCTCCTGCCTCACGGACCTGTCCTTCGTTGGGCGGGTGGGGGCAAGCAACGCGTGAGTCATTGTCACGAGCAATAGCCACCAACTGATGCAAATTTATGTTCTCAATGATGTGCGCGCTTATTACTCCCTGAGTGCGCTTGTATCCGTGCTTGTCCATCAATGTCCAGTATACCTCAGCCATTCAATTACTTTTGTCCATTTCTTCCAGGCTTGATGGAGTCCTCCCACCCCACGAAGGTGGTCGTGGAGATTCTGTAAATCTGGGCAACAGGCAGCTGGTTGATGTGAGTAATCTGCAGTATGGATTGCAAAGAGATCATCATGTTAAACCACTATGTTGCTGTATGACACATTACAAAAACCTCAGGCCAACATTGATCCCTTGAATTGATTGATCTCTTCACCCGCAGACCACAGCACGACATTTCCTCACAACAATGCAAGCCAGCGGCCACGTTGGGGACGTGACCCTGGTTGAAGTTGTGTTCATCAATTTTGTCAACCAAGGGTGAGTGGTTTCTCAAGGGGATCTGCACAGGAACCCAGGAGCCTGATTAATACGGAGGGCAGCACTTTTCATTTGTCCTGTACTTGTTTGTTTTTCCGCAAGAAAATAAAGTACACTCCGTGACGCTCAGCCTTAGGAGATCCCTTTTTGCTCAATTCTAAAACCTTTGATCTACTCTCATTCCCTCCGCAATGCAGCCTCATGGACGTGGTGGAGCCAAGCCTGTATTCCTTCCACAATGCTGAAAATGAAATCTCGGGTATGCCAGAAAGATCAGTTACATGTTGCTCTACTTTCAATCCCTCCGCAGTCTGATGACAGTGGTTGAGCCGGCCGTTCGGGAGATCATGCGTTCCACGGATGCAAGCAAGAAGCCTGCCTCACTCCACTTCGTGGTGGTGGATGGCGCGCTCTGCCGGCTGCAGCAGATGGGTGCCAAGGTGATCCTGGACCCTATGGCCTCCATTCAAGACGTCCTTGACGCGGCGGTCCAAGGATTCAACTGGGCCGACCTAGATGCAGCCCTGAAGCGGGCCTTTCCAGGAGGAACGGGGCGATTTACCTTGATTGAGTGTAAGTCGCGAGGAGGGTTAGACTAGAGGGAGGGATGTTCAGACTAGAGGGAGTCGATTTCTCCTCTTCAGCATTGAGGAATGCCTACAATTACACTGCCATCACCAATTAGTCAAAACAAATTGTTTGCAAAGGATGCAATGCTGTGGCGTTATTGCTTTTGCATGACAACATCTCAGGCTAACAATTGCACGTGTCATGCATGTGTAAGCATACATACATGCTGCCAAACACATTTTGTCTCTGTAGGTGCTAGAGGTGGTTGCACCACCATGCACAAGGACGGCTATGATGCACGGGGAAAGTGTGTGGCAGCCGTGAATCGTGGTGAGTTGGGAGATCTCCTTTCTATGGAGCACAGACAAAGTAAAAGTGTCTGAGTGGTGCTGCCTGAAAATTACTAAAAATTAGCTCGTACATAAGGAAAGTCACTCATTTGCGTTTCAAACCACGCTTGAGTACAATTGTATAGCTGAGTTCAGTGCTGATTTCAACAATATAAAATTCTGTTCAAGTCACTTCACTCGTTGTCCTTGCGTGCGTTTACATTGAGGTCAGGAATTTGTGATCAAGTGCATCAAGTGCCTTTCTGTCTTCGCATATATGTATGTATATATATGCATGACTGAAATGTGAAATCCAGCCCACTCCCTATGGTTTCCGCAGGTCAGGCTGGAGACAGCGCCCCTGGTGGTGAGTGGTTGTTGCCATGATTCCTTCTCTATCTACGTACTTGTGACTTACTTAAGTGCCATCCTACATACGTGCCTTTCCAGCACCAGCTGCAGTCCCCGGAGAACTACCACTGCACACAATATATCCGTATCTGTGCGTGTACAAAGCGAATACGCTGCATACTCTTAACATCTCGCGCCTGCTATAAGTCCGTACACATCATCAAATTCGTCTCACTGCTCCCTCATTTTGCTTCTCATTGCAACACAGGAAGAGCACGCATGGCGATGGAGGGGGAAGATGAGGAGGGGAAGTCGGTTGTTGCCAAGTCAATGGGCGAGTCTCCATGCGTTACGTGTGCTAACATGGATCTTGTGGGGCATCTGCTCTACAGTTGCGTCACACATGTGACGCAAATGTGAGCGTGATCTGCATCTCAAGTTTCCGCTCCTGCTTTTATTATTTCCTGTGGCGCAGACCCGTCTGCAGCAGGGAGGAGGTGTTGTACACTGCTCGGCTAAAACACTGGTTTCATAGTGAGAATAATGTGCAGGTTAAAGACGCTCAGACCTGGGTCATGCTAAAAACTAACTCGTACAAAAACAAAGTTGCGTCATTTGCGTTTCAAAACGGGCTGCTGTACAATTATAGCGCTGAGGTCTGTGTTGAGTATCAGTGTTGGTTTCAGCAATATAAGATTTTGATCAAGTCATTGCAATTGTTGTCCTTGCATGTGTTAACATTGAGGTCCGGAATTTGTTGTCAAGTGCATCAAGTGCCTTGCTGTCTCCGTATATATATAAATCTGCATCTTACAGATAGAGAACTGCTGCCAGAAACAGAGATGGCTGTACTAGTATGCGCTACCATGCACTTGCAGCCTTATTGCGGTATAATGCGCTTAGCGTGTCATGCATTCTTTCGTTTTCTGTTTCTCAAATCCAGCCCACTCCCTATGGTTTCCGCAGGTCAGGCTGGAGACAGCGCCCCTGGTGGTGAGTGGTTGTTGCCATGATTCCTTCTCTATCTACGTACTTGTGACTTAAGTGCCATCCTACATACGTGCCTTTCCAGCACCAGCTGCAGTCCCCGGAGAACTACCACTGCACACAATATATCCGTATCTGTGCGTGTACAAAGCGAATACGCTGCATACTCTTAATATCTCACAGGACGTACCTATGGATTTGGGAGCGCCAAGGGCGCAGACCCGTCGGCAGCAGGTGAGAGGAGGTGTTGTACACTGCTCGGTTAAAACACTTGGTGCACGTGAGAATAATGTGCAGGTTAAAGACGCTCAGACCTGGGTCATGCTAAAAACCAGCTCGTACAAAAACAAAGTTGCGTCATTTGCGTTTCAAAACGGGCTGCTGTTCAATTATAGTGCTGAGGTCTGTGTTGAGTATCAGTGTTGGTTTCAGCAATATAAGATTTTGAACAAGTCATTGCAATTGTTGTCCTTGCATGTGTTAACATTGAGGTCCGGAATTTGTTGTCAAGTGCATCAAGTGCCTTGCTGTCTCCGTATATATATAAATCTGCATCTTACAGATAGAGAACTGCTGCCAGAAACAGAGATGGCTGTACTAGTATGCGCTACCATGCACTTGCAGCCTTATTGCGGTATAGTGCGCTTAGCGTGTCCTGCTTTCTTTCGTTTTCTATTACCTCAAATCAATCCCACTGCCTATGATTTCTGCAGGTCAGGCGGAAGACAGTGCCCCTGAGTGGTTGTTGCCATGCTTCCTTCTCTATCTACCTACTTGTGACTTAATTACGTGCCATCCTACATACGTGCCTTTCCATCACCTGCTGCAGTCCCCGGAGAACTACCACTGCACACAAAATATCCGTGTACTGTGCGTGTAAAAAGCGAATACACCGCATACTCTTAATATCTCACAGGACGTACCTACGGATTAGGGAGCGCCAAGGGCGCAGACCCGTCTGCAGCAGGTGAGAGGAGGTGTTAATACACTGCGCGGTTAAAACACTTGGTGCACGTGAGAATAATGTGCAGTTTAAAGACGCTCAGACCTGGGTCATGCTAAAAACTAACTCGTACTGAAACAAAGTTGCGTCATTTGCGTTTCAAAACGCGCTGCTGTTCAATTATAGTGCTGAGGTCTGTGTTGAGTATCAGTGTTGGTTTCAGCAATATAAGATTTTGATTCAAGTCATTGCAATTGTTGTCCTTGCATGTGTTAACATTGAGGTCAGGAATTTGTTGTCAAGTGCATCAAGCGCCTTGCTGTCTCCGTATATATATTAATCTGCATCTTTCAGATAGATAACTGCTGCCAGGAACAGAAATGGCTGTACTAGTATGCGCTACATTGCACTTGCAGCCTTATTGCGGTATAATGCGCTTAGTGTGTCATGCATTTTTTCGTTTTTGTTTCCTCAAATCAAGCCCACTGCCTATGCTGCCTTTACGCAAGTCAGACGGAAGACAGTGCTCCTGGGGAAAAGTTTTATCACTGTCATCTTGTCAACTTCCCACCACCACCTTGCAGGTTGGCAAGGGCAGTTTGCTCGAGCCGCAATTGAGAACGGCATGTATCCTCGCCTGAACCAAGTGGCAGAGGTTGCCATCCTGGGTGACTGGGAGGAGCATGGCCTGAGTTCCATTCGCTCACCGAAATTTGCTGAGTACGGCATTTGCATGAACATTGTGACAAGGAATATCGCACGAGGTACGTCAACGTTGCTTGCATTTCATGGAAGAAAGTAGGTGGTTGGCGCTTGTGTTTGCATGGCTTGGCCATGGGTAGCAAAGACTATATGGAAATGAAGTTTGCATTTCTAAAGGAACTCGTAATATTTTGCGTCCGTGCATTAACTGATACATTGTATAAACTCAGGCCCAACTATACAGGAAGGAAAGCCACAGAGGGTTATGTGGCCCCAAATGGGTATGGATTTCGCGTGCTTCTAGGGTGTGGCCCCCTAAATGACAGGTTCCAAGCTGAGCTCTGATAAGCAGGCATGATTCCAAAGATTCCAATGCATCAATTTAAAGCAAGGTTGGATCCAATTTGATAATGTGACATGTGAGTAGTTGCACCTTTAAAGCAAAAAGGAGCGTGTTATGGATTACGCCCAGGTCACCTCCTATGGGAAATTCACATAATCGTGTGATTAGGTCATAATAGGTGGGTGTTTGTGCAGTCATTTGAATAATAATGAAACGTTTGGGAGCTCATTATTAATGAACCGTGGGTTTTAAACTTTCCTTTACCAATTATTCATCCCTTTACCAATTATTCATCTACTATGAGCACCATGAAGATTATGATTCATAGCTACCATAATTATACTTAGATAACGTCCAAACTCTGTGCTGATAACTACACGCAAAGATAAAGACGGGTGAAAATCCTCATTGGGTATACCCATCTGCACTCATGTCACTGTAGATAGCTATTTTATAAGTTAAGCGGCACAGTTCCAGCCCCCCCACTCGCACCCGTGATCGCAAACCCATCCATTTCTAAGATAAATTTTTAAACTATACATAGAAACCATTTTAAAAGTGGAGAACAAAAGTGGTTCAACTTTGATCCTAGTATGCCGTATAGCACTGTTAAAACAAGTTCAGAACCAGGAATGTTGATCAAGAATCGAAGAGGACCACCAATTCATATAAATCCATAATTCCTGTCTGCGATATTCATTACATTGTTTTAACTGGTGTTTTGTCTAACAGGCATATTATCTTTGTGGTCACAGGGGCCCCCATGAACAGCAGTCGATCTGGCGGGGTGTACAACAAGATTGGAGTGCACCTGGTCAAGGGCTGGGTGCTCCTGGAGGCAGTGGGATACACTGCAATGTATGCAGATGTTGGCTACTTCCTCCAGCAAAATCACAGCGCTGACCTGAAAACGGCGATGACAGAGCTGACAATGTGCGCCAATACCCGCATTCCAATTGCTTCTTGCTGCATGCCTTGCCCGAATAACATTGTGGGGAATAATTAGGTTAGGTCAATGTGACTGTACAGGTGATTTGCGAGGTGCAAGCGTTTGCCATTGAGATAGAGCGTCTCCTGCCAAAAATGTATACGTGAAAGATACAGAGAGGTATTGAATGTTGAATGTATAGAGTGCTACTGCATATTTCTCTGCAATAAAAATCTGAGGACATTAATTTAACATCATGCATGCAATGAAAACGCAAGTATGCCTTTTCTCTCTCTCACACTCTCTTTGTCTCGCACGTGCAGGCCACAAAAAAGTCAACGTCAGCTGACTTTGGATTTTCGTAAGGTATGTCAGCCAGTGCAGATCTTGTAACGCGACAGTAAGGTTTTAATCCATCAGAAGTGCAGCTAATCATCACACTCTTCCACTAATGGAGTTACGCACAACATTCCCTTCCACTTGTTCCCTTCTTGCAGGCCCCATCACCAGCTCGTGCATCCACCTCACAGCACCAGGTATGTGTGCGGAAGTCGTAGCGCGTGTGATTGTGCGTGGGTGCGTGGGTGCGTGGGTGTGTGGTTGCGTGTGCGTGTGTGTGTGTGCGTGGGTGTGCATGTGTGTGTTTGTGTGTGTTTGTGTATAAACGTAAGCTTTGTACGCTCTTTTTTTACAAAGAGAATGTTGATATGTGATTACATATTTGGGCTGTGAAGATTGAGAGTTTTCCGCACTTTTATGCGCATCCCTGCAGCAGGCATCAAAGAAACTTCGACTCACTCCAGGTGTGCAAGAACAAGAGTCAAAAGAAGGAATGGAATGAAAAGGAAGAGGGTAAAGCATCCTTAAGGAGCACCACTGCTAAGCTACTTCACCAAAGAAGAAACTAGGCATGGTGTGGGAGTTCTATAAGAAGGGAATGGAGTTTCCTGTTTGTCTCAAACAGTAACAGCCTGCTTTTTAATTTGTTTGTATGTGTATGTATGTGTGTGTGTGCGTGTGTATGTGTGGGTATGTGTGTGAGTTGACACATAGCGTTTTCATAATTAAGGGTCCTTCTTGTATGTTCAATGAGGGCTTCAGAATTAGGATGAGGGAGTAAAAAAGCGTGTGTTGCTGACCTCTACACACGATCTTGTATTGCCTGCTTATATGCAGAGCAGCAGAAGGAGGGGTCACTGCTGAGGGACATGGGCTTTGACTCTCGGCAGGCGGAGAGGGCTTATTTTCTGTCAAGGGGGGATTTGGACCGTGCAATTGAGCTCTGCCTCTCCGGAATGCAGTAGGCAGCGTGTGAAGAGGTCTGGTTTGTGCTGCAAGGGTTTTTAATAGAGTGTGTGCTACATTGTTGGAAGGTGTGGGGGTGCAGGCCCTGGGAGCGTGTGTGCTACATCGCGCTACAGCTCAGAATGCAATTGTGAAAATTCATGCAAAGCAGGCATCGAGGGGGTTCAAATACTGTAACGGGGGCTGTACTGGAGCTAATAGATTATTCATGAGATTTGAGAGAGAGAGAGAGAGAGAGAGAGAGAGAGAGAGAGAGAGAGAGAGAGAGTGTGTGTAAAAGGGCACTTGTAAACATGGACTAAATTTAGTTTTGAAACATTTTGTAACTCTTACAGTCGCTTGTGGCCTTAATGTACATTTATGCTTGAATATCCATTTAATAAGAGACTTATGATTGATGATATTTGAGCGGGTCCGATTTGTACTGTCAGTGCATGTTTTTGTACATGGAAATGATGAGGTTTTCAATCGGTGCCTTCAAGAGGCAGAGTGCTTTGTGAACAGTAGTAGAAGTGAACCTGCATGCACACTCTGTGGCCTCCACAAACGTTCGCAACGCTGTTACACACTTTTGCAGCTGGGGCTGTCTCAATGCATTTTAATCTTGACAAATGTAAAATATTTCAGAGCTGCCTCATCTCCTTGATGTCTTGTCACTAAATTTGTTAATGAGCAACACAAAGTGGTTGGCAATAACTGTGCCATTGGCTACCAAGCTAATAACATGTAACTTGAGCATGCCCATTGCCCTTGTAAGGTAACCTGGTACATTTTTCTGGCCCGTGTACGACACGCACATTACCAAAATCTGTAGGCTTTAACTTTGTATGAAGAGAGTTTTAAAGGTTGTCACACATTACGCACACACATACACACACATACAATGTTCACAATAATTACAATGTGGGGTGACCTTCAGCCAGGTTGTTTGACTGATTGGCTGCTGACTGGTCTTGGCCAGCCACAAATAAATCCATAAGCTCAGATAAGGTTATTGCTCTGCTGAGAAAGGAAATTATGAACAAGTTGGTTGTTGACCTGTTGCAGCAAAAAGGGTTGGGCGGCTGATAAGTCCTCAAAAAAAGGTGTAAACAGAAAGGGAAAATGTTTCCTCAGCTTACTAACTCGATGGTCTTGGCAAAATAAAAGAGCATGCACCTCGTTCTAAACATGTTCATCTTCACCGGGATATTGGTCACATACGCAAGAACCATCTTCAAGCCACGCTGCTTTACAAGGAAAAGGCCTCTGTTCAAGAAGTATGATTTCTCGCCTGTTCCCAAAGTATAATAAGTCCATGAACGGTTTTCTGTCGGGCTACATTTTGTCACAAAATTTCCTACGGTAGGATTTGGCAGTGTCCGTGAAAAAACTACGCAGGCAGTGAAAACCATTTCCCATATTAAAAGAAAGGAGTAATCTTGGTACCGGGTACCACCAAAAGAAAAAGGGGATCAGGAGGGTTCTCTCTTTACGATGAGAAGGAGAGGTAGGTTTTTGGTCAGCTTAATGACCTTGTCTCGTGCAAAATACAAACAGGCACTGCAACTATGACACGGTAAAGCCTTGATGGAACTTCCATAAATGTGCATTCTGTCAACTATGCTGCAGGATTTGTCCATACCGAACACGCCCTTTCCAGAAAGTTGGATCCAGCATAACTTAGACTCGTCAGGAACCAAGTTCAAGCCACCCTCCTGATTCTCATTTGTTTCTATGGGTGAGGGAGTTTTACGGTAACGAGCACCTTTTCCTTAACATAGAAGCCAAGCCCGATCTTGCATTTTTTGGGACTGTCATAATTTCAAAGGACTGGAATCTGAGAGGCTTTTCATCTTACATTCAATTGCAAAATGAATGAAATCACAACACCCAGTAAGTGTGCAGTTCTTGCCTTGTAGCCAACATGATAAATGTTTTTGGGACCTCTTTTTCTTAACCCGCCCCTGAATGTGGCGGCTTGCTACAAAAAATAACACGTAAGGAGCCTTTCTCCCGCCTTTGTATCGCTTTAATTTTTTCTTATATTTATTCATGAAATGGCGATGAAATTTTAGTACTTATGCGATTACGAGAAACATAAATTTATTTTTCATATCGTCAATCTATGTCTCAACGCGTCTTATCAACAACGGAAGGAGTCTTCACCGCGGAAGGCTGCAGAGAGGTGGAGGGGGGGAAGTTTACTTTCAGCTGATTCTAAAACTTGCCTAAATTTCAAGTTCTCCGGCGGCTGTACCTCACGTGATCTATAAATTATTCATGCAGATAACCTCTCGCTACTTGCAAGGTAGGAATGGAAGGGAGGGTGAGAATCTCATCATTGTTGTTGCAGGAAACAGGGACGTTTGAACCCACAATACAACGCGGCTGAGGTCAGTCGTTTCATAATCACAGTGTGTGGTCGTCCCCATGCAACCCCCCCCCCCCTCCCCCAGACCTAAAAGTTGCGTTGGATAGCTGTAGTTTTCCTTCACGTGTCTACAAAGAAAGCAGGCAAAAAGACTCAGTGTGTGGCCTGCAAGAAGTTATTGAAAAAGACAGATCAGTTGCCAGCTTTTCCCTTCCTCTTGTAATGTAGGATGGATTGAAGGGGTGTCGCAGCTGGATCCTGACTCAATTGCTGCGGCGGTAGCCAAGGGGAGTCGGCTTGTGGCAGGCGAGTATGGCCCTGGACTTCAGGGGGAGGGCAGCATCGCTGCAGCACGAGCTTCTGCAGAGCTAGTAGGTACGACATATGCTCTCCTCCTTAGCGTTACAACCTGTTGTCGTGTGCTTGCACGTGTGTGATGTGCTGCATGTGCACGGTTAAAAGCTGATGCACAGCATCAATGGCAATTATAAGTGGCAATGTATGGCCCGCATCAGGCGGCATTGACGAGCGAATGGTGCCGACGGGAGGAGGTGCATCAACCGAGCCTTGGCTTTCCGGCTCACCGTCTCTTTTGTACGGTAAGCATGCATTTGATGTGTTTTCATTTTTTCGAGTCACGGTGCCGCTGAAAAGCTACAAGCGGCACCGTGACGATCGGCTCTACTTGGCTTATACTCAATACTTATTCCAGCATTGCATGTGTACAGTCTGCGCGTTCAGGAGCAAATGGCCTAGGGGAATCGTCACATCGTTCACACCACTGTGTCTTTCTCTTGAGTATGGAACAGGTTTGCTAATAACACTCATAGAGCTGTAAAAGCAGTAATGCTGAAGGTGAGATCTGAAACCTGCACACAGGTCCAGGCACAGTTGCAGAAGAGCCTGTGACCTCCATTCCTCCAGAAGGCATGCCTCTTGCGGAATCCATCCTGACCCGTTTGAGGGCCAACGGTCTGCTGTACATGATCCCAGATGTAACATTTCATGCAGACAAGATTCTGCACCACAAGGTAGGTATGTCTTATGTGTTATTGCTGCTGTTATATGTGTGGGCGCATGATTGTGTTGGTGGAATTGTATTCTTGTGCTCAGCATTTTTTGATGTGCGCCTCTCACACAGTTGTGGCATGAACACCAGAACCTCCCAAACATTTTTAAGGCCCTTGCATGTGTCTGGGGAATATGTGACCGGATGTAGAAAACATGCTCATTCGAGATAAGATGAACCCATTCAGAGAACAGAAACCATGTGAGCAGGCAGCAAGCTAAAGAGCCGGTTAATGCTGTTGCAGGATCTTGTTGGTGTCAACAGTTACGTGTCCTCAATGGCAGCAGCCTCACGCACCTACAAGGTATGAGACTTTCACACCAGACATGGATGCAAGGACGCGTGCAAGGCATTTTTGTTATGGCAAGTGTGCAGGCGTGTTCAGCAGGATGCTTCAGAAAATTTATGCCTTGGCGGCAACGCGCACTCCATGCTGTTATGCTGACAAACTAACTCGGGACCCTGGTCAGGACTGATCTGTCCTGAGAACTGAGGACAGTTGATGTTGATTGCAATGCATAAGGAGTAAAAGTGCATTCAAAAACCAGCACGCACTACCTTATATGGAACCAACAACTTAATGTTGATGTTGTTGCCTGGAATTGTTGATGTTGTTGCCTGGCATTAATGTTATATGTGGCATTAATGTTATATGTTATATGTGGCATGTGGCATTAATGTTATATGTGGCATTAATGTTATATTTGGCATTATATGTTATATGGAACCAACAACTTAATTGTTGATGTTGTTGCCTGGCATTAATGTTCATGATTGAAGGGAGCTTTTTGATCGAAGTCACGTCAAAAAATTTAGAACGGTGCTTTCAGCCCCAAGTTTCACCTTCTATTTACAGTTGCTGGAGTTACGGCCACTTGTGGTTCCAGCAGTGGACCTGAAAAACAACATGGCTTTCCTCCTCAGCTCTTTCAAACTCAAGCACCGTGGCACAGGAAGGTGAAATTGTGGATGTGGAAGTTAGCTGACCCAGAATCTTGGTCATTTTACCTCCCTGACTATCCTCCACTTTGTAAGGCTGTGATGATGATGACGCTTGTTTGTGCTTTTGCTTGCGTGAGCTCTCGATGTTGTGATTGATCCCTCTCTTACACGCACACACACTGTCTCTCTCTTTGTGTGTTTGTCTCTCTTTCACTATCTCTCTCTCTCTCTCCCTCTCGCTGTC
>Ga0307948_1002105_pt1 | contig 14386 bp, 18 predicted proteins | sample OrgLakmetagen280_FD_201824 | JGI IMG/M metagenome (GOLD analysis project Ga0307948, IMG submission 201824) | Saline water microbial communities from Organic Lake, Antarctica - #280 | ecosystem: Environmental > Aquatic > Non-marine Saline and Alkaline > Saline | place: Antarctica: Organic Lake...
ACACACACACGCATACACACACACGCACACACATACACATACTTACATGTACAAGCACGATCACACCTGTTCTCACACATTCACATGTTCCACATTGCTCCACCGTAAGTGCAGACCCGCGACTTTGACATTTTCTTCCGAGTTTCTGAGGTGTGTGCAGAAAAAGGAGACGGGCAATGAAATCCAATGTGCTTACGGGTAGGAGTTGCTTTGATGACAAAACGGAAACGGTTGATCACCTCCACTTCAAAAGGCAGTCAAAAGCATTACTACTTTAATTACTTCTTGTGCAGCTATTTCACAACACCCAGTATTCCTTAAAACTTTCCGGTAGGGCTCAAATTATTAAGGTACCCCCTGTGTTTTAAATCTTTGCTCACATGTTTTTATAGAGAAACAAGCGTACGTAGGCATTGATGCCATACCTAAGCCAAATCAACCCCATATAAAACAATTGTTTCATGCCTCGTGTCAATGAAAACACTGTGCAACGAGGTTGACAATTCTGCCCTGTTTCAGCAGCGGCGATGAGGATACTTGCATCACTGAATCCTGCAGCGCTGGGCATTTTGGCTGGTAGTCGCAATGGCTGCCAGTTCCTTGGAATATATTTTGTTCCCACTGCACCCTTTGAAACATGCACCTTGATTTGTGCATACAATGCCTCTGAATCAGATTATGAATGTCTCATCCACACACAAGTACGCCCACGCAAACACACACACACACATTCATAATCACACACACACACACACACACACACACACACACACACACACACACAACAAACAGGGATGCAACGCTCCTGGCTCCCTGGTGTCTTTCTTAGAGGACTTCCGGCACCCGCTGTGGTTTGAGGAGGCGGAGGACGGCACGTTGCAGAGCCTGCCAGGCTACGAAAATTATGAGGGTGTGGACGACCTCACCTTGGAATGTAGGTGCCAGTAACCCTGATATGTGTATATGTAGCGTTGCGAGCATGTAACCCTGTTTGGGGCGTTTTGGAGTGTCTTTGTGTGTGTGTATGCGCACGAGTTTTGACATGTGCATTTTCATTGTTATGGTAGGTATGCTAGTTAAAAGCAGGCACTTGGGAATGAAGGTGGTGCTTTTCTGCACACAATGTTGCAGCCAGTTGTAGGCCAGTCTGCAGCAAAGTGCCACTTTTTGCAAAAAACGCTGTACAGGACATAAAGGTGAGGTGACTCTACTCACAAGCACACAGAGTATCAATGATCTGATGACAACTTGAGTTTACACGGTTGTGGCAGGTGTTGTGATCTGCAAGAATATGTAGCCTGGTAGCTATCATGCGCGTCATCTCTAAGGATTTGTCGAGTATGCATACTTAAATCTGGTATGATTTGTTTGGGTTTAGAGTTTAGGGGGTTTAGGGTTTAGGGTTTACACAGGGGTCAATTCATACTTTTAGTGAGCTTGAGCAGGTAAAAGGAAAGGCACAAGGAAGTAGGGATGGTGCTGGGTATCTTCTGTTGGTGTTCACATTAGCACCATCACTATCACTATGCTATACACTTACTCAAACACACACAATTGAAACATAACACAGCACGAAGGTCAGCTCGTACATTGTATGTTTATCGCTTCGCCGTTAAATTTGTCACTGTGTGTGTTGTGTGTGTGTTGTGTGTGTGTGTACATGTGTGTGTGCATGCATGCAAGCACCCACTGAACCTTCTTACAAGCAGGAAGCGCAACAAAAATGAACGTTACTTTGTCGCTGCACTGTTACCTTGAACAAGCTTGTTATTGACACAACAGTGCTGCGATGTCGAGAGCTGATCCTTTTGGGTGAATCACCTGTGCTTGCCGTCGCAGGCTTCCAAAAAATGGTGAATGCTGATGCAAGGGATGGCATCACTGAGCCTGCCACTCTCCGTGAAGTGCAAGCTTATTACACAAAAAGTCTGCGGGAAGAGGCACGGCTGTCTACAGATGACTCACAGCCTGAGGCAGTGGTGACAAGGATCCAGTGCGAGCGGTGTGTGAGTCTGTGTGTGTCTGTGTATTTGCGTGTAGGGTGTGGGGGGGTTGCGTGTGTGTGTGCACAGATGTGTACGCGTGTATGTGAGCTGGATTCCAAGCTTGTCTGCATGGTGTGGAGCACAGTGTGTTTGTGGTTGAAGTACCGCCTGTATTAGCTGCAGGTCTGACCAGGATCATCCATTTACAAAATTTGAATAATGTTATATTAATTATATGCTTATAGCTTTACATACGGTATGAACACAGACTCCAATGTGTCTGGTGGTGTGCCTGCTGGCAGGCCTGCAAAGGTCTGCTGCACAACAGTAGAACTGTGCCTCATTGAAAGCATAGTGCACAACAGTAGAACTGTGCCTCATTGAAAGCATAGTGCACAACAGTAGAACTGTGCCTCATTGAAAGCATAGTGCACAACAGTAGAACTGTGCCTCATTGCTGCACAACAGTAGAACTGTGCCTCATTGAACGCATAGTGCCCAAAAAGCACGCCAAGATCCAGGCTTCAGACCAGGATTCCGGTGTTCTACAGGCTTTGTTTTACTTGCACTGTGTGGTGGTGGTTTTTTGGTACCTGGTATCAGAATGGTTACATGCTACATGATGCAACTTACATCGCTATATATGCCTCAAAGGGCATCTCAGCGGAAGCTTGGAAAAAGCTTGAAACTACACCTGGCTAAGCAAAAGACATCAGAATGGTAAATATTCTATGATTTTACGTGGAGAGATATTCATCACTCGTGTCATTTTTGTTTCTTCTGCATTGTGTTGTTGGTAATGTATCGCGAGCAAGGCACGACAGGGACTCATAATCGCTAGGGATCGGATCAAGGAAAACAAGAGATTGGATTGAGGAGAAGGAAGAGAAAGAGATTGGGTCATAATTAGGAAACGCAATGGTTAAAACAAAATGACAAAAGAAGAGGAAAGAAAGATTGACAAAAGCAAGGAAGGACTTGCTTGGCTTTACCGTGCGGGCATAAGCATTGTGAACTGAGCGTTGCCAATTGAATTTAAGGCAAGTGTCCTGCAAATCCTTTCCTTTAATTAAGCGGTGTGAGTCTCTGGGTTGGAGCAGAGTGTTTCCTTGATGAAGTGGCCCCAGCCCCAAACTGGGCACTTCAATCCCTACCCTTAGTATGATCACCTTACCCTTTGTACTTTAGTAAGCAGACCCAGCACCATGAGATAGGCCAAATGCCCCACAACCACTCAGTGTTATTTCGTATTTTGTATGCTATTTCAGGTTTGCATGCTGATTCCTTGCACCTGATGCTTCCACTAAAACATGTCAGCAGTGAGTCATGCACTTTGTCTGTCCCAACAGATTCACTGCTCCCTCATATTTTCTTTGTACGCCCACAACAAACACGCACACATACATACACGCCACACACAGACTGAAAGGATGGTTTGCATGGAAACGTGACGATGAGGATGACGGCCGAAGCGCACCCATTGTGCTTCACCACCCATCCCCAGGCACCCCTTTGGTCGAATCCACGCCTGCCTACTTTGAGATGCTAGCCTTGTGCCCTCAGAAAAAGTACAAGCAGAGCTTCAAGCCAGACGGTAAGAGTAGGGTTGGCCAGAACCGTATACATATACACCGTACATGACCGTGGTGATTTCCCTGCCAAAAATGCCTTATATGCACCGTATATATGTGGTTTTGGCCAACCCTGGGTAAAAGGCATGCCTCCTTACGCCGCTGCCGTCTCCTCGATATGCTGTAGTTTGGCTGTATGCTTCCTGTTCCTGCCTTGAGTACTGTGAAGAGGGAGTGCATGGATCTGTCCATCCTTGCTTTTGTTATACAACATGGATAGGGAAGTGCAAGAGAATAGGGAGGTAGAAATCTGATCCTCGCGTTTGCGTGTGTGTTTTGTGATTGCATAAGGAGGGGAGGGGATGAAGAAGCGGGTTTGGGGCCTTATTGTGAATTTTGTGTTCTTTTTTTTTGTGTGTGTGTGTGTTTGTGTGTGTGTGATATAGAGAGAGAGAGAGAGAGAGAGAGAGAGAGAGAGAGAGAGAGAGAGAGAGAGAGAGAGAGAGAGATGTGGAAAATGCTTAGTGGGTGCACGCTGTCTATGCATGCACTCTGTCTATGCATACTGCAAAGCTGCAAAGAAGTACAACCCTGGAGTGTTGAAAACAAGGTGTGACTGACTCACAAGATAAGTGGCCGTGAGGCTTCTTGTGTGGCTTCTTGAGTGGATTATAGGTTTGGTTTTACTCTTTGAACAGGGACATTGACTAAGCTGCATGGCAATTTCGTTTGGTCAGCTGTGCTGATGCAATAATTTATGAAGGTCGTGCTCATGGACGATGAGCCGTTGGAGGTGGTGCACTTGCATTTTCTTGCTTCTTTTGAATCACTACATGTTTCCTACATTTTCGCGCACATTATCAGCAGCTCGTTACTTTCCTCCTCTGTGCAATCTTACCATCCTTATTCAGTGGTGCACATCGGCTTGATGTGCACATAGCTATTCAGCCTGACTGCTATAAATTCCTACGCCCACCCTCAACCTCACACATTAAAACGCATACAAGCTTGCTGGATCTCACACACACACACTCACACACACACACGCACGCACACACACATACACACACACATTCACACACACACACACACACTCAAACACACACACACACACATGCACGCACACTGACTAACTTAGGTGCGCTCAAGCTGCACATGAAAAGCCTAAACGTTACTCAAGCAAATTTGGGCGAGATGCTCCGCTTCCTGGTACGTCTGGCAAGCAATGTTGCATACACTTGGTCGTTGAAGTCTGGCAGTTGCCACCATTCCATTGTTTTTTTGGTTTGCCGCAAATCACAGCAATCAAGAGCTTCCCAACCAAACACTCCCCTGTGCTCCCAGCTTCATTACTGTGTGCTCATGCCTACTACTACCGCAAGCATGAAGGCAGAACAACCTCTGTTGACACACACACACACACACACACTCTCTCTCTCTCTCTCTCTCTCTCTCTCTCTCATTTTTGTGTCCTTAGCCCCAGAGGACGTGTGTACTCGTTCTCACCAACACACACACACACACATACACACACATACACACACACACGTGTATGATGTATGATACACACATGCTGTAACATTACATAAGGAGTGTAGTTCCTTACATCCCAATAAATCCTTCTACTTACGCTGCTACATTTGTATCAGAGGGTGGGCCAGGCACACATGCACACACCTCATCATACACGAGTAGGGTTGGCTAGAGCCATATACGTACGGTGTACCTATATATACAGTGTTTTTGGCAATCATACACGAGCAAGGTTGGCTAGAGCCATATACATACGGTGTACCAATATATACAGTGTTTTTGGCAGGGAATCACCAAATATACGGTTATATACGGTGTATATGTACGGATCTGGCCAACCCTATGAATGAGGTCCCAAAATCAATGCTCTGGAAGTATTCGGCTCCTTTAGCTGCACCTGCCGCAAGATGACCAAGTCCTGCTCCCCATTCCCCCACACTTTCTGCCTGAGCAGCTTGTCCACCTTAGCTGTTCGGCAGTTCCTCTACCTTAACTCTGTATGCTTCACATGCATTCTCACACACACACACACACACACACGCACACACACACATACACACACATACACACACACTCAACACGTTGATGTTGGTGCCCACCACCACCACAGGAGCGCCTGTTCCGCATCCCACATACACCCTCCAAGACCTCAGCAAGCTCCTTAGGACGAGAGGCCACACAGGTCTGTGCCAGCGACTCCATGACCCCACGCCCAGTCCTTTTCCTCCCCCTCCAGCAGTCACGCCATCTTCGACCCCCTCAGCCTGACCCTCCCCGATCCTTCATACAGCCCCCACCTCCTCCAGCCTTCAGTGCTGCCGCATGTAGGTGGGTGACACACTTACACACACACGCTCATACACAAACACGCACACACACTCACGCACACATACACACACTCGACCATGTAATGCAGACGCATACACGCACGTACACACACACACATACACGCACGCACACACACAGAGGAGGTAGCAGCGCTGTGGGGGCCCCGGCACCCCAGCATCAAGCAGGAAAGGTTGGGAGTGCTTCAAATGCAGCTGCTCCTGAGGATGAAGAGCAAAGCTCACAGCCATGCTCGGCCATGATCGGTGCCAAAAATGGTTGCAGCACTCAGAGTCCTGTCGTGCAACCTACAAGAAATGAAGGGGTGTTGCAAGGAATGCAGGTATGAGTGTTTGGCTTTGTTCCGCTACTGCTGACAGGACTGCTGGAAGGTGTCCACTGAAATGGAGGCCATTATTCCTGGGCTGGCCATTTACGGGCTTAATTGCTTGCATTAGCGGTTGGCCTCAGCAATCACGTGCAGTGCTGTGTCCAAGAGTTGCGGCACGGCAAGGCAAGGCTCCGCCTGTTATTAGCACGTCACTATAGCAATGGTGGGAAAAGAAGACATGTGAAATGTTTGAACACTACCAGAGGGGGTCGACGAAGGCCTGAAAAAGGGGTACTTTTAAAATGTGAATTGAATATGGGCGCCCCAGCTGGCAACAATCAAGCTCAGTACCAAGAAGTAGTGATGATAGCACTTGAGATTGTTGCCAGCTGGGGCTAATATGTCTGTTTGCCTGCGGCGTGAACCCTATTTTTCACCACCATTCTCTCATATCTCACCACCCACTGACCTGCTTTGTGTTATTTTTATATGAATCGTCTAAATTTCAATAACGAATATCATTGCAACAAGAATGGGGCAAAACGACCAGTAGTTGGTCAATTACTCCATTTTGGCCCATTTCCCTTTGAAAAAATCAACAAAAGGGGTGCCAAAAAGGTGGAAAACCAACACCAAATCTACTTTTTAAAACCTAGGATGATTTAGTATTATAAAGGAAGTGTTGCCATCTTGTTTTGGGATGAAAAGAGGCTCTGGTTGGGGAGTGGTGGCCTAGAATGTGAAAACTCAGTGCCAAAATTTGAACGAAAATCCCACCCATGTGTCCGATTGACCCCAAACTCTGTGGACCATCTAGTTATATTCATCAAACATGGTCTGCATCAGAAAAGTCACATTTTAGGACATTTGCTACGTTGACCCCCTCTGGAACACTACCAACAGTCATAACCAGATATGGATTGTTGGCAATCATTTAATTTGTTGGCTGTAAACAGGATACACACACGCGCACACACGACAAACACACACATGCTTGGAACAGGAAAAGGACGCAGGCCACTTGACTCAGCCCTACACACACGCACGCACGGGCTTGCCAATCCAGCACCCGCCCTCCGCCTCTTCCTTACTGTCACTGCTAGCAAACAGCCTATGTCCTCAGCAGCTGCAAGAAGCACTGCAGCGGCACCAGGAGCAAGCACAGCAGCAGCAGCAGGCTATTGGCGAGCAGGGGGTTGGACGGGAGGATTGCGTGCCCTCAAAAGTTCTAATGCCGCCCTATGACAGTCCGCAGTTTGTCTTGCTTAGGCAGCTACTGATGCAAGGATTGCATCCTGCTTCGTCACTGCCTGCACCAGAGCAGGTGGGTGGGTGGGTGGGTGCGTGCTTACTTGCTTGTGTGTGTATGTGTGCATGTGTGTGTGATAGATGTATTGATTGACTGGGAACAATGAAAAATTAAGCAAGCCTATGGAAAGTACAGACGCCTAAATGCAAAAATATCCATTACTTTATATATAAAATACATCTGATTCCCTTCCTTAACAATCCTGCGTGCACACAGGAGGCGATCTGCATCATCATGCAAAACGCACATGGTGAAGATGCTTACCACGCAGCATCTGCAATAATGCAGGTGTGTGTATGTGTATGCGTAGTTGGGTGGGGAGGGCGTGAGTATGAAGAAAATTTTGAGTGTGCATTTGTGTGAGAGTGTGTGTGTGCGTGTGCGTGCAATCTGTCTACTTCATATTCAAGTTTGACAGCAGCAGTACTGAAGTGTAGCAAGTTTGACACTGAAAGTACGGAAGAGGAGTATGCCGTGTTGGTATGCTGGTATATAGTATATAACGCAGTGAATCCTGGCTGACTCATCCCTTTTGCTGCCTTCCATTACCCAAGTCATCCATGTCGACCGGATGTAATATGTGCTGCACACTGCTAGACACCTCAACACGCTAACGTGATGTCGCACGCAGCATGTTTCCCGATTTCATCAGTCCACCACAGCTACTGCTGCGGCAGCTGCGCTTCAACATCCAGCTCAAGCTACAGGACAGCAGCAGCAGCAGCAGCAAACACAGCAGCAAGAAGATCCTGCTGCTTTAGAGCTCGGAGCGCAGGAGCAGGCCGAACAGCAGCAAGAGCGTCAGCAACAGCAACAACATGCGCAGCAAAAGCAGGATGAGTCGCCTACTCCAATAGAGAATGATGGGCGAGCTGGCAGTTTTTTGCAATTCGCAAAATGATGCACGGTTATATAGCGAATAACTTTTACAATATTGATGGTAAACTAGACAAAAATGTGGTTACTGTATTACTTCCTTCTTTATGGACACTTGAAGAAAGGTTTGTAGGATATTACTGATCAAAGAGGTTCTAAATTCGTCATAATGGTTCCTTCAGGTGACCTCGTGCGCTTTGATTATGGACAGTATTTGCTTCTTGGTGAAGTAGAGTTAACTTGGTAAAGTAGGGTTGAGGAAGCATGCAGCTCTAAAAGGCTGTAAAGCCAATGTTACACGTATTGCGACTCGCGGTCAGATCCACCAAAGATGAAATCGTACGCAGGGTAATTTGTGGCCTTATTTTCTGACCCCCTGCCTTAACAAAACCAACAAACACGTATCAAATTAGGACTGCCAATAATGCAAGAAGAGTTGCCCGTGGTAACTTAGCAGGTGGTGCTGCCAATCCTTACCCCCTGGTGGCCATGAGCGAAACCAAGGGATATACAACCAAACAAATGCGATTTACAAGTATTGTGCACACTTCCCTACTACCCAACAAGCAGAAAAGGCGACGAAAACAATACAATGTATGTATGCTAGGCCAAGCGGCTCCTTGGCTGTTTCACTGCAGCTCCCTCCCTGGCGTGTCTACCGCCTTGATCTAGATGTAGGTTGGCCAGCTTTCCCTTGCTCTCGGCTCTTAGTAGAACAACCCGACTCTTGTTATCTAAACCTGAAGTTCACTGTACCCCTTTCGTGTCTCCCTAGTATGGGCTCGTTATGCTGAGAGTGACAATGTTGGTGCAGCTGCGTTTTCTGTAGGGGGACTCTCTCTTCATTTAGGGTTGTGTTGGAGTTAGTTTTGGCGCACCAGTCATCGCAATGGCTTAGCTGCTTTATCCTGGCTAACTCTTAGCTTCCCTAATTATTTATGTTGAGTGCCTCGCGGGGGTGTAGGCAGCTAGATCGGCCCGTTGCCTTTTCACTCTTTACTAGCCCTGTCCTCCTAAACCTCGTTCTTTCTACGTGGGCACCAAAGTACGCAGGCTTTCCTTCCTTCTTTCTTTCCCGTGCTTGACCTTCTCATTCACGTTTTGCCCTTCTTCTCATCACCTTGGTTGTCCCCCCTATTTTCTGTTATCGCTTCCAGCCTGCCTCTATTGCTTTCCTTTTATTTATCAACTTTCAGTCTCGTTTCAACTCATAGTAGGGAGTTTGCTATCTCCCCTGGACCTATGTAATACGCCATCATCATCAATACAATCTGCTAATGTCTCACTTACTCGGACACCGCAAAACCTTTCACACCATCCTGCAACAGGCAGGCACCATCTACAGCAGCCACGAGGAACCATTTAACAGTCTTGGAGTTACTGGTCTACATGCTACAGCACTCATGAGAAAATTAAGACTACATCATGCAATCACATTCACAACAACAATCATGCAGATAAGACGGGGGAAAAAGAAAAACTATGCAGGCAGCGGAAATCACTACCCACAATAATATTAAGGAAAAGGAGCTCGAGACATTGAAAACAACCCCCATAAATATTTGAGCAACACTCCTGGTGGTGTGCAGGCTTCTGCCTCCCAACCACCTGATCCCCACTGAAAAGCTTCACTTAATTTTATTCCCCAGGTGGGATGTTGTGTGTTTCTGGATCCACTGGATGATGCAGAACACAAAATGGCATCCTTTCTTAATAGATGCCGGTAGTGTATACACTACCTGCGCTCTTTTTTCTTTCCTTTTCTTCTTCATGATCTTTGGGGACCGAAGTCCGAGTGAGTACCTCTACTCGGTGGTCCCTAGAAACGTGTTGTTTGCCCAGAGGAGGGTCGCACGACTGAATCTCACTCGGCACGCAGCAGCGACAGCAATTTGCAGTCGCGGCAGCAGGGGGGGAGGGTTATTCGGGGGAGGGGGCTGCGGGACAGCAGCGGAGGGGCGTGGGCTAGGCAGCGGCTCACATTGCGAGCTGGCTCTGGAGCGCGGAGCGTGTTCGGGTGCATTAGAGGTGCTCGCGGAGAGGAGCGCCCAGCCGAGTCTTAGTTGGAGGGGAGGTTACAAGGCAAGTGAGATGCGCGTGCCTGCTTTTGTTCTTTTGAAAGGTGCCGCCCCTGCATGAAGACCCTCATGCTTGGGGTTCGGTATTCGGGATCCTCCTAGACTAAGGCAGGCACAGTGGGAGCGGTGTAATGCTGAGGTAGTGCAAGCAGTTTGCTTAGTAGACCTTTCTATAGACTTGCACCAAGTGACTGTGTTGGTAGAGTAGCACGGCAGGTTCAGTGCACGTGCTGTAGAGCTGTCTGTGAGACTCGGTAGTTTTTGTGGATTGGCAGTGCGTGGCCGAGATGGGTGGTCATCCCTGTAGACCCTTAGCTTAGATCTGCAATATCTGCCTGGTGCTCTTGCTTGTTTGAGGCTGGTACTCCAGTCTCTTTGTGACTTCTTTCCTCCTTCTGGTACTCTGTTGGACCTCTCTGGGCCTTTCTTGTCTGCCGGTAAAGGAGTTTTCCGGTACTCGGTACCAAAATGGCTTACGTTTCCTTTACTTCATGTGGGGAGTGGTTTTCACTGCCTGCGTAGTTTTTCTTTCATGATCTTGGTTTGTGCACTAACCACGCCCATCCACCTTACATGTATTGCTGCTGGTTACCTCCCGGACGGGCCGTCTGTAAAAACCATTGTGCCTTCTCTGCTTGAGGCGAAGGTCTGCCTTGCTTCTAGGTTTCCTAACAAGGAGTCTTGGTCAGCAGATCTACATATTCCTTCATCCTTTGCCGAAGCTTGGGAGCACATGAATTCAAGCGTTCAGCTTTTATGTCAGAAGAAACAATGTCTCATAGTATTAAAACACCATACCATCTGAACCGAGCAATTCAGCCAACCCAATTAATAACTATCAACTGATCACACATAATTTGTCGCTGCCGCTCATTCGGCGTGATTTGCTTCTAGAAGGAATGTTAAAAAAGATAAGATCACTATGATCTGGTCCAGCAATACATTTCATTGGTACAAAGTTTCACAAACAGACCCAGCACAAAATGGTTTAAAACGAGAAAAAGGTATACGCTGATAGGGTGCAGCAGGCGCCAGAAAACAAAAGCAGCGCTCACATACCTGCAAACCAGTCCAAATGACAAAACGCACCCCAAGAGCAGATGAAAATAAAATGTAAAGCAGTGAATTACAATACAGAGTCGCGACTCAGAATTGGAAGTTCAAAACAAATTCAGGTTATTTTACAAATAAGTACAGGTCACACGCACTAATAGCAGTGTACATAAGTAACTAGTAAATTATAGTATAAAACTTCTTATACCATTTTGCAACATGTCTCCAGATCTGTCAAACCATCAATCCCAAGATTACAATTCTTTACCAAGTACCAAAAATGTGTATTCCAGGCAAGCCCTGCAACTCCAGAACGAGTCAACTTCTTAAAATGCCACAAGTCCCAAGCTTCAGTCACAGGCTGAAATATACAACTGGCCAGAACACACGCACCAATCATACCCTATACCGCTTTAAAAAAGGCTATTCCTGCCAGCTCTAGCGCAACACTCTACATGTATCTGGTTCTGGCAATCCTACTTGAAATGCGCCTGCCTCAGATCCTTTACGCCTTAGAATGCATCTACCTCAGGTAACACAAGCCTTTAAACCATGATATATACAAGCAGTAAAGTGCACCTAGCTTCCTCTCAGGTGCTCCAGGTCTCCTCCTTTACCTGCTGCAGCTGCCTGGCTGTCCTGTCTGACAAAATGCTGCGAGCATACCTGCACAACAGGCGGGGTGCAATAACACACACATGAGGACTCAGACCAATGTCACATGTAGCTGCATCAATGGGGGGTGAGCTTCGCCGCAAACAGCTTGCAATCCGTGTATTGATGGTACCAAAAGCCCACGCGTCAGGGTGAATCGCGGTCAATTATAAGAGCAAAAGGACGTTCACCATGGTGCATGTCCTGATGTTTATTTTTTTGCCTAGGAGGGGTTAATGCACCCAGGCACGAGACCGGAAAACTGTCCAAATCGGAGCATGCAAGCAAATGTTTGCTTCATAGGGTGCAGTAACACAGAACTCTTGGCTCAGGCAACCAGTCGCTTGAACTTCCTCAGATCGCGCAATGTTTTGTGGGTATGCAATGCTCAAATCAGTGTTATGTGGAAACTGCTGAAAATTGGTGTGGCACGTAAAAGCGCTTTGCTCCAAGCACCAAAGGCACATCAGACTATACTTTTTGCAGCGTTACACTCTTATGCCACACCCGTCAGTGCCCACGCCACCAGCTTGACCACAAACATGTACAGAAACATTACTTATTACTATTGCACTTATACCTCAGGTAAGGCTACAAGTATGTTTGGTGCAGGCACCTTCATGATCTCGTACATCATGCTAGCTATGTCATTATTAGTATCAAGCTTTTCCCCCCTCTGATCGTACTACCTTAGCCGTCGCTGCCGCTGATGTATGCTCAGGCCAGGGCTGGGCTGAAGCACTGCGCGCTGGAGCTCCAGCACTCTCTGTTGCAGCTCCTGCACGCACAGTGGACGCATGAACTTGAGCACAAATTCACATGAGGGGTTGTTGGCAGTCGATAGAGGCAAGCAGGAGGTCCTGAGTTTGCGATGTTAAGCTGGGCAGAATTTGCCATGGTGCTGATTAATGGCAATTATCAAAAAAGATATAACGGGGTGCTCGTGCAAGCTGTACGTGTAGGCATGCGTATGCGTTGTATGTGTGTGCAAGTACGTACGCACACATCAGTGTGCACGCACAAGTGTGTGTGTGTGTGTGTGTGCGTGTGTGCGTGTGCGTGTGTGTGTGCGCGTGCGCACATTCGTGTGCGAGAAGAGAGGAGTAGGGAGAAGTATTACGCACCGGGAGGGGGATAGACAGCAGAATGGGGTCCTCATCCTCAGATGTTGGCACCGTACTGGGAATGGCAGGAGCTGCATGAGCAGCACACTCCCACGGCTGCCACCAGCAAAAGCCTTCGTCCTCGTCTTCCAAAACGCCATCGTCATCAGCCCCATGCCTGCTCTTCCACTCTCCATCTTCCTGGTACACACCCCCACCGTCCTCCCCGCTGTCCCTCCACCTGGGGGCCTTTGTCCCTTGGCTGTGGGCCGCCAGCAGGCACTGCTGTGCGTGCTTGACCAGGCGAAAGGCCTGCTCGGATCCAGGCAGCTTGCATTTGTCAGGGTGCACGTACGCTGCAGCCTGTGAAGGAGCAGGAGGAGGAGGGTGTACCGCACATACGCACACAAAATTAAAGACACACTTTGAATGTCTGCAGTACATAGGGGCGCATAGGGGCACCACACGCTTCTCAGGGTTGTGCATGCTAGACCCACGGGACTGTAGGTGAGAGCGTTCTGTGCTGAACCTCACACCAACATTTAGGTGCTGCGTTTTGGATCAGAATGCGTGAAGCGAAACCACCGACCTTCCGATATGCACGCTGCACAGAAAGTGCCAGAAGTTCTGACTGATTTCCCTGGGCTGCAGAGAAACCGGAGGGGCTGGACGCTTGCTGCCAAGATTGTATGTTAAGAACAGCAGTCCAGGCTTTCAAGGCCGCAAGCACGTGGGTTCGGGCAATGATCAAAGCTGACAGCGCTTCTCTGCTGCCGATCCATGCACACGATGGCTGGGTTGATGATGCTGTTGAGCTAATGCCCTGCTCATGTTTGGCCTTTTGCAGCAATTCCAAGGCAGGCTGCCACGCCCCACGTGCCAGCAAATTGCACACGTCCTCACACGTACGAGGAGCTTGTTCAGATCTGTAATGCGTGAGGTTGTTTGTTTGTATATGATGTGTGCGTGTGTGTGCAAGTTTGTGTGTGCATGTGTGTGCGTGTGTGTATGTGTGTGTGTGTTTGTGTGTGTGTGTGTGTGTGTGTGTGTGTGTGTGTGTGTGTGTGT
>Ga0307948_1002106_pt1 | contig 14385 bp, 11 predicted proteins | sample OrgLakmetagen280_FD_201824 | JGI IMG/M metagenome (GOLD analysis project Ga0307948, IMG submission 201824) | Saline water microbial communities from Organic Lake, Antarctica - #280 | ecosystem: Environmental > Aquatic > Non-marine Saline and Alkaline > Saline | place: Antarctica: Organic Lake...
GGAATGCAAAACACATCTGCTAAACTTAAAAAAGGACGAACATCCAACTGCTTCCCTGTAAAAATGATGAGCTTGTCTTGATGTTCATGCATCAATTGTTGTGCATATTCGTTTTGATTGTTTCCAACAATAAGCAATTTAGAATTTGAAATTTTAAGTTGTTTAAAGGCTTCAATTAAAGTTTCAATTCCCTTTAAGGGAACTAGATTTGCTACAGTAATCACTACAAAATCATTTTCTTCTATTCCATATTTCTTTGCCAGGTTTGAATCAAATCTTCTTGGTTTATAATAAGTAGTATCTATCCCTAAGGGTAAATAAGTGGCTTTTATACTAGGAATTGGATTAAAGAAAACGTTCATCATGTCTTTATTAATAGCAATAACTTGATGGCTTAATTTAGATTTCCAAACCCAGGCTTTGTTTCCCCAACCCATATTTTTTTTAGAATACAAAAATTTAATTCCTGCTAATCGTGCCGCCAAAACCTCTGAAAAATCCGAACTATAATGCCAAGAATGAATAATATCCACATTCAATTTTTTAAAAAAACGAATCACCTTTATCAACCGAAAAGGAAAACTCCATATTGGATAATAATTAGTTTCGTAAGGAAAAACATGAATAGGCACTCCCAGCTTTTCTACTTCCTTATAAAAATCACCCTTGGTATGTTTTACCACAATTTCAGGAGCAAACTTTTCTTTGTCGATTCCCTTTACCAAATCATAAACTACCTTACCGCTTCCTGCAGTATTGAAATTGGGAATGGTGTAGAGGATTTTCGTTTTCATAGGAAATGTTGTGGGGTCGCTGTCGCTCCTGTGCCGCACTTTGTGCGAGCATGCTCGTAAAATTACATAAATTGAAAATTTATTATTTTACGGCATTGTGATGCTGCACGTCGCTTCGCTTGTTTGCTGTTGTGGGGTCGCTTTCGCTCCTGTTGTCTGCTATACATCGCTTTGCTTGTTTGCTGTTGTGATGTGCCTTTGACACGTTGTCAAGTTGCTTTAAATTGTTGTTCTAATAGTTTGCTATATAAAAAGATAGTAGAACATAACAAGAATAAGCTTGCATCTTACACAACATGAGCGCCAGCGACAAATCAATCGACAACAGGAAGCTTGCTTCCACCACAACAGCAAGTAAGCGAAGCAAAACTTGCCTCACAACAGGAGCAAAGCGACCTAGCCCCTATGCCATTTACTCAATGTCAACAACATACTCACAGGATGCGAATAAATCACTTGATCTTGAGTTTGAAATTTTTGATAGATGTCTTTTACTACAGTAGGGTCAATAAAGTTTTTAAAATCATCGCTGAATAAATAGGATTCTAAATGGGATTGATTTTCTGTTCCTAAAAACTGTAATTCCCAGTTGCGCTCTATGAATTTCTTTCCTCGTTTTTCCTCGAAAATCCGTTTTAATTTATCGGTAACTCTGTAAGGTAAATTGTAAGGTGTTTTGTTTTTATGGAAGTTGGTTAAATTGAAAGGTTTTTGCTCTTGCCATGTAATTTTCGCAATTTTAGGATTGTTTTGTAAAACATAAGCAATTTGTATCCTTCGATTAGCAAGGTGCTCTTCTGGAATTTTACAGATAAACTCACACATTCTGTCATCATAATAGGGTAAAGTGATGGGATGGGCAGCTTCAAAAACACTTAAATTTATGCTTGTCCATCTCGGTGCCCAATACTTTGATTTGAATGCTCTTACTTTTGCAGAGCTGTTTTTGATGTTTATAGAATTCAGCAAACGTTGAGTAGTATCGTTTAAATAGGTAGAAAAATCACCCTCAATCCCCCAACTTTTCCAAAGCGAAGTGGCTAAAGTTAAACCACCTTTTTTAATTACCTTGTCTTGAATATATTGCACTAAATCTTGTTCTTGAATCTCTTTATCTGCTCCTTGACTGAATAATACATCTCCCCAATGTCCCAAAGAAAAAACACCATTCATTTTTTTTAAATCTTTCAATATTGCCATTTGCCTGGGATGTGTAAATTCTGAATAGCACTGATTAATTTCAGCCAATTCATCTATGTACTTCCATAATTTATTTGGTTTGATTTCAAGAGCTTTAAAATCGAAGTCACATGCTTTTGCAATTTGTGCACTAATCTCATGTTCTTTGTACCCTCCTTGGAAAGAATAAGAATACGAAGAAACTTTCTTACCCAATTTATGCAACGCAATGGCTTGATTACGGCTATCTAAACCACCTGACAAACCCAAAATAACTTCTTGATCTCCAATTTGCTCATCTACAATCTGTTCAAAAAGACTCTGGTATTGCTGCACTGATGTCTCAAAGGATTGAGTATTTGGTTCATAAAACCATTCAAAATAGGCCTTTGAATCTACTAAATATCCATTTTTGTCTATGGTATTTATGGTCGCTGGACGCAAAACTTTTTGGTTTTTCCAATAGGTGCTGTCATCCCAGAAAAAGCCAGTGGCTGCAAAAAGACATATCGATTTGTAGTCTAGTTCTTCTGGTTCTCCCTTTATTTTTACAAAGGTTTGGTGAATTGGGATAATTGAAGTTTTTATTTTGGTTACTTCACCTCCATAATATTCTGTCTTGACTTTTGCATCGTGTACAAGTCTATTTTCTTTTTTGGAATCTTCAGCATACTTAGCTGTGATGGGTATTTGCACCGAATGATATAATTCCATCATTCCCTGTACCATCAACTCTACGTTATGCTGAACTTCTACTTTTTTTCGTGCGGCTAATTTAATAGCTTTAAGCTTTTCAAAATTGGTTGTGGAAAACTCGACGATTTGATTTGAGATAGCTTCTGGATTGCGAATAGGGACAATCCATCCCTCTTTTTTATGCGTAATTAGTTCCTGCATTCCCCCACAATCTGTTGAAATTACTGGTATTCCCAATGCCATAGCTTCTACTGCCACATTGGCAATTCCTTCTTCTATACTTGGTAATAATACTAATTCTGAAGTAGTCATTAAATCAAAGACTTTTTCTTGTGGCAATCTGCTTAGCAATTGAACATTTTCCTTCAAGCCTAAATCATCTATTAAAAAAAGGAGCTCTTCATCATTCTTGGCTCCTATAATTTGATATTCAAAGTCGATATTTTTCAATTTCAAATGATGCATTGCTCTCAACGCAATATCATAGCCTTTTTTCCAATGGTGCCTACCGACTGAAAGTATTTTGATTTTATTGTTTACTAAGGTATTGTGATGAAATGTAAACTCCCTTAAGTTTAGACCTGTATACACTACCTTTACGAGCTTACTAGAATGTTTGTATATCTTATTGCTTTCCAAACTAATAGCTTTAGAAACTGAATGAAAACCATGAATATAAGGAAGTGTTTGCTGTAAATATTCAAAGTTTTTTTGATCAACAAATGGTTGTACGTTAACTTGATTACCGCGTTCGCTTAATACAATTTTATAAGAGTTAATTCCAAAGTAGGCTTGCATCCAAGGTAGCAAAGAAAGCCATTGCAAATGAATGACATCTGGCTGAATTCGTTTTAAAACAATATCCAAATTTTGTTTTTGTATTTTTTTTCTATCTTTATTTAAGATATTTGTAAGTGCCTTAAAACCAAGCTTCAAACTAGTGGAAAAACCCAATACCAAACTGGTCTTAATAAAATGATAAAAAGATTGATTACTACCTAAACCAACATACTGAACTCCTCTTATTTTTTGCTTCACTTCTTCATTGAAGCCTATGACATATACCTCAACTCCGCTTTGAGATAAGCCTGTAATTAATCGATTAATAAAGGTGGTGGTTTTAAATGAACCATCGAAGATAACTACCTTCATTAGTTTACAAGATTTTGTTGAATTGCCCATTTTTGCCAAGCATAAATGTGCCAAACTCCCCATTCATTATTGTGTTTGTTTGCTAGAAAATCGTTTACATACGAAATCAGTGGTTTTGTATTAAAATGTGCTGCACCATAAAACGGAGTTTCGCACACTGTTTTTTCCACGTCTGCCTTTAAGCTAGTTCGCAGCCATTCTTTTAATGGAACACTAAAGCCTTTTTTGCTTTGGAGCATCAATTTTTTAGGAATATACTGATAGACTAAATCTTTTAAAGGCTGTTTTAAATTTTCTATTTTAGAAATATCCTGCATATTTTCCCAAGCATACTCAATTAGTTCTTTATCTAAAAAAGGAACACGAACTTCTAAGCTATTTTTCATGCTGGTTCGGTCTACTTTAATCAAAATGCGTTGCAAGTGTGCGTAAAACTCATTCCACCTTAAAAAATGTTGTGCTTGGTCTTTTGTCAATTTTGGATTGATATTGTATAGTTCCCGCATTTCAATTGAAAAAGATGTTGATGAGAAAGTAATATCTAATAAACTTACTGGAAGTTTCATATGCCTTTCCATCCAAAGTTGTGCAAAACTATCTTTAAACGGAGCGTAGGTGTTGGTTATACTCAATGTGTTTGTAATTCTCACTAAATTAGTTCGAATGTGGTAATTGAGCTTGAACCAATTCTTTCTTCTAAGTAAGTCAAACATTCTGGGATATCCAAAAAATAGCTCATCTCCTCCATCTCCAGAAAGCATGGCAGTATGGTAGTTTGAAGCTTCTTTTGTTATGGCATACGTAGGTAAACTGGAATAATCTCCAAATGGCTCTGCAAAACTGGTAAAATGTTCATCTACCTGCTTCAACATATTTTCTTCACTAATGTTTTTTACTTGGTGTTTTAGATTTAAATGTTTTGCATATTTTTTTGCAAATTCAGCTTCATTCAGATGTTTGTCCGAAACCTGTATGGTAAAAGCTTCTATGTCCCCTTTTTGAAGTTTAGCTGTAGCCGTTACTAATGAACTATCTATGCCTCCACTTAAAAAACTAGCTAAGGAGCGGTCTGCATTCAGTTGCAAGGCAATAGCATGATTTAATTTTTGCTTTAACTCCTCTTTATTCTTGAATTTTAATTTTGAGTTGAATGTTTTTGAGAATTTTAAAATATCTATTTTAGTTTGCTTTTTAGTATTATCAAATATTAAACACTCTCCAGGATTTACTTGAAAGATATTTTTATAAATAGTATTGGGTGCTTGCATATAACCAAATGCAAAGTATTCAGCTACTATGGACGCACGTAACTCAAGGCTACTTTTGAACCATTCGTGATTAAAAATTTGATCGAATTGTGATGCAAATACGACCCCCTTATCAGTTATGCCAAAAAACAATGGTTTGATTCCTGCAAAATCCCGAGACAAATAGAGTTGCTGTATTTGCTTATCAATTACCGCAATAGCGAACATGCCATTTAGTTCTTTGAGCGTTTTTATCACCCCAATAACTTCAAATAAATGCAGAATTACTTCTGTATCTGAAGAGGAACGCAAATTATTTATTTTATACTTTAAAGCTAATTCCTTATAGTTATAAATTTCCCCATTAAACACTAAGTTAAAACGCTGGTTTGGGCTTTCCTTTGGCTGTTCACCTGTAGCTGTTAAATCTAAAAGGGCCAACCGATTGAAGCCTAGTTGGTAAAATTCCCCCTTGCTAAACCCAGTAGAATCTGGCCCACGGTGTTTTGAAAGGGAAAGTAATTCGCTGAATTTCTCATGTTGAGTGAGCGGTTGATTAAAAGTATATTCGCCTAGGAAGCCGCACATTTGACTAAAGTATTAAATTGTAAATTATATACTTCAATATTTTGTATTGAATCATAATTCTGTTTAGCAAAGACTTTTGCTTGTTTTGAAATTTCAAGAAGCAATTCTTGATTTTGAACTGCTTCTGTAATAGTTTTTGCCCAAGCCTCTGGCTTATTCTTAGTTAAAAAACCATTTTCTTTATTTTTGATGTAATTTTTCATTGGTAACACATCTGAACAAATCACAGGCAAGCCAACCGCCATACTTTCAATAATTATTTTACTTAGTCCTTCATAATCGCAGGCATGAACCAAAACGTCAAACTCTTTTAAATAATTCCAAATGCTTTTTTGAAAAGGTTTAAAGCTGATTTTGTCTTCCACTTTTAGTTCTTTTGCCAATTGTAGCAAGTAACTTTCCCTAGGTCCATTTCCGATAATAGTCAATTGGATTGGTTCATTTTTTAATAAAGACATCGTTTTAATTAATATATCTTGCCTTTTTTGATAAATGGACAGTCTAGAAGCCATAACTATTTTAAAAGGTACATCTTGTTTTTTTATCTGTATATTTTTTTCTGGCAATCCACGAATATTAACCCCAATATCTTGAATAAAGAAAGGTTCAAAATCCACCTTTAAGTTATATTCTTCTTTTTTTTGTAATACTAATTCTTTTAATCCGACTGAAATAAAATTAAATAAGTCTATCGCTTTAAAGTATTTTTCATAAATGGGAATAAGCTGCGGTTTAGTTTCAAAATCTTCAAATAGTTTTAAACCTGCCATCCTAACCACCAATTTATAGCTATATTTAGACTTCTGAATTGCGTAATATTTTACAATTCCTATGTTATTATAAGTATGAACAACATTTGTTTTTTTAAGATGTTTTTGGATATATATATTCTTGAAAAATTTCAATATTTTTTTCACTTTGTAGAAATTTAAAAATCCAATTTTAAACTTTGTAAAAACTACAACCTTAACGTTATTGACTAAAAGTTTTTTGTATCCTATCCATGTTTTAGTGTTTGATTTAGACAAGAAAATCACTACATGCCCAGATTTTGCAAGTCCCTCCGCTATTAATTTTAATGAAGTCTCAGCCCCACCAACTCTTCCATCTAAATAAGGTGAATGATACGTTTCTATAAGTATGTTCAATAATTATAATTTTTTTAAATATTTACTAATTAAATAATTAAGTTTTGAATCTCCTTTATTAGTCAAATAAAATATTAGGAAATTAAACAAAACTATATAAGAAAAAATATTTTTTTCCAATTTAAATAAATTCTTACTAAAGTTAAAAAAACTCCTTCTGTAATAAAAAAGCTTGAGAACCTTAAAATATTCTTTAAAAATTAATGTTTTCAAAGTGTGGTTTATATCGTTAGGTAATTCTTTTATGATTTGTCTTCTAACTATAAGTTTATGATTTATCAATTCAAAATTTTGACTACCAGTTATAGAGTTCTTATGTCTTCTTATTTTAACTAAATGTCTATTAAAAAAAAATAAAACTTTTTGATTTTGTTTTAAAATTCTAGAGAAAAAATCGACTTCTTGACTTTTTTTTAGTTTTTCATTGAACTTAAAATCACTTAATATTATTCTATTAAATAAAGTTGTTGGTAGGTTTATATTGTTTATTCTTGCGATATAATCATAATATATACCATATTTTACATTAAAAAATTTATCCTTTTTTTGAATATTTAAGAGATATTCATCATACCTTATTTGTAAACATACACTAATCTTAAATGTTTTTCCAAGCAAATTATTTAATTGTTCTTTAATTAAATTTTGATCCATCAAATCATCACTATCAAACCATTGGATATATTCTCCCTTACTCATTTTAAATCCAAAATTCCGAGCTCCATTTCCACCTGCTAAATGTTCCTTAGGACGATGAAAATACTTGAAACGACTATCTTTTTTAACATAGTAACCTATTACCTCATCAGTATTATCATTAGAGCCATCATCTACTATAATACATTCCCAATTTTTGTAATTTTGAGCATAAACGGAGTCTAAGGTTTCTCCAATGAGATGCGCTCGGTTGTAAGTTGGTATGATGATGGAAACTAGTGGGTTCAAAAGAGGTTTGTAAGTTTTGAAAATTTCTACAAGTCAGTATTTGTTACTTATTACTAAAAAATCAGACTTGTGATAAAGATGTGAATTTACAAGCTTAACTATTAGACTCTATAAACTCCCTCATACTAGGTAGACTATAATCTTTCTCAGACAAGAGTTGTTTATTTTTAGGAATCCGCCAATCTATAGCTAACCTATTGTCCAAAGGATTAATGCCTATTTCACTTGCTTTGTTGTAATACGCGTCGCATTTATAAGAAAATATGGTCTTGTTTTCCAAAACTGAAAATCCGTGCAAACAGCCCTTTGGTACAAATAATTGCTTTCTGTTTTCAGCACTAAGTTCTATGCTGAGCATTTTTTTATAACTTGGAGAGTCTTTGCGAAGATCTACGATTACATCTAATACTTTTCCTTGAAGCACACGAATAAGTTTAGCTTGAGCAAATTTTCCTGCTTGAGCGTGCAAACCACGAATTACACCAAAATTTGACATCGACTCATTGTCTTGCAAAAAGTTAGTGATTATTCCAGTTTGTTCGTAAAATTTCTTTTGATGAAAACTCTCAAAAAAATAACCTCTGTGATCTTCAAAAACCTGAGGTTCTATAAGGTATGCTTCGTGTATGTGAGTTGGGGTTATTTTCATAAGGGTTATCTATTATTTTGATATATTAATAAACATGCTTAAATTTTAATATTTAGAAAAATAATAATACTTTTTAGTTTATATTTTTACTAAAAAAGTAGAACCAATTTAATTTTAAAAACTCTTTTAACCTGAATTTTGATTTTAGTATATCATTGTGTTGTAAATAAAAATGATTTACGTCTAGGTAGGTATAAAAGCTATTAACACTTTTTAGATTGCGCAGTAAAACCCTACTAAGTTTTACTTGTTTTTTATAAAGTAATGAGCTTAATTGATTATTATTTTTATAATGCAATAATAAAACTTCGTTTAATTTACGTCTTGCTTTTAGTTTCTTAAGATTTTCTAATTTACTCCAAATCCCACCTGAATGTACTCTATAAGTTCCTAATTTTATATCTTCTATGTATTTGCCTTTACCATATGCTCCTAATAAACTTATTAAAAACGTATCTCCGTTTAATACATTCGTGAATGAAGTTGGCAACTGCCTGAGTTGATTACGAAAAACCATGCTAAGAGTCAGTAAGAAAGCACCTTTTTGTAAGTCTAGGGATGAGTAATAGTGGTCTTTTACTAGTTTAGGTATTTTTTTTTCTTTTAATAGTTCGCCTTTTTCGTTTACAACGTTTGCATTATGGCAAGTTACAACGTAATCTTGATTCTTCTCTAAAAAATCTACTTGCTTTTGAAGTTTACTCGGATCTGTCCAGTAGTCATCTCCTTCGCACATCGCTATATATTTACCACGTGCCATAAACAAATTATACATGAAATTGAAACGACCAGTTGGTTGACCACCTATGCTAATGTTGTTCTCTCTGTGATGTAAGAATAAACGTATTTTATCGGGAAATCGTTTTGCATAATCTAAACATAATTCTCTTGTTCCGTCAGTGGAATCATCTTCCCCCAGTAGTATTTCAAACTCAAAGTTTGTTTTTTGCATTAAGATGCCTTCCAAACAGTCTTTTATGTAATTGACATGATTGTATGTTACTACGCATACACTTACAACCACATGTTTATTTTTTAAAATAGAAGCGTGTACAACCTTCTTTTTTTCGTAAGATTTAATAAATTCATCAAATACCATCTAAAAATAATTCATTGAGTTTACTTGATTTTAAATCATTTATTACGAACTTTTGTATTTCTTTTGGTATTTCTTTTTTATATTCATTTGTTGAATAGTCACTAGACTTGTAAACACTATTTGGATGATTGCTGGTCTTATTCTTGCTTTTGTCTATAAACGAAATTACTTGTTCATCTATTTCTAAGTCTAGAAAACCATAGATTTGTTCTATTACTGAAGTGGTATGCATATTTAGATTATGATACTTAATAAGCAGCACGTTATTTGGATATTTTTCAGCGAGTGCTAGAAATAACTCTGAAGCTTCTCTCCATTTTTGATAACCAAAATATTCTTCTTTACGACCCAAATTTTTCAAATTAGCATTGTTCCATTCCGTATTAAAATTCCAATTAGCATTAAATTCTCTTGGTGCTTTTCTCCAAGAATTTAATACTTCAAGCGGGTTTCTCATAATTAAAATAAATTTAATATTTGGAATTGACTTAAGGAGGTGTTCAATTAAAAAATGATACCTCACTTGCTTAAAAACTAAATGGGTTTGCGTTTGGTTCTTCGTGAAAGTTGGATAATCCCTCAACAAATCGCTGTCTCTCATATTAATAAAATCATCATTAGATACCGACAATTTGTTAAAAAACTGCATTATCGCTTCTGTACTTGATTTCTCATTTATTGCATCTTTGAAGGCATAAGAAAAAAGAGGTTGGAATTTGAAATTAACCTGAGGCGATGCGTTTATAAGTTGCCCTAACCAAGATGTACCTGATCTAGGAACACCTTGGATTCCTATAATGTTAGACTCCTTCATTTGATTTTAAAAATAATGAGGTATTCTTGAAGCCATTGAACATCAGAACATCAATAATAGATAAATCACTAACAAATTCATTTGAAAATTGTTTATATCGTATTGCTCTAGGGGTTAGGGTATTTTTTACACAAGTGCTTCTTGGAACCCAATTTTCATATAATTCTAAACTACCTGGTGGCATTAAAATAAATTCAGCAAGCTCTTTTTCTATAATAGAATCAAGCTTATCTTCTTTACTCATTAATTCAAAATCATTTATATTTAATTCACTAGCTTTTGCAAAATAAGTCTTTAATTCTAATTTCTCTGAAACTCTTTTTAAAGTCGTACAATTCAACTCACTAATCGTATTGTATTCTTCCATCATAATATTTTCAATAAAAGAAAAAACTTCGTCAAAAAATGGAGCTTTCTTGTAACTGAAAAAAAGTTTGTTCAATAGTTTTTGCCTTGCCTTTAAGAAAAACTTTAACCTCACTTCACATATTTTTTTAAATTGGTCTTCTTTGTGAATTTGGAAATTAAAAAATTTTGATTCACCATTTATTAATATTTTATTCCTATTGATATAACCTCTATTGATATATTGTACAACATCATATACAATGAACTTGTCTACCTCTTTTACCAACTGAAAATATCCTAAATAGGGAAAAATATAAGGCTGCATGACCGCAATAGAAATATCATTTTTACCCATGATTGACAAGACTTACAATAGTTTCTAAATCATTTTTTTCTAAAGTAGTATATAAAGGCAAACACAGCACTCTTTTCGCTGTATCTTCTGCAACAGGACATTGTTTTGATTGGACGTAAGGTAAATCCTCTAAACTAGGATAAAAATAACGTCTAGGATAAACATCTTTTTCAGCAAGTCTTTCCATGGTTGCTAAGAGCTTTGTTTCAGATTCAAAAATGACTGGATAATAGGCATAATTCCATTTGGTTTGTGGTCTAATTTTAAGTTTTTTCAATTTAGAAAAATCCAGATGTGTATCATAATAATTACAAACGCGTTTTCTTTCATCAAAAATATCCTCTATATATGGTAAAACGCTTAGCCCCATCGCGGCTTGCAATTCACTCATTTTTGCATTTAAACCTAGACCATGATAATTTTCTGGACCATCGTGACCAAAATTATGACTGTACCACATTTCCTGTCGGGTCTCTTCACTATTACAAAACAAAGCACCACCTTCTCCAGTATGAAATAATTTGGTAGCATGAAAACTACAGGTACTTATGTCTCCATAATTAAATATAGATTGTCCTTTGTAGTTTACTCCAAATCCATGGGCTGCATCGTAAATCACTTTTAAGTTGTGCTTTTTAGCGATTGACTGAATAGCTTCTACTTCGCATGGATTTCCATAGACATGAGTGGCTAAAATTGCTGTTGTATTATTCGTAATCGCAGCCTCTATTTTGCTCTCGTCTATAGTTAAGAACTCTGGATTGATATCTACAAATACAGGAGTACATTTTTCCCACACAATACACGCGGTAGTTGCTACATAACTAAAAGGAGTAGTAATTACTTCTCCTCCGTTTGCATATTTATGTAAAGCAATTTGAATGGGCAAGGTGCCGTTAGTCATAGGAATGATATAATTAACACCTAAATACTTCTTCAATTTAGCTGAAAGCTCTTTAAACAATTCTCCATTATTGGTCAACCACTGGTTGTTCCAAATGCGTTTAATTTGGCTCTGGTAGTCATCAATGGGTGGGAAAAAAGTTTTGGTTACGTTAATCATTTTTCAGTTCTGAAGTTTTGTTCGCCCAGGGAAACTCTTCATTTGTAATGGGTTTATTTAAAAATTGGCATAATTTTCTGTAAGCTCCTTGTTCTGCCACGTTCAAAATCAATAAATCATAAGGACGATGCCTGAAATATTCGATAACAGAATTATTATAATCAATATATGATTGAATTAAAATATCTTTTTGATAAGGATTATTCTCTGTTGTTGAATAACTTAAACGATTCATTTCCCAAGGTCTTCCTTTATAAATATAAGTAGCATTTTGTAAATCCTCTTTAGTAGGAATTCGACCATCTTTACCCCAAAGATTTGCATGAAACTTAGTGATTGAATTATACCATTGTTCTGGTGAGTCTCTTAGTGTTAATATGAATTTACTTTTTGGAAAGGCTTGATCTAAGACTATAAAAGTAAAAGGCTTGCTAAAAGGAACATCCTGAAAGAACTCCGCTGTTTTACAGTAGTCTATAATAGGTTTGAAATTTCGTTTAGCCCATTGATGTTGTAAAAGTTCTGCTTGCCTCTGATTACCCACATTATATTTAAGCAGGCGCATTGCTTCTTTTAATGAAGTTGTACCTGTTTTATTATTCCCAATCCCAAATATTTTTGGTGAATAAGCATTTGTACTCTTCCAAAATTTATGTTTCATTCTCACTATTTGAGATTTAGGTATTTGTTTTTATTATTATTTTAAACATGGTTAAACGTTAATCCAATTAAATTCAGGTTTTAGAGGACCTGGGCTTTTCCCCATCCATTTACCTAATCCAACACCTTCTTGAATAATCGTAAAAGCGATAGTGTCTTCTGCTCTAAAATATAATTTCCTACCATCTGATATTTGTAAATCAAGATAAAAACTACCTTGATTAAAGAAATTAGATGGGATTGTCATTGTGATTTTTTTCTTAACAGTCGTTTTAGAGAAAAAGCAAAGCGACCCTGAAACAAAAATAAAATTTCCTTGTTCATCTTTAAATCTAAAAGCGGGTTTATAAACATCTGAAACAGTTGATGTGTATTCCACTTCAAATAAAATATCATCTCTCCTAAGAATAGGTTCCCCAAAACTCTTATTTTGTGCTTTTACACCAAATGAATGTAGGCAAAACTGAAGGTTTTCAAACTCACTTTCTTTAAAGTAACGCAAATGTTCAGATCCATTTTCATTTCCTATTTTTAGATAAAAATCCACACAATCATCTGTAGTACCCTCAAAAACAGAAGTTCCATTCTCCAACACAATTCCTCTAGTACACAAACTCTTTACAGCAGCCATATTATGGCTTACAAACAAAACGGTCCTGCCATCATTACCAGAAATGTCCTTCATCTTCCCGATGGCTTTTTTTTGAAATTCAGCATCTCCTACTGCCAATACTTCATCTACTACTAAAATATCAGGCTCTAAATGTGCTGCTACTGCAAAAGCCAAGCGCACACGCATTCCTGAAGAGTAGCGTTTTACTGGCGTATCAATATACATGGCGCATCCAGAAAAATCAACAATCTCTTCTTCTTTTACTTTGATTTCAGCTTTGGTCATCCCTAAGATAGAACCATTGAGGTAGATGTTTTCTCTTCCAGTAAGCTCCGGATGAAAACCCGTGCCTACCTCCAACAAAGAAGCAATCCTACCTTTGGTTTTTATGCTTCCTGTTGTTGGCGAAGTTACTCTGGAAAGGATTTTTAATAAAGTAGATTTCCCTGCTCCGTTTTTACCAATAATCCCCAATACATCGCCATCAAAAACTTCAAAATTAATATCTCGTAAAGCCCAAACATAATCAGTTTCTGCTTTTTTACTACGGTCGTTTTCTGCTCCAATTTTTAAATATGGATCTTCTTTCCCACGAAGTCTATGCCACCAACGGTTCAAATCATGACTCAACGTACCTGTCCCTACCAAACCTAAACGGTATTGCTTGGAGATGTTTTCCGCTTTGAGGATGATGTTGTTGGTTTTCAAATTTTAGATTTTAGTTAGTAATGTTGTGGGGTCGCTTTGCTCCTGTTGTGGGGCAAGTTTTGCTTCGCTTACTTGCTGTTGTGGGGGAAGCAAGCTTCCTGTTGTCAGTTGTTTTTGTAAGAAGCAAGCTTCTTGTTGTTATATTTTAATATGGTTTATGTAATAATCTACTTCCAAAAGAGTTGCAAAGCAACTTCACAACTTGATGTAAGCCCAACACTATAGCAAACAAGCGAAGAGATTTAAAGCCCACAACAGGAGCGAAAACAACACCACAACAGCAAACAAGCGAAGCGATGTGAAGCCCACAACAGGAACGAAAGCGAC
>Ga0307948_1002117_pt1 | contig 14344 bp, 10 predicted proteins | sample OrgLakmetagen280_FD_201824 | JGI IMG/M metagenome (GOLD analysis project Ga0307948, IMG submission 201824) | Saline water microbial communities from Organic Lake, Antarctica - #280 | ecosystem: Environmental > Aquatic > Non-marine Saline and Alkaline > Saline | place: Antarctica: Organic Lake...
CTAGGGGGGGAACTCTAGGGGGAGAAACTTAGGGGGAGAAATCTAGGGGGTGGAGACAAACACACACATCAACAGTTCTGCTGGTTTTTTGAGACCTTACTGCCATTCTTTTTTCTCACGCTGTCCATGTGAGGATATGGTTTGTGACGTGGATGTGGATGTGGATGTGGATGTGGATGTGGATGTGGATGTGGATGTGGATGTGAGGAGATGGTTCTGGCCAACCCTCAGACGTCAACAAATCGTTTCATACCGCCAGATGTTCGTGTTTTATCGTTCACGAACAAATCGTTCACGGAAACAGTGCAAGAGCGTGCGCAAATCAGTTTTTGCCCTATAGCTCGTCAGGTATTGCATTATTTGGCAAGAGAACTGTGCAGACAGACAGCTGCTTGGATTCTGAGCAGAATGGCACCCATTTTATTAGTGTGGGGGGTCAGGAAGGGGGGTTTGGGGGGTGGGTGGTTATTTTGGGTCAGAGGCCCAAGATTTGGACATGCCTGTCTACGACGTTTTTTTTTACGCCTCCTGTGCCAAGCGCTATTTCTTTCCCAGAGGGAGATGAGCTTTTGTGTGTGATTGACGAGTTCTTAGGCTTGTTTTCCTTGCCATGCTGCGCACCTAGAGCGTGCACTGCCACTGGGAGCAACACTGGCTACCTGCTGCAGGAGCTCCTGCGCGTGTAGCTCCCCTGCTGCGTGTGCAAGCGCTAAAAGAGCCAGCCTGCCTGCCCTCTGCCACAATATCAGAGAGCCCCAACCCTCTACCGGACACAGGTGCCTCTGTGCATTGAGCACCACCTGCCTGCTCCTGCTTGCCTCCTCTCTGCTTGCGTTTAGACTTGGCAGGTGACTGAGGAGAGTCTCCCTTAGAGCTCTTTGAGAACATCACCACCCTGACTACTATAACACAATTTCAGAATTTCAACTGATTTAAAGATGGTTTTGTATGTTTGAGGACACGGGGGAACACGTGGGACCAGTTTTCAACTTTTTGGGGGCAGGTCCCAGACAAAAAAAAAACACTGAAAGCCGGTCCCACCCTGTTTCTGGCATGCGGCGAAATTATCTTTCATGAGGGGAATTATTTCTGGGGTCCAGCACGTGACCGCAAAAATACTCGTCAAAAGTAAAAATATTTTTCACCCCCGAAGAAAACAGGTACGGAAAAGTACGAAAAAGTACAATCTTACGTGTAATAACCGCCCCCTTACCTGCATAGCTGCCACAAAGTCCCTGGCTGCAATTGGGCGCAGTGCGTTTGCTGGTAGACGCGCCAGCGCAGCAGGGGGGTGATCTCTGATAGGGCCCATGGCCGCTTCTTTGGCTGTGTGTGTACATTTGCACGAGTATGCGTGCGTTGAAAACCTTGTAAACCTTGTATGTGTGCGTAAGTATACTTGTGCGTATGTGTGAGGGTGCGTTTGCAGGAGGTTGGCCTCAAATTGGGCCCATGGCCGCTTATCTGACCGTGTGCGCATGTTTGCGTGAGCGTGCTAATGTAAGTATGCATGTCTATGTATATTTGTGTTTGCAGGTAAGCTGCCAAAAGGTTGTCCCCATGAACGGCCCATCCCTTTGCAAGCCAAATAATTTCTTTGAGTCACCATATCTCTGTAACCCCTGCACCGTTTTGAGACCTGAGACATGCGTTGGATAGCTCATTTTTTATTGTCTACAAAGGCAAAACGGCTCAGTGGGTAATGCCAAATTTCCAGCAATTGTCAATGGTTTAGATATAATATCAGGTATTTTGCATTTGATGAGGTATGCGGGGCTTTGAATTGGGTGGAGAGCTAAGCGAGACTGGTTGGGGGGGTTGTTCATGGGGACAGCCAAAAAACAATCCCTAACAGACGCAAATTGTGGACCTCCGCCCCAAATTGATCCTCCCAAATCATTGTGGGCAAGAGTACACTATAAAAGGCATCAGAACAAGAGTACACTGTAAGTATAAGCACAAGGTATTAGGACAAGAGTACACAGCAGCAACGTCACCCGTCGAAAAGCCTTCTCTCCAACCAGCAACTCCAGCTTACAACAACAGCTAACTTATAACAACAGCCAGCTTAAACACCATCTCTCCGATAAGCAAGATCGCTGGCCGCATCAGGTCAATGCGCGCATGCGTGCAGATCAGGACTATGAACACCTACACGCTGACCACTGCCATCCGTCACTTACTCAAAGCGTCACTTACTCAGAGCGTCACTTACTCAGAGCGTTACTTACTCAGAGCGTCACTTACTCAGAGCGTCACTTACTCAGAGCGTCACTTACTCAGGGCGTCACTTACTCAGGGTGTCACTTACTCAGAGCGTCACTTACTCAGAGCGTCACATACTCATAGCGTCACTAACTCAGAGTGTCACTTACTCAGAGCGTCACTTACTCAGAGTGTCACTTACTCAGAGCGTCACTTACTCAGTGCGTCACTTACTCAGAGCGTCACATACTCATAGCGTCACTAACTCAGAGTGTCACTTACTCAGAGCGTCACTTATTCAGAGCGTCACTTACTCAGAGCGTCACTTACTCAGAGCGACACTTACTCAGAGCGTCACTTATTCAAAGCATCACTTGCTCAGAGCGTCACTTACTCAGAGCGTCACTTACTCAGAGTGACACTTACTCAGAGTGTCACTTACTCAGAGCGTCACTTACTCAGAGCGTCACTTACTCAAAGCGTCACTTATTCAGAGCGCCACTTACTCAGAGCGGTCAAATCAGAAGCGGAGTAGCAGTCAGTAGATTGAACGATGGCAGCCATATCTCGTGACCTCAGGCCGTGCGGTTGCCCTGAGAACGTATTTAGGCACATTTAGATCATTGTAAGGCATGCAGGAAGCGTTTGGTTGCTTGCAGTGCCACTACCATTCTATTGCCTCTGAATAAGGATCTGCTTGGCAACCTCCACCTCCAGCAAGGACGAGGTAAAGACGCATGAGCGTGATGTACGTGCATGTTCAAATGGTGAGGAGCGAGGCAATAAGTTCCATATATACAAAGAATGAGCTGCGAGACAATGGATGCCTTACGCACAAATCGTGAGCAGGAAGACAATAGGTGCCTAATGTACAAACGGTTAGCAGGAAGACAATGGATGCCGAACATACAAATCGTGAGCAGGAAGACAATAGGTGCCTAAAGTACAAATGATTAGCAGCAAGACAATAGATGCCTTACGCACATACGGTTAGCAGGAAGACAATAGGTGCCTAACGTACAAACGGTTAGCAGGAAGACAATGGATGCCGAACATACAAATCGTGAGCAGGAAGACAATAGATGCCTAAAGTACAAATGATTAGCAGGAAGACAATAGGTGCCTTACGCACAAAAGGTTAGCAGGAAGACAATAGGTGCCGAACGTACAAATCGTGAGCAGCAAGACAATAGTTGCTGAACGTACAAACGGTTAGCAGGAAGACAATAGGTGCCGAACGTACAAACGGTGAGCAGGAAGACAATAGATGCCTTACGCACAAATCGTGAGCAGCAAGACAATAGATGCCTTACGCAGAAACGGTTAGCAGCGAGACAATAGATGCCTTACGCACAACGGTGAGCAGCGAGGTAATCAGAACAGACCTGCATGACTTGTCCAGAGCCCTGTTATAAAAACAGCAAGGTAATTAGAACAGACTCGTGCAGAGCCCTGTGATAAAAAAACGAGGTAATCAGAACATACCGGCATGACTTGTGCAGAGACCTGCAATAAAAACTCTAGCCCGGTATTTAACAACTACACGCAAGTGGGAAGCACTAACTAGCCCATCAGCCTAAACAGCACCAACTAGCACGAACTAGCCTAACAGCAATAACTAGCCAGGAGCAGCAGCAGCATCCTAAGCAACCCCGAACAGTCTGGCCTGACTACGTTACATGTCGCATATATATATATATATATATATGTATATATGTGCATGCATCTGACAACGGACCACTAAGCTGTCAGGGCAGCTGTACGTGCAAGTATGAGCAGAAGAAAGGCAACCACGTTTGACGATCTAAAACAATGCAATGTCTAAGTAATAGAGTGGCAACTACGTTTGATGATCTATGTTAATGCAATGCCTAAGTATGAGCGGAAGAAGGGCACCACATTTGACGTACTATAATAATATAATAAGTGAGATAGAATCCTGTAGGTGTTGGGGCGAGCACGAGGAAGGCTCGTTACTTATAGTATAATATCTATCCATGCTCATATATAGCGATGTAACCTTACTTTTTATATTACCTAATAATTTCCACAGCAGCAATTAATTTTTTTTCCACAGCAGCAAGTACGCACAGCAGCAATAAAATTTTTTCCACAGCAGCAAGTACGCACAGCAGCAATTAATTTTTTTTCCACAGCAGCAAGTACGCATTTCCACAGCAGCAATTAATTTTTTTTCCACAGCAGCAAGTACGCATTTCCACAGCAGCAATTAATTTCCACAGCAGCAAGTACGCACAGCAGCAATTAATTTTTTTTTCCACAGCAGCAAGTACGCACAGCAGCAATTAATTTTTTTCCACAGCAGCAAGTACGCAAGCACTTACTCAAGTGCACACGCTGAGCAAGTGTACACGCTGAGGCAAGTGCACACGCTGAGTGCACACGCTGGCAAGTGCACACGCTGGCAAGTGCACACGCTGAGGCACGTCAAGTGCACACGCTGAGGCGAACATGCACATAAGTGCATACGTTGAGGTAAGCACGCTCAGGAATGCAAACACGTTGAGGCAAACACGCTCAGGAATGCAAATGAACACGTCGAGGCAGGCACATTCAGGCAAACGCGTTGAGGCATGCATGCACATAGGCACATACGTGCATGCGTTGAGGCAAGTACATGCATAATTGCACAAGTGCACACACTGAGGTTGTGTTTTCTGTATGAGTGACCTCCAGAGCAGGAAGTGTCGCAAATTCACAAGTGTTCCGGGCAACATTCCATCACCTTTGAGTAAGTGCCCAATGATGGTGGCTCGTCCTTCAGCGTCTGGTAGAGGGATGTATATCCTGTGGGGTAAGGAGCAAAAAACTTATTCAGACCCGAGCTCGAACCCTAACTTTCGCTTAGTGTGAAAATCCACACCCTGTCCATAACTCAGACAGAAGGGAACCTGAGTCCTTCGGACGAGGATTTCAACACAAGACAAGTGCTCTCCTGCCAGGCACTAACACATGAACTGCCGTGCTGTGCCTTTGTTTGCACAAGGAAATTTGTTTGCACACAAGAAAATTAAACGATGGATCAGTACTAACAAAAAGTTGAAATTAGTCTTGCCGGATTCTGCATTTCGTAAGGTACCCTGCCTCCTCTGTATGTTGTGGCCATACAAGTGCCACAGTTTGAGTGTTAGCTGCTTGAGTGGTGGCGCGCGTTCTGGTTTGGGAAACAGGTGCTCCTGTGCAGATACGTTTGAACGTGGCATTTTGGCCACACAGGAAAAAAAGAAAAATCACGCATGCAGTGGAAAATCACTCCCCACAATACATCATGGTGTGAACACGATTGGCTTGCCCATCCGCATGTGAAATTCATTGGCAACGCAGGGATTGTACTGGGCGCAGCCTTATGATTAAGTGGATGGATCAAATCGGCAGAATAAAATATGATGATATCAAGGAGCCTACCAGCAGAATTACCCTCTCCGTCTTTTATCAAGCCACTTAGGTCAAGTGTTACGAGCTCTAGTGCACCGGTGATAAGTAGGGTTGGCCAGAACAATTTGCTGTACATTTTTGGCCCAGTAGCCATATATATATATATATATATATATACAGGCCTGTGCTACTACGCCGTCTTTTGGCTTTTTTGACCGTCTAGACGGTCCGTACCGTATTTGCACCGTACAAGAGGTGCTAGTACGGTCTGTTTGAAAAGTACGGTCCCAATTGTACAAAGACGGTGCCACCATACAGTACGATTTTGACCGTGATTTGGCCGTTTGGCTCCAATTTCGGCTCATAACATTTCTTTTCTTTATGCAACTTTATGCAACAATTGTTAATGAATAAACACAAAATTATTGAACAGAAATCAAGTACTGCGTCCGACTTTGAGTTTCCATGCAAGCCACTGCTGAGCACCTCCCCCGAGCTAATGCAGCCCCAACCCAGCCTCAGGGTCGTTCAGGGAAGCAGTGTGTGGCGTCAGCATGTAAGATGAGCCTGCTGGAGGTGGAAATGGGAGATGCTTGGGGCGGAGAGGCCATTCTGAGGCCAAATTTGCACTGGCAGTGCCAGCCCCCGAGCCGATGCAGCCCCAACCCAGCCTCAGGGTCGTTCAGGGAAGCACAATGTGGCGTCAGCACATGGGAGGAGCACTCCAGGGGAGCGAAAATGGGAGGTTTTGGGGTGGAGAGGCCTTTCTGAGTCCATTTTTGCACCGGCAGTGCCAGCCTGGTACCGTACCGTACACCGTACCGTTTTCTACCGTCTAGGCAGTAAAGTACGGTCACCTAAATACACGAATACGCCAGATTTTCAGAAAATACGGTCCGTACCGTCCTAATCGTACCGTCTGACCGTACAAGCACAGGCCTGTATTTATATTGTATAATTTTGGCATGGAAATCACAAACATACGGTCATGTACGGTGCACATATACGGTTATGGCCAACCCTATTCTGATGAAATGCTAGAGAAATCCCATGATAGCCCTAAAAGTTGTCACCATGCTTCAGTGGCCACCATGCAAAGTTGTGGCCACCATGCAAAGTTGTGGCCACCATGCAAAGTTGTGGCCACCATGCTTCATTGGCCACCATGCTTCAGTGGCCACCATGCAAAGTTGTGGCCACCATGCAAAGTTGTTGTCACCATGCAAAGTTGTTGTCACCATGCAAAGTTGTTGTCACCATGCTTCATTGGCCACCATGCAAAGTTGTCACCATGCTTCAGTGGCCAACAAGCACACCCACCACACCTTAACTGTGTGTGATGCTGCAGTTAACTTTCCTTGTCAAACCTCGTCACACCTTTTCACCAGCCGCCTCCGAACCGCGTCGTCCAACTCCTGAGGCCTGTTGGTGGCCCCCACCACAACCTGCAGTCAGTGATTGCACATACGCACCATACATCACGTGCATATGACCGTGTGCATGCACATACTACAACTGTGTGGCGTGGGAATTTATCAGTCCTTCACAACACGCTCACACTTATGTGTGGCCCCCACCACAACTAGCGTCGTTGCAAGGTAACAGATGCGTTTTGATGCTGTAGAAAAATAATAAGTCAAGCTGCGTTGTGCATCCCACATCTCACAGTTAAGGGCAAGGGGGCAAGGGGGATTTCATCATCATCGTCTGCATGCACATCGCACACACAAGTGTGGCCCCCACCTCAACCTGTTTGGTTTCCATATGGTAACAGAAGTGGATGTTGGTGCAAAATAATCTTACAAGTTGCATTACGCGTGCATGTATTGCAGTTCAAACTCGTCACCACACCATACTTGGAAGTGCATCCTCTTTATTAATGGCTCCTGAACTCAGAAACCGTTTATGTCCACGCATCTTGCCACAATCAGACTACCAGGCTACGCCGTCCAGCATAACCCACCCAGGACTCATGCCCTGCTTAGCTTTCTGACTTAAAAGCCTATAACAGTGCACCACACGCTCATACCCTGGTGCTGATGCGACTCCTTTTTATTTCCTTGTTAACATTTCACCGCCTTATCACAATGCAAACATCATAACCCGCACCACAAACTCAGACCTCAGTGCCAACACCACACCTTTTCATTACCTTGTTAAGCATTCAACGACATCTCACGATGCAAACAAAATAGAACGCACCACAAGCTCAGACCCTGGTGCCGATGCAACACCTTTTCATTACCTTGTTGAGCATTCAACGACATCTCACGATGCAAACAACATGAAACTCACCACACGCTCAGACCCTGGTGCCAACACGACACCTTTTCATTACCTTGTTAAGCATTCAACGACATCTCACGATGCAAACAACATAAAAATCACCACACGCTCAGACCCCGGTGCCGATGCAACACCTTTTCATTACCTTGTCAAGCATTCAACGACATCTCACGATGCAAAAAAATAGAACGCACCACACGCTCAGACCCCAGTGCCGACACGACACCTCTTTGTTTCCTTGTAAATAATCCACCGCAATCTCATGATGCAAACAACATAAAACGCACCACACGCTCAGACCCCGGTGCCGATGCGACTCCATCAAACTGCACTAGGAATTCGGTCTTAAGTCGCCTGGCGGCATCATGCTCGTTGGCTCCTCTGCTGCTGAGCACTGAGTCAATTTCGTCTATGAAAATGATGGACGGCGCCTGCGATGAAGGTGAGCATGTGAGGGTGATCAGGCCCGTCTTCACGATGCAACTTAATTGTTTAGATGCAACTTGATTGTTTAGAAGGCACGCAACTTAATTGTTTAGAAGGCACGCAAGCAGTTACAATGACACTTATAACAAGAGGAAAAGAAAGCCCCCTTTCCTGCCGAGCAACAAGCTAATTCTGAGGAGGGTGGGATTTGGAGGTTGAACAAGCCGGTGTTTGCGATGCAAATTCGACTATTATATTGCTATTATATAATTATGTGGAGGGTGGGAATTGGAAGCTGAACAAGCCAGTGTTTGCAATGCAAATTTTACTATTATATAGCACACGTATGAGCAATTGCAAATTACTTTAAACGGCACCTGTGCTTTGACAAGTCTACACATATATTTTATAGGCATGCACAAAAAATGGGCCACGGGTATCCCAATTATGATTGTGTGTGCTTTTATCTGCAACTACTTTGCATGACTTGAATGCTTTTGCTTGGGCCTAACTTTGTCAACTTTGGTGAAGGAACTTTCACAATTCTGGTAATTTATACCTACTTCCTTCTAATCCATGAGGGGGGTAATTTATTGCTGTCTGCGTTGCTCCTCATTTCTTAGGACACACTGGATGATACATTTTGTCAATTATATCCAACTTTAAATGACGTAACCCAACAAAACCATAGTTTTTGTCATAACCTAGATTATGACTTGCATAAATTAGCAGCCAGGGCAACAAAGCACTCACATACACGCACCTCAACGAACAAACACAAACATGAGAAGGTTTACAACAAAATCCGCACCTTTTCAGCAGCAAGGGCAAACAGGGCACGCACAAGCTTCTCCCCTTCTCCCACCCACTTGCTGGTGAGAGAGGAGGCGGAAATGGAGAAGAAGCACGCACCCGCCTCAGAAGCTAGGGCCTGAAATGTTGGGGACACAAAGTTAATTATACAAATGTTAGTTATACAGCTGGTTTTATGTGTGGAGCATGTATTTTAATTTGAACAGTGAAATGTTTCTGATTTATTTTCTGTAGCATGTTTGTCTGTGATTTGTTTTCTGTAGCATGTTTGTCTGTGATTTATTTTCTGTAGCATGTTTGTCTGTGATGCGCAGGGACGGAGAAAAAAACCACATGCCAGTCTTTAAAACCAGGGCCAGCAAAGTTAATAGCTGGGTGATACTGAAGGTCAAATTGTAATGCACTCCAAGAAACTACGGAGAAGGTAAAGATGTGTTGAGTGCGAATTAGTGAGGAGGAATTGAGGAAGTACATGACATCAAATTGATCAATTGAGAAAGTACATGACATCGAATTAAGAAAGTACATGACATTGAGATGATCGATTGAGAAAGCACATGACATTGAATTGATCGATTGAGAAAGTACATGACATCAAATCGAGAAAGTACATGACTTTCGACATCGAGTCTAATTGATAGCCTGTATGTTTACGCAAAGGAATATTCCTGTATTTTGTTTGCATGTGTCTGTGTTTTCTCCAAGGTGAATCCTTAGCCCGTCTCAACGTCACACACACCAAGCACTTCATCGCTAAGATCAGCCAGGCCTCTAATAGAAAGTTACACATGGGCATAATGTAAGGGGGCATTTGCACTGATTAGATCAGCCAGGCCTTTAACAGAGCGTTAAACATGGGCATGTAAGGGAGCCTTTGCAATGATCAGATCAGCCAGGCCTTTAATCGTATGTTACACATGGGCATAGTTTAAGGGAGCCTTTGCATCAGGGATGGGTAGGGTAATACAATTCTTATAGACGTTCAGTACGATGGATACGATGTAAAATATACAAATTCCGTATGACTCAAAATAGAAAAACAGAACGGAACCAGAGTCCTTCAGACGAGGGTTCCAAAATTGTATTGCGCATCCCTGCCTTGCATGAAAGACATTCTACATGGCATCGTCATACAGATCTGCACGCACGCAGGCAGACAGCAACGCATGCACCCCATTCTACATGACATCGTCATACAGATCTGCACGCAGGCAGACAGCAACGCATGCACCCCATTATACATGGCATTGTCATACAGATCTGCACGCAGGCAGACAGCAACGCATGCACTTCATTATACATGACATCGTCATACAGATCTGCACGCAAACAGACAGCATTGCATGCACCCCATTATGCATGACATCGTCATACAGATCTGCACGCAAACAGACAACCACGCATGCACCCCATGATTTGGCCAACCCTGCTTGATAACATCATAACTGTACCCGTTGAGGTACACCATGGCCTTGCTGCAACCACGTATTTTGTCCTGCCTTCTCACATAGCGCTCACACGTGTGCACGCCTTGCAATGTACTCCCCATTCAGCGAAGAGGTCTGTGCTATGGCCCCCTGCTGCGGCCCCAAAAATAAAATTGCCGACTTACACAGCACACACACACATACACACGCCTTGCAAAGTACGCCCCATTCAGCAAAGAGGTCTGTGCTATGGCTCCCTGTTACGGCCCCAAAAATAAAATTGCCGACTCACACAGCACACACACACGTACACACGCCTTGCAATGTACGCCCCATTCAGCGAAGAGGTCTGTGCTATGGCTCCCTGTTGCGGCCCCAAAAATAAAATTGCCGACTCACACAGCACACACACGTACACACGCCTTGCAATGTACGCCCCATTCAGCGAAGAGGTCTGTGCTATGGCTCCCTGTTGCGGCCCCACAAATAAAGTTGCCGACTCACACAGCACACACACGTACGCACGCCTTGCAATGTACTTTTCATTCAGCGAGGAGGTCTGTGCTATGGCAGGACTACAGCACCTTCCTCACCCTTTTGTAGCCAACTCGTAGGTCTGTGCTATGGCAGGACTACAGCGCCTTCCTCACCCTTCTGTAGCCAACTCGTAGGTCTGTGCTATGGCAGGACTACAGCACCTTCCTCACCCTTCTGTAGCCAACTCATAGGTCTGTGCTATGGCAGGACTACAGCACCTTCCTCACCCTTTTGTAGCCAACTCATGCGCGGTGGTTTCAAAAGCAGGCAGCAAGTAGCCTGTTATTTTCAAATTAGCTGCAGCAGCCCTCCCTTTACTTGTCGTTGCAGCAGCTAATTGTTGCCGCAGCAGCCCTTTCCTCTGCTTATCGTTGCTGCAGCGTATTGGCCCTTTCCTCTGCTTATCGTTGCTGCAGCGTATTGGCCCTTTCCTCTGCTTATCGATGCTGCAGCGTATTGGCCCTTTCCTCTGCTTATCGTTGCTGCAGCTAATCGTTGCTGCAGTTAATTGTTTGCTGCAGCTAATCGTTGCTGCAGTAAATTGTTTGCTGCAGCTAATCATTACTACAGCTTATCGTTGCTGCAGCTAATCGTTGCTGCAGTTAATTGTTTGCTGCAGCTAATCGTTGCTGCAGTTAATTGTTTGCTGCAGCTAATCGTTGCTGCAGTTAATTGTTTGCTGCAGCTTATCGTTGCTGCAGTTAATTGTTTGCTGCAGCTAATCATTACTACAGCTTATCGTTGCTGCAGCTAATTGGCCAGAGCCTGCAAAACGACATATCTAGCGGTGTCTTTTCGTTGCTACACGGGTCAAACTGCAAATTTGTGTGCCTGATTCCCTTGCTTCAAAGCAAGCGATAAATCAAGTCATTTTCCTTATTTCCTACGAGAGCGCCTTTTATTTCCTTTATTTCCTACGAGAGCGCCTTTTGTTTCCTTTGTTTCCTACGAGAGCGCCTTTTGTTTTTTAAAAGAGCGCCAGGAGGGGTGTACAACAAAACCCCGTGCATGATTCCTGTGCTTTAAAAATATGTCGGAAATGTAGACCTTCCACCTACCTTCCCCAGCAGTGTCTTCCCATTGCCGGGAGGGCCGTACAACAGAATCCCTCTGCAAGCTGACCTCAGAGGCCCACTGAACAGGTCGGGTCGCAACGTGGGAAGCACCACTGCCTCTTGCAGCGCTTGTTTGGCATGCTTCAGATCTGCAAGCATGCCAGAAAGGTTACTGTTTGCACCCATTTGCTTACCGCAATTTGTTTGCTTGAGTCTGGACGCAATATACATAGCACCACTGCCTCTTGCAGCGCTTGCTTGGCAAGCTTTAGGTCTGCAAGCATTCCAGGCAAAGCGTGTGTTTGTGCCTATGTGCTTACGCAGGTTCGATATGCACTCAGAATCATGCCTGTCACCTATCTATTTATCTTATTTGTGTGTGTGCGTGTGTGTGTGTGCGTGCGTGCGTGCGTGTGTGCGTGCATGCGTGCGTGCGTGTGTGTGTGTGTGTGTGTGTGTGTGTGTGAAAAGCACTGCCTCTTGCAGCGCTCACCTTGCAGGCTGCAGATCTGCAACACGGTCAATGAGCTTTAATAATAAGCTTAAATAAATTTAACTAGCTTCAAATATCTGCAACACGGTCAATGAGCTTAACTGAATGCAGCGTGCGTAGGTCAATATGAATGCGGCTGTAGCTCAACGTGATTGGCGATACTATGTGTCTTTTTTGAAGCCATGCGTTCATGCATGCGTGTAAATACATAAGCAGATCATTTACACATAATACACAAGCAGATCATAATACACAAGCAGATCATTGTTTACACACATATGCAGAAACACACACAGGCTCAAGCATGCGCTCATGCCGTATGAAAGCCATAAGCACATGCATGCACTTAAGCATGCACTAATGCGTGCAGGGGCATGTGCGCACGCATGCATGTACGCACACTGCACACACAAACACACACATGCGCATGAAATACTGAACACATAAACACACCTACTGCAAGTATGGCACACACATGCATGCACAAACACAAACATACTCACACACACAAATCACACATACACACACACGCCCACAAAATAGAGGTAAACAATCACACACACACACACACACACACAAACACACACACACGCTTACACACACACACCACACATACACACATACGAAGCACACACCTGCTATGCTATCCCAAGACACCCCAGGAGAGTGATCTAAGATCTCATCAGCGATGGTGTCCCGCATTTTTTGGTCATCTACTGCTGCTGCTCGCGCGTTGTTGCCTGACCTGTGATTGTTTGATGCAAGCGTGGCAACTGAACCACACAAAAAATACTTGGCAACGCCTGCGAGCGTGGCTACTGAACCACTCAAAAAAATACTTGGCAACGCCTGCAAGCATGGCTACTGAACACAAAAAATACTTGGCAATGCATGCAAGCGTGGCAACTGAACTACACAACATAATTGGCAACGTTTGTGACGCAAAATGAGGCTTAAAGCGCAAAGGGTTCCCATGGAGGTTTGGTGGAAGAATTACACGGTACCCGGTACCAAAGTGGCTCCTTTTTTTTATTAATGTCGGGAGTGGATTTTTCAATGCCTGCGTAGTTTTTCTATTTCCCTGGGAGCTGTTTCTGTACAACTAGCAACAAGGTAAAGAGGGCCACTCAAAGGAGTTGGATACAAAGGGTCAAATCGACAGGATACTTTTAAGGCAAACAAAAGGTGAGCGTGTTGCTGCAGCACGCCACACGAATGGAGCAACCCTTTCCACCGCTCGTATGCACGTGTGTAGAACATGTAGGGTAGACCAGAACCTTGCATGTGTATAAACAGGGGTTTTCGCAGAAAAATTGTGGGAAATTTACAAAATAGCATGCATGCAGTCGTGTACAGTGTGTGTATACAGTTCTGGCCGAGCCTGAAAACCTGGCAAAAGCCTCAAGTACCCTAAGCGAGCAGTCGCAGCTCACAATCTCACGGCGTTGGTTGGTGATCACAATCTCACGGCGTCGGTTGGTGATTACGGTCTCACGGCATTGGTTGGTGATCAAATTGGCACAACATGCAGCAAAAGGGGGCTTGTGAATCAAGTTTGTGTCGCGTGGAGCGCAGCTCTTTGCTCTTTGATTGCCACCACCACCACCACCACCACCACCACCACCACCACCACCACCACCACCACCACCACCACCACCACCACCACCACCACCACCACCACCACCACCACCACCACCACCACCACC
>Ga0307948_1002118_pt1 | contig 14343 bp, 13 predicted proteins | sample OrgLakmetagen280_FD_201824 | JGI IMG/M metagenome (GOLD analysis project Ga0307948, IMG submission 201824) | Saline water microbial communities from Organic Lake, Antarctica - #280 | ecosystem: Environmental > Aquatic > Non-marine Saline and Alkaline > Saline | place: Antarctica: Organic Lake...
CAAATGGTGTGCACGCAATCTGAACCTGCTGAAATTTCTCAAGACATGTTTGTCCAGATCCTTGTACAAGTAGGAGGGGATAGAAAATGGAGAACCTCTAGGACCACTCTCAGAACTTTCACACCAATTGTGATACGTGACTGCTTTCTTGTTTACTGCGCGAGGACATGAAAAATCAGCTTCCTTCCATACCTTCAAATGTCTGAAACGCAAATCGCAAATGAACTCTTGCATGGGAACCTGTGTGGCTCTCAGTATTTTCTGTTTGAACATTGCACTACTTTGCAGTCCATTGAACGCATTCGAGACTTGAGCAGACCAGCAAGAACTACCAAACGAAGCAAGATACAAATCTGCCTTCAGCACACGACGTAGAGTCTCACTGCTGGAATCAAGCATGCTATTAAAAAACCTGATGGAAGCACGGAACCAGAAAAATTGCAAGGGCTCCTGACCGCACTCTCTAAGCACCGCCCAATTTGTTGTGCTGTTCTTCACTCCAAGAATGCGCTTTAAGGAACATAGATGCCTCTTCTGTAACTGGCTAACAAATTCACTGCCTTCACTCAGATACACTGTGCCCCACACCTGACTCGCATACATCCCAGCAGGAATACCATGCACCTTAGACAACCAGAGCATAGCATGAGGCCTGCTTTTTAAATCGTGACTTTTGGCAAACTCAGAAATCCTGCTCTGTGCAGCCATGTAAGGCCGCACCGCATGTTCCTCAGCTATCTTTGGATTCATCCTTCTATCAAGCAGCATGCCTAAATATTTGAACCTGTCCGCCTGAAGTGACGTTGGCATATTGTTCCAGAGGGGAACTTATGTGGAATTAGCGGAAGATTAATGCGTAGGGATTTGTGATATCCTTTTGTGCCAGGATCAAAGGTAGCTGTAGCCCCTGTGCTAAGGGCGCACAAGGACATAGGATGTTTATTAGGTAAGTATTGCTAGCGGCTCCATCAGCAGTACCATTCTAAAAAATGGTCTGGTAGTAATATATGGTAGTTCGCTACGTGTCAAATAAGTACATATCAAACTAGGTCTACCAATGATGCAAAAATAGTTGCCTGTGATAACCTAGTAGATGGCATGGCGCTGCCAATCCATATCCCCTGGCTATGAAACTAAAGAGACATACAACTATACAACCATTGCAATAAATCGAATTAAATTCTGTGTAGACACCTCCCCTACTTATCAAGCAGGAACGGCAAGTGAACAGCACAAGCTCCTGTGCCTCGCTTGATCGGACACCCAGAAGCCTCTACACCATCTTGCACGTTTATTCCCTTCTTGCAGGCCCGGCTGCCAGTACACCACCATAGCTCTAGCACAGGAGTGCCCCCGCAAGCGGGCATGTCCGCTCCCTTTCAGCGGGTATGTGTGCTTTTCCTTCCAGAGAATGATACGTGTGCTTTTCCTTCCAGAGAGTGACTGCAATGCTTCCTTTTAATTAATATACCTATGTTACAGGAACGGCCACACAAATCGGCTTGACTTTGCGCACGGGGATTGCTACACCAGCACGATCATATTGCCTGAATTTTACAGGCCAGGCTGACGTAACCCAACCCTTGGGGGTGCACTGTGCGGTAGCCTGAGCTGACAGCTTACTGGACCTCCCCTTGCACGTTTATTCCCTTCTTGCAGGCCCGGCTGCCAGCACCAGCAGCGGCGGGACAGCCAGCGGCAAGTCCAGCAACAGCAGGGGCACAGTCAGGATCAAGTCTGTCGGGGTCAAAACGAAGACGGGCAGGAACCGAGACTGTGGATGTGGAGGTGAGATTGTGTATTTGTAGAGAGCGAGACGGTGCGGAGAAAGGCAAAAGTGTTGCTCATGTTCATCATTTCCAATAGGGTGGGTGTAGACAGAACCTCCTAATCCCCATTTATTTTTGATAGAGACAAGACCTTACCTTGCACTTTTATTCCCTTCTTGCAGGCCTGGCTGCCAGTACACCACCATAGCTCTAGCAACGGAGTGCTTTCGCAAGCGGGCATGTCCGCTCCCTTTCAGCAGGTATGTGTAAAATCTGTGGGGTGCGTGTGCATAAGACGTGCACAGTAAGCACTTTCTTGGGTAGATGGTGAGGGATAGTGCAATGATAAAAGTGGTGTGTACGTCTTGCAGCCACCCCTTCACTCCCCTAATAGCACATACATGTTGCTATGCCGACCTCTTCCAAATCAGCATTTGAAGTTCTTTGTGCAACAACATGCATTTGTTCAGTCTGTCCTGATCTGCCTTCATCACTTCTCCCAATCCCCAACAATGCTCAATAGGGAAGGGGAACCAGCTAATCAAGATTTATTACATTTTTTTTTTACACAGGACCCCATCAAAGACTTTGTACAGAGCAGACTGTACAATGCGTTGAACAACGGGTCCCTAAACAAGAAGCGTTATGCACGGCTCATGAACAAAGCCTTAGAGCGGGTGAGCAAAGCGAGTCGGCTTTCAGTGAGCAACAGAGTAACATGTGGCAGCAACCGGTACCTCTCTCTCTCTGTCTCTCTCTCTCTCTCTCTCTCTCTCTCTCTCTCTCTCTCTCTCTCTCTCTCTCTCTCTCTCTCCCTAAAACACACACACATACCTAATCACAACGTGCAGATAAACGGACACGCTAGACGTCAGACCATGACACTTCCACATACTTGTTGCACTTCAACAAGGACATAAAATGTAGCTATGTTGGACAGGAGCATCATATTGGGGAAGAAGAAAAATCGAAGCAGGCCCGTCCTACCACACGTACAAGTGAGTGTTTTTAGGAATTATACTGTTTGACGAGGATGCGGGGAGTGATTTTCACTGCCTGCGTAGCATTTTCTTTTTTATACAGTTTGAGTAGGTGTTGTTTTCCCTGTCTAAATTCAAACCACTGATTTTAAGTAACATTCTTTCTGTCCTTCTGTCCTTCTGTACTCACCCAACTCAGGAAAAACGTGCCAGCCCTCCTTCCCCGCCTTTGCCCCCACACGCACCAGCACAAGCCAGTGTCACCCTTCCAGTTAATGGATCCAAGAAGGCAACATAATGTGTAATAAATCGAGCAAAGATGCAAGGACAGGTTTTGATCCTGTGCAACACGTGCGATTTTTGTTTAAAACATCAGGATTTCATGTGCATTGTTACCTTTTGCCCCTAAATGATACCAGCATGTCCCTGCCTACAAATAAATGAAGTAATTGCAGTCTAAAATGAATTAGACCTTTATGTGAGATGTCACTTTCTCTGCTCGAGACTTATTGCATTCTACTCATGGACTGAAAGCAGAGGTTGTTCACTATTTGTCCCTTTGGCTTGTCCTTGGTATGATGGAGACAGTTCAAGTACAGAAACATCACGAACCCAAACAGAGTTGCCAACCAAATTGATGCATTGTTGCAAACAATGCTTTGCAATTCTTGGAAAATTGCATTTACATGTTACCTATTAAAAAAAAGTAGAAAAGTTCTAGGATGTGAACTTCAATCATCAAAGGAACGCTCACACATTTTTCCTGAGCTCTCATCATCCCAAGCTGATGCACACAGAATGGCAATGCACACAGCATGCAATGTTGTGGTGCAATGAGGCAGGAACTTCATGCAACCTTCATGTTTCTTCCCTCCTGGAATAAAAAGAAGACTATTAAGTCCCTACACATCGCTCTGCATTTTTCATTCATGGTCAAGGGATGGATGTGGCTGGAGGGATTTGGCTGCAAAAGTTTGTACGAAGATGTAGGAAAATACTTAAAGCGGCGCAACTCCGTGAAGATGCTGAAGTGCCTTGTAGGTTTAGCTTCTCCCATCCCACCGTCATGTGTCTCATGCGACTTACGAAACGCTTAGAGTCTGTTAATTTCCAAAGGCTAGAAGCCAGTTGCGGCAAACGTTATGCTTTCTTTTCAGCTGTCATTTTGCTGTTGTGATTAATGAGGGCCAGCGTTTATGAAAAAAGGCTAGTGATTGTCGCTCCTCCTGTTCTAGATCTGTGATTATTAGTTACTTCGGCTGTGAAACTTTGTCTTAGCCTTGTTTACTGTTGCAGTCATACAAGCAGGAGCAACAGGCACCATTAACAGCAGCCACAAAAGGAACCCACTCCAAGGCCTCGGAGTAACTTGACAGCACTTGACAGCACAGAGACTCTATTGCGGATCTTACAGATGAGACAAGACATTTAACACAAGCCCCACAAATATCTGAGCTATAGCCCTGTTTGGTGTGCAGGCTTCTGCCTCCAACCACCTGATCCCCACTGAAAAGCTTCTTCTTTTCTTTATGTCTTTGCATCCATTACTTTGTATCCAAATAGATGTTGTGTCTTTGCATCCATTGGGTGGTGCAGAATACAGTACAACATCCCTTCTTATTCCTGGGATGTTGTATACAAAACAACATCCTTTCCTAATCCATGTTGTTACGGTAAAGGTCAGAAAATGCACCAAAGTGTATAATTTACTCGATCTGAAGTTATGTTTTATGTTGGTCCAAAAGTGCATTAAGGAAGTACATGTACATGCTAATAACTAATAACCAAATGTATGTCACTTGGTCTACCTCTTTTCTTTTATTTCCTATGGCTTTACACGTCCGATTTACCACCAAGCTCCCCAGGCGCAGCGCCATATGCTGAATCCCTACACAGCAAAGCGTGCAAATGCACAAGCTTTTAGTCAACACAACGTCTAGCACTAATGAAATCAATGAGCAGCACTAGACAGGAGCTTTTTCTGTTCCTAAACCTTGTGAATAAACACTATTTCAGATTAGTTCTCCTCTCACACGGAGCAATTCTAATTGTTTGGCATCATCCAAATGCCACTCTGCTGTGAACCTGCCAAAATCACCTGGGAGCGACGGGGTTTGAAATTGAAGTTGAAGAGGCGTGCTCTCGTGCTGCTTTTGCACTGTCTGCTAGAATGGATTCTGCATGTGAGAAGTTGTAATTAGACACTTTGTTCTATTTTGCACACGCATAGTAACATCTAAACATTTGCTGGCATAATACTGCTCTTCAACAAAGTACCAAGCTCTGTCATCAATGGATACAACTCAGAAATTCACACGTCAAGCCCTCTGAACAGCCCGATACAACCTGCAATCCATTAGTGTGCTTAGCATAAGGCTGCTGCACAACTGTCCATTTTACAAACTGACGTAGTTGGTGTTTGTCGATCATTTGTTCTTCCATTATCTGGTAATCGAGTGCTTTTTGAAGCAGCAGCACACTTCTAGGTCGCTGCTGGTTACTATGTATGTTTTAAAACATCTATTACAGCAACGTGTGTGTCCCCACCTGATACAAAGGGGGGAGGGGCAGCTGGAGGAAGTGGCAAGTCCTTAGTGAAACGCTTGGCCCATGTTTTAGTTGGTAGGCCCCGAATGTTAATGCCTTCAAGATATACACCTCCCCTAGCCTGCATGACAATGAAGCACAAATACACTGCATGTAGGAGGCTCGTGCTATTAGATTTATTTTTAACATGACATGTTTAGTCCAGTCCAAGCATTAGGACTGTCATTTGTCAATCTTCTAAGTCGACCTCTTGCCTGTTAATGCTACACTACACGTGCAAATATATGAAGAAACTGTATCAGGAAGATCAGACTTGATGCATTTGGTAAGCTACATGTGATTGAGCATGTGTAGCGTACATCAAGCAATGCTTTGTGAGCCATCTGCCATGGAGATCTAGGACTAAGAAACTAGCTGGACTTTTGGGTTGAATGAGGATATTCAACTTGCAGCTCTTACTGTCTGAAGGTTGGAAGTCAGAGGCCTGAGAGAGGAAAGGTTGGGGTTGTACGTGATGTATACCGCATCTCCAACCTGCCAAAAGTCATTGCATTCTACAATCGTGACCGCCTGCTTCCTAGCCGTGAAAAACAGGCTTGCGACATTGTTTCATATTTTGCTCATTTAAAAGCACATAGTTGTGGGTAGCATGTTGGGCTTGTGTTTTACATGCTTGTGTTTTACATGCTTTAAACTAGCCTGCAATGCCTCTTAGCAGCAAGCTAAGCTCAAATCATTTCTGCCCACCTGGGTGAGGGAGTCGGTGAGGGAGTCTAGTCCATTCAAGGTCCTCAAATTCAAATTTTCAGACACGTCCAGCAACCCACCTACAGATTTCAGATTTCCTGTGCACGTAGCATGGGGTGTGCAACATGAGCATAAAATTTTCATGTGCAACATGAGCATACAATACTCAAAGGGTGATGCGTGCAAGTAGCAATGTATGTGCACGACCTTGATACAGGTGATGAAAACAATGTTAAGTACCAGTCCTTACCTAGCCCTTTCAGGTCTTGAATCCCAAGTTTAGACAGCACGAGGTTCATGCCTACAGAGGTCAGTCCCTGCACAAATCCATTTATGTTCAAGATGTCACAGGAGGAATGCAGGCCTCCAAGGTCAGATGGCCAAGTCTAATGTGAGCACTACCTCAAAGCAGGACCAGTAGCGAAGAGCAAAATGAAAGGTGTAGGACTAGCTTTCTCCTACCCTAGATGCTGCACTTTAGACACAGATGCAAGCATGCATTTAGCAAAAGTGCACAATTAGCGAGTGATGCGCTGCTGGCTGACGCACACAACATACCGAAAGTGGTGATAGATCTGTGATCATGGGACTTGCCACGATGGCCACGTCACCCTTGGTGCTCTTCAGCTTTGACAGGCCGTCAATGTCCTTCAAACAGTGCAGTCAACAAAAGGCTCAAAACTATTCTACGCTCACAATAATCAGCATAGACATAGGGAATTTCCAAAGCTGATCCTTTCATTTGCCTACTAATAAAATATAATCTTACCTTCAACCCAATATTCCAGAAGAAATGTGCATGCAGGCCTGCGTACAGCAGAAAATAACTTATATCATTCATCGACCTCTAAACCACATGCTGTATCTGGTATCATAATGTTGGGGTTTCCTCAACAGCAGATGCCATTTTGTCATCTAATTTCAGCGTTACACTAACTAAGGTGGTTGGCAGTTTATGCATTGCGTATTAACATTTAGCAACGGTACCTGACCTGCCTTACTCATCCCAGTTGCAAGAAAATAGTTGCAGATCCTTCCTACACTTACCCACAGATCCTTCCTACACTTGCCCATAGATCCTTCCTACAGATTATATAGATCCTTCCTACACTTTCCCACAGATATTTCCTACACTTACCCACATCTTCCAGGCTCTGGAGGCCTGCAGTACTACTCAGACTTGGGTTGTCAATGACCTGGGATTGCATGACAAAAGAGCGTGTGTACACAAGCATGACAAGTGTAGGAAGGATATGTGGGTAAGTTTGTACACAAGCAGTGTGTACACAAGCATGACAAGTGTAGGAAGGATATGTGGGTAAGTGTGTACACAAGCAGTATGTACACAAGCATGACAAGTGTAGGAAGAACAGCATGCTTTGGACATCATGCCAGAGTATTCCTAAACATCTGGCACTGTTACATACAGACAACAATACCAGTGCAAAAGTGGTCCAGCACCCAATTGAAAAAAAAAACAAACTACGCAGGCAGTGAGAACCACTCCCCACATCAATTTAGAAAAAATAGTCACTTTAGTACCAGGCACTGTAACGCTCCTCCACCACAAAGAATAAGAAAGAGCAACGGGGATCAGGAGGGTTGCAGGCTTGACCTGAAACCGGCTTCTAATGAGATTTGATATAGGACTGGAAAGTGCGCGTCTGGCATGGACAAGTTTGGCAGCATTGTAAAGACACATACATAATACAAACACCATCACACACAGCCCAACGCACCACGAGGCCACCGCCTACACTGCTGAGAGATCCCAGAGCTGCCAGCGACTCCAACTTTGGGTTGTTGCTGATAGTCATTCTCCAACCCACCTCCTCCAATGCCTGTCAAGTGTTGCAAAACGCACAGCTTGAAGTACTGTGCATCTTCTGGCTTGTTTGCAGTGCATGGCTTGTGCCATTTACAGATACAGACTATGCAGGCAGTGAAAACCACTCCCCACATTAAGTTAGGAAAAGAAGCCACTTTGTCACCGGGTACCTTGAAACTCCACCGCAAATATCATGTCGCTTTTTCCTTAGGCCTTGGGGGATTTGCCAGTAAAAAAGTGGATTTCTTTCACTCACGTACGTAACTATTTTTCCATTACTCAATTTAAGTCGATCCCTGCCCCCCCCCTATATCCTGATGATTATGCAGCTGTTTTGCTTGATCTCTCACTCTCACCTCCAGTCCTGTTAGATCCTTCAGTTGTGGGTTGCCTGAGATCCAGACCTCAGAGCTGATCTTCCTGACTCCGCCGGTGCTATCTTGTGCAAGCAGCTTTCTTCCTGTTGCCCACCTGCTTCGTATGAATCTTGAGAGAGGGGAAGCCGCTGCAATGGCTGCACATGCGGAAAAGCAGATGTGGAATGACATGGACATGGAATGACAAGTGGAACAGTGGATGTGGAATGGCATGGACGTGGAATGACAAGTGGAGCAGTGGCTGCAATGGCTGCACGTGCGGAATAGCGGAAAAAGACAAAGCATGGATGCACATGTGGAACAGTGGATGTGGAATGACATGGACGTGGAATGACAAGTGGAGCAGTGGTTGCAATGGCTGCACATGTGGAATGGCGGAAAAATACAAAGCATGAATACCACACGGTGGCAGCTGATGTTGATATCAGGCAAAGTACCATTATTTTGTGTGCAATGACATGATCAGTGCCCAAGCTTATTATCATTTAAATAGAAGACAGACATGTACGGAATCATCATAATCCTCATCATTCTTCATCATCAACCTGTGTCTGAAAAGCACGCACACTCACTTGTACCCTCTGGCGCCAGGCCTTTTAGATTTTTGATGCGAGGACAGAACCCAATCGTCAATGACCCATTGATATCCTCCAGGGAATTCAGGCCTTGCAAGTCAGCCAATTGCGTAGCACCTACGATTCCTAGTGCTCCTACTGCCTGCGTGTGCAGACATTTGTAGGAACATGCCACATGTGGCGACATCGCACTTGTCCGTCTCATCAGAAGCAGGAGTTACCAAGCATCACACCTGCATGCAAAACTAGAAACCAGAAGTGTGGTGATAGGCTCCTTTGACAGTACGCAGTGTACAATTGATGAGGCATGGAAGGTTGCTCTCGAGATCTTATAACAAGCTCCTTTGACAACATGCAGTGTACAATCCCACCTTTAGCGAGTCCAGGTTCGACAGTACGCAGCGTACAAATGATGAGGCATGGAAGGGTGATCTAATCATGATTCAACAAAAGCTCCTTTGACAGCACACAGTGTACAAACCCACCTTTAACGAGTCTAGCCTGTGAAAGGTTTTAATTCCTGGCTGGTCGAGGTTGGAGGCAATGGCTACACCCCCAAGCAGCACAAGCGAGCCTGTGGCAAATGGCAAACAGCACTTGTTTGCCGCCTCTTTGTGTAAAGCAAAGAGGGATGAAAAGCCTCTGTATTGTCCACTGATACCGCCAAGGCAAACCGAACGTGCTGCCCTGATTGCCTACACCGAGGGCACAAAATGAAACCACATAAACAGACTGAGCGCACACCTGTGACTTCAGTGACGTGGTACATCGTGGAAGACAGGGACTGTAAAGTGCCATCATCCCATATCACGACGTGTCCTCTGTGAGAATATGTGTAAAGAAACAAAATTACACGTGTGATTGGTAAGAATGGGATCATGAAAAAATGAGTACAGGGAAGCCTTTTACCACTTGTTAACATTGTATCAGAAATGGCACACCTGATAATGCCCCCTGGGTTGGTGTCTACTGCCTTCCCTGATGCCGCAAAGCGTGTGTTTTGCACCGTGATTGGGAAGTTCTGCACATGTGAAATGGGTGAGGTAAGAGTATGGTCTTGAGCTGGTTTTCTGTGTAAGACAACAAACTAAGCAGCTGAATACCTTCAAAGAATGATGCTGCCCCCAAATTACCCAAAAGCACAAACCTGCAGAGGGGGCATGTACATGAACGCCGTGCCTGACACGTCTTCCACGGATGGAGGACCAGAGTCCCCATAGATCACAAGGACGGCACCGTCGTAGCCCCCTGCAGCCGAGACAACAAAAAAGCAAGCAGCAGTTCCCACCTTGGTTTGCCAAATATTGCAAACCTGTCTGCTCCAATTCTCCCAATCTTGCTGTTTCCAGTGCTGAAGAAGTTTACTGGACATGGCTTTTTCCACCACCATTTCAGCCAAAAAGTGTCAGGGTCACTCTTTAGCCCTTTACCCTTTACTTTTATACCTACCCTACTCTGTACCCTTCAATCTTTTTTTTTCTACCCTTTGCCCTTTACCCTTTACTTTTATAACCTAACCTACCCTGTACCCTTCATTCTTCACTTTTTTCACCCTTTGCCCTTTACCCTTTACTTTTATAACCTACCCTGCCCTGTACCCTTCAATCTTCTCTTATTTACCCTTTGCAAGGTGCTTACATACCACACAGCAAATCTGAGCACACCTGGTCCTTCACTCGCTTGATCTGCTGCCACTTTTGCTGCACCACCAGGTCCCACTGCTACACCCCTGGGGAGGCGCATCTGCGCGCAAAAGTTGGCGCATCATAGAGGTTGCAAGAGTGTGGGGGGCAGCAATGAAAGGAAGCTTTGTTGAAAGGCTGGCTGGCTCAATCAAGCATATCTTACCAGCCACCAAAGCTGCCTAGATAATCCACAAGTTTCACCTTTACAATACGAGCAGATGGACAATTTCAACAGCAGATGGACAAATTATGCACTTCCATGTTGCACACCCTCAAACCTCACGTTGTGGTTGCCATTGTTGATGAGGGTTGCAGAAACGCCCACAGATTTGAGGGATGTCAGGGAATCCAAGCTCCTTAGCTGTCCGTTTCCTTTAAGCAGGAACTGACCTCCAACGCTGGTAAGACCCTGTGCGCAGCAAAAAATAATGCATCAAAGATAGAAAGTAATGCGTGAATTTTTCACCTAACATTACTGCATAATATCGCTAGACCTCGGCAATCTGGCTAACTTCTCTCTTGCAGTCTGCGAGTATCAATACAATTTGAATAAATGCCCTTTACTCCAGATCAGACCAGTTCGCAAGCAAGCAACCATCGCTACCTGCAGGCCATCCAAAGACAGCAGGTTCATATTGGAGTTGATGATCAAGTCTCCCCCCACGCTTTGCAGCTGCTCTAGGCCAAGCATGTCCCGTAAACTCATGTTTTCGCTGATGATGAGGTCTCCTGGAGTGTAGTACATGAAAAAATAAAGACGAGATACCGGCCAAATTAGATCTAAGCCATGGTATATAAGGTACTTCAGCTTAAGTAAGCTAGGGCTCCTTATGAGTTCAGTGTGAAACACCTGAACTCAGGTTCTTGAGGTGTAGCATAAGGTGAGATGATTCTTTTTATTCCTTGGTAGTAATGACAGAGCCCTATGCATCTCACGATGCAAGCGAAATAAAACCAGCATGTTAATTTACGTAAGCTCAGCACTTGTCTGCCTCACAGTATGTCCAGGCACATGGTACGTCAGTTTATTTGATCGAGCTGTCAGCTGTTTACTAAGCAACCCGAAATTGACAAGTCATACGGCCATCCATGTACCTGAGACTCTTTGGAGGTTTATGAGACCTTTAAGGTCTTGCAATCCATCCAGATCGTAGACTGAAAAGCCCTTCACTGTCTGCAGGGATGAAGATCAGATGTACACAGGGACAGTTAAAAGGCACTGATGCTACAAAGTGATGACAAGGGCAAGGGCAACAGGGAAACATAACACCCCCACGCACGTCAATGAAAAGCAGTATGCTGGATTTGTCATGGATATGTCAGTCGCGCTCAGTGAAGTCATTTTGGTGACCACACCTTGAGTCCTCTCAAGAAATCCAGGCTGCTGATTCCCATCTGCTCCCTCCCTGGCTTTCCATACAGCACCAAAGTGCCCTTGGTAGATACAAGACCGCGGGGCAAAGAGGCCTGCAACCAGGAGCATTGGCAAGACTATTGTTGCGTGTATTGTGAGTATTTGGTGGGGGCAATTTCCCTTGGGGGAAAACCGAAAAATTTCAGGGAAAAGTTCAAGTGGATTGCTATGAAGGAACAAAGGCTTATTTGATCTATGGTGTATCTCAAAACAAGCCCCTCTGGCAAAATGTGTCAAGCATGTTTCATTTTGATCATTGCTTTATTTGCGAGTACAGGCTTTGCTCCGGAGCGTAAATGGCACTCTCAGGATGTAGAGATAGGCAGTTTGTATTTGTTCATCCCTGTGCACAGTTTGTATTTGTTCAACCTGTGCACAGTTTGTATTTGTTCATCCCTGTGCACGGTTTGCATTTGTTCATCCCTGTGCACAGTTTGCAGTTCATCCCTGTGCACAGTTTGTAATTGCTCATCCCTGTGCACAGTTTGCATTTGTTCATCCCTGTGCACAGTTTGTATTTGTTCATCCCTGTGCACAGTTTGCATTTGTTCATCCCTGTGCACAGTTTGCATTTGTTCATCCCTGTGCACAATCATCCCAGCACCATGATAACCACGCGGATTTCCTATAAACAAATCAAGCCATCACCTGGTGCTGCGGCAGAAACCCATCCTCCCAGATCACAAGCGTGTCTGCAATGTCTGTTATGCTGCTAGCACACGAGGCCTGCAACACATTTGATTTCCCATTGTAAGATTGCTGAGCAGTCTCCGGTTACCAGCATTTTACTAACAGAGATGTACGAATGCTGCAAAGCAATTTCATGGTGATTTAAACGACTGGAAAAATGCAAGCCTGTGTGACGTTGTTGCAAACCTGCTCCGGGTTTGAAAGGGAGAGCAGCGTGAGGTCCTCCTGGTCTATATCAATGCCATGGTTGGGCATGAAATTAGGCAAGCTCTCCAAATAGGGTGCCTGTGAGGTGCATCACAGAGGAGAGCAGCCACGACGTGACCACTTTGAATGGTGGTACATAAGGTCAATAAAGCAAAGGTCCTTTTAATCTGTAAAATTTCCAAATGCAGCTATCAATTGCATTCAAGGCGTTAAGACGTTGAGACGTTAAAATGAGAGGGGGTAGCAATAAGTGCAAGCGCTTTTGTGGTCTTTTAAGAAGCAAGCAAACTATCTACCTCATCATTCCCGTAGATCACTACAGTTTTGCGGGAAAGCGCTGCTTGGCAACTGTTTGAAGGTGAGGGTGTGCTGCCCCTGTTGCTGATGGTGGTAGTGGCACGTGGCGGCGGAGCCCCTGCTGCGTGTATTGAAGTGATTGTGATGTTTTTTGCTTGCACGCGCGTTCATATTTGGTTGAATATCAAGAAAATCACCACAAACAAAGCAAAAAGCGGCTTACATGTTGGTAGAACAAGTTGCGCAGAAGTGGATGCCATCAACACGCCGCCTATCATCAGCACAGCGCTAGCCAGAATTGCTACAGGCTTTGTAGTTACTCGGTTCATCTTGAACAAAGGTGATTAATGTGAGTTTTGGTTGTTGGTGTCCCGATTATTTACGCAGCACAGGAAATCAAAACAATAAATACATTTAGATACAAATATAAGTTGAAATAAGTATAAAATCAGCATAACTTGTGAAAGTTGACGTGAACGCTTGCTGAAATGCGACACGTTTGTCTTAATTCCTATTAATGTTCTACACATTATTGTGAAATTGATGACAGCGAAAATTATGACTCGCATTGATCGATCAGTTATATCGAGTCAGTGTCTCATGCTGCTATAAGCTGCTGGTGAATTATTCGCTTGGGCAGTGAAGAATTTGACTGCAAATGGACGCCAACACACTCATACACACACACAAACACACACACACACACACACACACACACACACACACACACACACACACACACACACACACACACACACATGCACATTTACGCACCCACATCCATGAAAGCAAGCACACACACATGGACTTGTACAAACATGCACATGCATGCGGACACGAACACACATACACACACATTTAAATCTGGCAGCCAGATCTGTACAGTCTTGTGGGAAACTCAAGTTTCTTTAGCGGACACGCGATCTCGCCCTTCCCAGACACGTAATCTCTAACCAGCTGGAGGAGGATTTAACCCCAGCCTGCTCTCCCTGTCATTTCTTCCTTCTGCTGTGAAAAAGCTCTACGGCACTAAGCAGCTTTTCCCCCATTACTATGCGGAGGGTGTCATTAACGCACCGCCGCAAGTGTAATTGTCTTTTTCACTGAGGCCCGGTGAAATAAAGGTGATGTTTGTGTGTCGAGCAGTGTTTAATACTAAAACTTGGTGCACACTATCTCGTCACTTCTAGAAAATTGACAGTCGTGCAAGCTAATTCAAAGTAGACC